>Ga0114968_10002223_pt1 | contig 14956 bp, 10 predicted proteins | sample M_130807_EF_Meta_FD_87020 | JGI IMG/M metagenome (GOLD analysis project Ga0114968, IMG submission 87020) | Freshwater microbial communities from Lake Montjoie, Canada to study carbon cycling - M_130807_EF_MetaG | ecosystem: Environmental > Aquatic > Freshwater > Lake | place: Lake Montjoie... | reverse complement strand
ACTTCCGAGTTGCCCATTTGACCTTCAGGTAACCCAACTGCAAGACCTGAAGCCTCCAGCTTGGAATGTGGATAAGTCTTGAATAAGCTATCCACAAAAGGAGTTTTGGCCTTGTCGATGGCAGAAACCGCTGGATTGGTAGCTAATCCCCAACCATCTAAAATCATCAATAAAACATTCTTATTCATGCCGTAAATATAGTACAATTGAATCCAAAATTGGGGAGAAAAAGTTGCGAAATTGATGGTAAAACAGGCATTTTTGCTCAAAAAAGAAATAAAAAACCAATTCCAGCTCAAGCAAAAGCCAAAGAGACTTCACCGAGGGAAATCAGTGAACCGCCTGTACACTAATCACAAGAAAACAGGAAAAATCTAGGGAATTTTAGCTAATGTCTTAGTCAGAAGGCTTCTCCTGAGACAAAAATTCAAGGTTACGGGTGATCCCTTTAAACTTGGTTCGCTTCACCGCAGAACCAGAAAAAACTTTTTTGAATGTTTCTTCGGTGAGTTCTTTCCAATCTTGAGCTGCCAATGTTTCCAAGTCCGAAGAAGGACTAAAAGCGGGTTCCTGATGTGGTTTTGAAAATCGATTCCATGGACACACATCCTGGCAGACATCACAACCAAATACCCATCTGTCCATCTTCCCAGCAAAGGAGTTGGGGATCGCCTCCTTGAGTTCAATGGTGAGGTAAGAAATGCAACGTGAGCCATCCACTACGCCCGGCGCAACAATCGCATCAGTTGGACAAGCATCCATGCAAGCGGTGCAGGTGCCACAATAATCTTTGGCGATCGGAAGGTCTGGAGTTGCTTCCAAATCAATGACCAGCTCCGCTAAAAAGAAGAAACTTCCCATGGAACGATTGAGGAGAAGGCTATTTTTACCGATCCACCCTAAACCAGCTCGCTGGGCCCATTGTCGCTCGAGTATAGGTGCAGAATCCACAAAACTTCGGCCGCCGATTTCTCCAATCTCCTCGCGAAGGCAGGTCAAAAACTCTCGGAGCTTCTCCTGAATGACCTCATGGTAATCTTTGCCGTAGGCATATTTTGCTAGTTTAATGTCTTCAGCGCCTTGTGGAAGTACCGTCTGGGGATAGTAGTTGTACACCAAGGAAACCACAGTTTTTGCTCCTTCCACCAGCTTTCGTGGGTCGAGTCGCTTATCAAAGTGATTTGCAAGGTAACCCATTTGGCCTTGGTAGTCTCGGCGCAACCATTCTTCCAATTTAGGCGCTTCGTCGGCCAAAAAATCTGCTTCTGCAATGCCACAAAAATCAAAACCCAAGCGCTTGGCTGTGGATTTAATCAATTGGGCGTGTCGGTCAGCAGCATTCATCTCGTGTCGAAAATAGGGAGTTTTCCCCTTTTTTTTCTAGTTAAAAATGCGAGCAGAGGAGATTGCTTCTAAAGTTCCTCCCACCAAAATCACGTGATGGATGAAAACCGAACCCTCCTTCAAGAAAAAGAATCTGTTTTTTGCTTAAATTTTTTCCAACTGCAAAACTCCTGGACCCAATTGCGTGTTGTACTTTCGCAGCTGCCAGTCATCCCTATTTTTGGGGAGCTGGTTTACCTAATTGTCATCCATGAAAGGGTTTCGTTTTACAAAATTTATTCCTACGCTCGATCCAGAAAAGAATCGGTTTGACAGCCTATTGGATATTTTTTTGCAGCTCGTCACCATGACTGGGGGAGACGTATCAGAAGCGCTGAGCTGGTTGACCAACCTGGACAAACGCTACCAACTCACTAGTCCAGAATATGGGATAGGCAATTTTATTGAAGATCTCAAATCCAAGGGATACCTCAGCGAGGAAAATCAACAAGGCAAATTTGAAATCACAGGAAAAGCAGAGCAAACCATCCGAAAAAGTGCGTTAGAGGAAATTTTCGGAAAGCTGAAGCGCAGCAAAACTGGGCAGCACCGAACCCATTTATCTGGACCTGGCGAAGAGCAGGGCAGTGAGCGCAGGGCCTATGAATTTGGAGACAACCTAGATCAAATTGCGCTAACCGACTCGCTCCGCAATGCGCAAGCTAACCGGGGCATTGGAGGTGATTTCTTGTTGACCGAAGATGATTTGGAAGTAATAGAAAAGGAGCAGCGCAGCCAAACTTCTACGGTGCTGATGATTGACATATCCCACTCCATGATCTTGTATGGGGAGGACCGCATCACGCCTGCCAAGAAAGTAGCCATGGCCTTGGCCGAATTGATTAAAACCCGCTATCCAAAAGATACACTGGACATCATCGTCTTTGGAAACGATGCCTGGCAGATCGAAATCAAAGATTTGCCCTACCTCCAAGTTGGGCCTTATCATACGAATACAGTAGCTGGACTTGAGCTAGCCATGGACTTGCTTCGAAGGAGAAAAAACCCAAATAAGCAGATTTTTATGATCACCGATGGCAAGCCTACTTGCCTGAAAGTGGGCATTAAATACTACAAAAATGCCTTTGGCATTGATAGCAAGATTTTGGCAGAAACGCTCAAGCTCGCAGCACAATGTCGGAAGCTAAAAATACCAGTAACCACCTTTATGATTGCCTCAGACCCTTACCTCAAAGAGTTTGTCAAAGAATTTACGCAAGTCAACAATGGAAATGCCTATTACAGCAGCTTGAAAGGACTGGGAGATTTAATTTTTGAGGATTACAGAAGAAACCGAACCAAACGCTTTTAGAATGGATTACGCAAAACTTAAAGGAGAGCAACTCCTTCAAATCAAAACCCTTGGCCAACTGAAGGCTGCTGGCTACAGCCCGAAATCGATTAAAGAGGAACTTAGATCTAACCTAATCGAAAAGATCAAAGCCAAGGAAAACGTTTTTGAAGGCGTTTGGGGTTACGAAGACACCGTTATTCCAGACATAGAACGGGCGATTCTATCACGGCACAACATCAACTTGCTTGGATTGCGGGGACAAGCCAAAACCCGGATTGCACGCATGATGACGCTTCTTTTAGACGAATATGTGCCAGTACTCTTCGGTTCGGAACTCAATGAAGATCCACTCCTCCCGCTATCCACTTTTGCCAAAAACTTGATTGAAGAAAAGGGCGACGACTGCCTTATCTCCTGGTTGCCGCGAGCAGAGCGTTACGCAGAAAAATTAGCCACTCCAGATGTATCCGTGGCTGACCTAATTGGAGATGTAGATCCTATCAAGGCTGCAACCCTCAAACTAAATTACAACGACGAGCGGGTGATACACTATGGTCTCGTTCCTCGTTCTCATCGCTGCATTTTTGTAATCAACGAACTTCCAGACCTTCAAGCGAGAATACAGGTAGCCCTATTCAATATTTTGCAAGAAGGGGACATCCAGATTCGTGGGTTTAAGTTGCGATTGCCTTTGGACATCCAGTTTGTATTCACTGCCAACCCTGAAGACTATACCAACCGGGGCAGCATTGTGACCCCTCTGAAAGACCGAATCGAAAGCCAAATCATCACACACTACCCCAAGTCCATTGCCGTCGGCAAAAAAATCACGGGACAGGAAGCAAGACTTCAAGGAAAGCCAGTAAACACCATCCATGTTCCAGAGCTCATGAAGGATTTGATTGAGCAAATTGCCATAGAGGCGAGACATTCAGAGTTTGTGGATGAAAAAAGTGGGGTGTCCGCAAGACTAACTATTTCCGCCTATGAAAATCTAATTTCTGCAGCAGAAAGAAGGATGTATAGAAACAATGAACCGACTACGGTTGTACGAATTTCTGATTTGATCGGGGTCATTCCTGCCATTACTGGTAAGGTAGAACTCGTATATGAGGGGGAGCAGGAAGGCGCAGGATTGGTGGCTTACAACCTGATTGGCAAAGCCATACGAACCCAGTTTGTCGAGTACTTTCCATCTCCGGAACAAAAGAAAAAGGAGAAGTCTGCCAATCCTTATGTCATTCCCTTGGCCTGGTTTGGAGAGGGCAATGAATTAGACATTTTGAGTGACCTCAGCGACAAAACCTACAAAAGTCTCTTGCATGGAGTTCCTGGGCTAGAAAAAGTAGTGACCCAGCTCGTGCCGCTGCTACCTGAAAAAGAACGAGAGTTCTTTATGGAATTTGCACTTCATGGATTGGCTGAATACTCTCAGCTTAGCAAAAAAATGGTAGACACAGGGCTTCAATTTAAAGACCTATTCAGCTCCATGTTTGAGATAGGGGGTGAAGATGAAGAGGATTTTGAAGACGAGGAGGATGATTCCTAAGAAATAGCCGTTACAGGTTTAGAAGAGTCTTGCCAAGTTTAGGAAGGATCTAAGAAGGACTCAGATATCCTCTATATTTGTACGATGGCCGAAAATCAACTTCCAGAAGCATTTGAATCCCAAATGTTGGCACTACTTGGACCCGAAGAGTTTGCTCTTTTTAAGGAGGGATTGGCCCTTCCATCCCAAACATCCATTCGGCTCAATCAGCGGAAGTTTGCTGAGATCCCCTACGCAAAGCGAGCGATTCCCTGGGCTAAAGACGCTTATTTTTTGGAGGAGCGACCCAGCTTTACGATGGATCCTACCTTCCATGCCGGCGCCTACTATGTGCAGGAAGCTTCCTCCATGTTTATTTCCCATGTCCTAGAATCCCAAAAAATACAAAAAGGGATGTACTTGGACTTGGCTGCTGCTCCAGGCGGAAAAAGCACCTTGCTGTCCAGCTATTTGGGGGACGAGGGCTTGCTCGTAGCAAATGAAGTCGTTGCCTCTCGGGCTCAAATTTTGAAGGAAAATGTGATCAAATGGGGACTTGGCAACACGGTAGTTTCAAACAATGATCCGGAGCATTTCAGCCCTTTGGAGGGATTTTTTGACCTGGTACTCGTGGATGCTCCCTGCTCTGGAGAAGGAATGTTTCGAAAAGACCCACAGGCCCGAGCAGAATGGTCAGCGGATCATGTCAACTTGTGTTCGGCCCGACAAAAACGCATTGTGGACAAGGCAGGAGAATTGGTAAAAGGCGGGGGCTACCTCCTGTACTCCACTTGCACCTTCAACGAAAAAGAAAATGAAGAGATCCTTCGTTTTTTAACCGAAGAATTTGCCTTTGAACCTGTACGAATTCCACTAGATCCAAGTTGGGGCATCGTGGAAACGGAAGTTAGTACCGAAGAAGGCACCTTTTTTGGCTACCGTTTTTTTCCACACAAGGTGGCAGGAGAAGGGTTTTTCATCACCGTCTTGCGAAGACCTGAGGGAGCTTACACTCAAGAGGCTCCAACAACCAAAGAATTCAAACACCACAGCCTCAAGCGGGCAGGAGAAAAAGAGGCTGCAGGGCTTGAAAAAGAGGTTGGTGGCGATGGAACAGGCAAGTTTTACCTATTGCAGGATGCCTACTTCAGAATGAATGGAGGCTATTTCCAAGAACTAGAAAAGTTAGCTCAGGTGCTGAGCCTTCGCTATTTCGGGGTGGAGTTAGGTAAAAAACAGGGGGAGGAATGGATCCCAAGTCACGAATGGGCGCTCTCTACACTTCCTAAAAATGGATTTCCTCAACAAGAACTCTCCGTGGAGGAAGCCTTGGATTTTTTACGGAAAAAAGAACAGTCCTTTAGCGAACTTCCCCTTGGCTGGGTTCTGCTTACCTACCAAAACCTGCCTTTGGGATGGATCAAAAATTTGGGTAAGCGAGCAAACAACTATTATCCGAAAGAATGGCGGATTCGGAACTAATTTGTTATCCCCAAAGTACCAAAACCCCGCTTTTTTGAAATTAATTTTCGACTTAAGACCAGGAAAAAGACCGCTCTTCCTAACTTAGAAGTCAAGTCAAACACTCCAGATTCCATGCTCAAAAAACAGCGATACGAAGCCTTTATCCAGCATTTTTCTGAAAATATGCCTGTTGCGGAAACAGAACTTGAGTACGAAAACACTTTTCAGTTGCTCGTTGCCGTTGTTTTATCCGCACAATGCACCGATAAGCGTGTAAATATCGTGACGAGGGAACTTTTCAAGCACTTTCCAACGGCAGCCGATCTAGCGACAACGAACTTTGATGCCCTTTTTCCCTACATCCGAACTGTCTCCTACCCCAACAACAAGACAAAACACCTCATTGGGTTAGGTAAAATGCTACTTGATGATTTTGCAGGGGAGGTACCCTCCACCGTAGATGAATTGGTCAAATTGCCTGGTGTAGGAAGAAAAACTGCCAATGTGATTACCTCTGTAGTTTGGCAACAACCCAATATGGCAGTAGATACGCATGTGTATCGGGTATCACGGCGCTTAGGGCTAGTACCCTTAACCGCCAAGACTCCCCTAGAAGTGGAAAAGCAATTGGTCAAGCACCTACCCAAACAACATATTCATCAGGCGCACCATTGGCTGATCCTCCATGGTCGCTACACGTGCATCGCGAGAAGTCCCAAATGTAGTGCCTGCGCAATCACACACCTCTGCAAATACTATCAAAAAATACAGCAAAAATCTTTGGCAGACAAGGGATAATTCAGCCATTCCATCCATCAAAGCAGTGGTGAAAACACTTAGTTTTCTGGTATTCTTGGACGATATCCAGAATCTTTAAACAACTTTTTTGCATCCGATTCGAGCATCACCTCTGGTAAGCTAAGGTCCTGCTGTACCGCGAATTCTTCTACAATATTCCAACCAAGCCAACGACCAATTCTACCCGGGGCATCCGCACTAATTGCATCTGTAGCTGGGGCTTCCCCGATGTACTTGCGGATTTCGAATGGATTCGTTTCGAATAACAATTCGTTCTCAATAAAGTGTGTCCAAATAATGTCCTCATTGTCCCAACAGGCCTGAATTTGTTCTGGAGTGTAGCCAATCAGATATTGGTCGGAAGTACAAGGCAAGATCGATTTGACAAAATGATAGGCCTTACCATAGTAAACCATTTCGGCCAACAGCGTATTTTCTTTTGGGTCAATCTTGTTGTAACGGGAGGAAATAGCTAAAACAACCATTGGAACGAGGTATTTTCGTTCGTAACGCGAGGCTAAGTATCGGGGGATATCGGGTTGGAAAGCATGATCACTGGGCAAAAAATAATCCAGCCCAATCACGATCACCTCTTCATCTATAATCAAGTCAAATCCAAAACCTGAGACGTAGGTAAACACTTTAGGCTCTTTGAAGTCAGGATAATAGCTTTTCAAGTACGCAAAGGCTTGTTCCAATTCAACTTTAACATCGCTTAAGTCTGCAAACTCCTTGGCAACTGCCTTATTCAGTTCTTGCATAGACGAATCTTGGTGCAGACGTACTAGGTCCCCTGCCAAAGAATCCATATTCGGATAAGCATCTACGCCTAACGCCCTGGACGTTACCTCGGGATATTTCTCGAGTAAGGCAAGCATCTCCTCCTTGGTTTTCGCACCAAAAAAAGATTGTTCCAGGCGCTGAATAGTCAATTCCACCCGGCCTTCTAGCCGATCTTCATCTAGGGCACAGGTACTAGTGTCAGATGATTGACAGGAAAATAGCACGGTGACTAATAACACGACAAAGAAGCGGATATACATGAATTTGTTTTTTTGGCAAGTTAAAGAAACTAGTACAATTCTACAGAACATCGAATTCTCGGCTTTAATCCCTTCTAATTTCAGAACCAATTGTCTATCGATTTTTGGATAATTAGTTTGAGATCAGCCCTTATAAGTCAAGCTCTTTCTCTCAAATCTGCCCATACATTTGGTATAATTAAGAATAAAGCGGATTTTTAACCATTAGATTCTTCTACACCCCACGGAATTCCATTTTCATGATGAAGTCTTTTCACAAATTTACCTACTTTTTAGTACTGCTTTGCTTCTGGGCCTTCGCTCCAACTCTCGTTTTTGCACAGCAAAATGTAGACTTAAACTCCATACAAGTCGATCAACTCAGCGATGACCAAATCGAGGAACTCATCAAGCGCGCGCAAGATGCAGGCCTGAGCAGCACGGATTTCTTGATGATGGCACAAATGCGAGGGATGCCTTCCGGCGAAGTGGAAAAGCTCCGCAATAGAATCGAAGGATTGAGCACCGGATCAAGTAAGTCTCGATCCACGAATGTATCCAAAAGAGCTGCTCGGGAACAAATAGACCTCAACGACATCACCAGAGGCCTGATGGAAACACAGGAGTTGATGGAAGAGGAAAAAGCGGATTCAACGCTTTTTGGGAGTAAGTTATTTTTTCAAAAAAATCGAAAACTAAGCTTTGAGCCAAGCCTAAACCAGGCAACACCAAAAAATTATATTCTTGGCCCTGGAGACCTGATCTATGTGGATATTTACGGAGAGTCCGAAAAATACTACGAGGCTACTGTCAACCCTGAAGGCTCCATTCTTCTAGATAATATCGGTTTGATTGCAGTATCTGGAAAAACCATTGAAGCTGCAGAAGGAATCATTAAAAATCGAGTGGCTACCTTTTACACCGGACTTACTGGATCAAATCCAAAGACATTTTTGCAAGTCTCCTTGGGTAATGTCAAAACCATCAAGGTTCACATTTTGAATGAGGTTCGCCTACCAGGAACCTTCACCTTGAGTGCCTTTTCGACTGTTTTCAACGCGCTCTATGCGGCTGGAGGACCTTCCGATAAGGGAACTCTCCGTGCAATCCAGTTGATTCGAAACAATAAAAAAATCGCTGAAATAGATGTGTATGATCTACTCATCAATGGAACAGCCAATTTGGATGTACAACTCCAAGATCAAGATGTGATCTTGGTCAACCCTTATCTTGCTCGAGTAAAGGTGATGGGGGAGGTGAAGCGACCCTTATTTTTTGAGGTCACGCCTGAGGACAACCTAGAGGACGTTCTTCGCTTTGCAGGAGGATTTACCGATTTGGCCTTCAAGGACCGAATCTCTGTATCACGAATCACCGGAAATCAACGCTCCATTTCAGATGTATACAGCAACCAACTCGGGCTGTTTAACCTCAAGGGGGGCGATGAAATTTCAGTATACAGAATAATTGATCGCTACAGCAACCGCATTCAAATTAAAGGTGCTGTCTTCAGACCAGGAATCTTCTCCTTAACCGAAGGACTAACTCTGACCCAACTTATTAAAAATGCCGATGGCTTAAAAGGTGATGCCTACACCCAACGGGCGAGCATCTTGCGAACCAAAGGAGACCTAAGTTCAGAAGTATTGGAAGTGAATCTTCAAGCGGTATTAGAAGGGCGCCAAGCAGATGTGGTATTGCAGCGTGAAGATGTAATCCGTATTTCAAGTATTTATGATGTACAAAATGAACGGTACCTCCAGATCCTCGGTGAAGTGAAGCGTCCGGGCACCTATCCCTATTCCGCAGGAATGACTCCTGAAGAATTGATTCTTATCGCCGGTGGCTTGCAAGAGTCTGCAAACATCAAAGACATTGAAATTGCCAGAAGGCTGGAAGATTCGGATTCAGGAACGCTATCAGATATTATCACCACTTCCATCAATCCAGACTTATCCTTCAACCCGAATGCCATTTCCTTGGCTCCCTTCGATCAGGTGATCGTACGAAAGCGAGCCAATTTTACAATGCAGCGACTCGTATCGGTAGAAGGGCAGGTCAATTCTCCTGGAATTTTTGCTATTCAAACCAGTGTGGATCGGATCTCTGATTTGATAAAAAGAGCTGGAGGAGTCAACCAATTTGCCTACACCAAAGGCGCTACCTTGATTCGTAAAACAGAGTTCTTTAACACGGAGTCTGAGCAAGTGCGAAGACAGAAAAATTTGGAAGCACTACGCGTGCTTCTTAGGGAGACTCCAACTAACCCTGAAGCACAGGAAGAACTCCTTATTCGCCTTTTCAGAGACCTTCCAAAGGAAACCGTGGCGAAAACAGATTCTACTGCCAATAATGCCAAACGAGAATCGCTGGATCAAATTGCTGCTGAAACCCCTGGACTAGCCGTCAAAATTAAGGAAACGGAAGCCGTGGCTATCAATTTGGAAAAAATCCTTGCGAATCCTGGTTCTGAGGAAGATTTGGTACTTGAGGAAGGCGATATTCTCAATGTGCCAAAGCTGTTGCAAACAGTTCGCATGCGTGGTGATGTAGTCTATCCAACTACTTTAAGGCATGAGCAAGGCCGCGGGCTACAGTATTACATCAATGGTGCAGGTGGGTTTGACAGAAGAGCCAACCGTAAGCAAACCTATGTAGTCTATGCCAATGGGGCAGTGAAACGAACAAAAGGAGTTCTAGGAATTCGAAGCTACCCAGCTGTGGAACCAGGAGCAGAAGTGATCATTCCAAGTAAAGGCCCTAAAATACCTCTTCGTTTAGGTGACTTAGTAGGAGTGACCACAGGGCTAGCCACTTTGGCCTTGGTACTCTCTCAAATCAACCAACAGTAAAACCCATGAGCGGAAACTCACATTTTTCTCCCTCCCAGTTCACCTTGAAAGAGGTGGTACAAAACCTAATCGATTGGGTAAGCTTTTTTCGTTCCAAGTGGAAACTTCTATTCCTTTCTTTAGTAGTAGGAACTGGGCTTGGGGCTGTTTATTCAGTACTAAAAGACCCAGTTTTTCACGCGGAAACTTCTTTCGTTTTGGAGGAAGAAGGAATGGGTGGTATTGGCCAAATGTCAGGACTCGCTAGCCTTCTTGGGGTTAATTTGGGTGGCATAGGGGGTACGAATGGCCTTTTTCAAGGGGACAACATCATGGAGCTATATCGCTCAGACCGCATGTTGGAAGAAACCCTCTTGAGTCCATTTGATAAAGAAAGTTTATTGGTAGATCGATTTATTGAATTCGAAGAGTTAGAAAATAAATGGGCCTCCAAAATCGATTTGTCTGTCCTTAAATTTTCGGCTTCCAAAGAAAACCATGGAGTGAAGCAGGACTCAGTGATCAAAGAAATCGCTAAGCTTATCCGAGAAAAACAGCTCGAAGTCGTCAAGCCAGATCGAAAATTGAGTATTATTCAGGTAAATGTTTCTTCCAAAGACGAGGGGTTTGCAAAGCTTTTTAATGAAACGCTAGTGAGCAAGGTGAATACCTTTTACTTGGAGACTAAAACAAAAAAAACAGGGGAAAACCTCCGTATTTTACAATTGCAAGCAGATTCAGTTCGGGCAATTCTTGATGCAAGTCTTGGCAACTTGGCTTCCGAACAAGATCGCGTTCCCAATGCCAACCCTTTGCTGAATGCTGCCACAGTAAATGAACGTCGCAAGCAAGTAGATGTTCAAACCAGTGCCGCAGTATTTGAAGAAATTGTGAAAAATCTGGAGATGGCAAAAATCAACCACCGAATCAATACCCCATTAATTCAATTGATCGATTCTCCCAAGCTTCCTTTAAAACGAACTGAAGTCCGCTTGTTGAAGGGGATGGTTTATGGGGCCATTTTCTTCGGTATTCTGGCCATTAGCTTCCTATATCTGAGAAGAATCTATCAAAAACATTTGCAGGAAGTCTAAACCAAAGCTTCCATGTTTGAAAAAATCAATCTGTTGATCCCCTTTGGGAATTTTATCCGGAATAAGTCCCTTCAGAACTTTCTTTTTCTGGCGCTGATCCAGTCCTCAACGGTCTTGATTTCAATCATTTCCATGCCCCTTCTGATTCAAAGTATTGGCGCGGAACAGTTTGGGTGGGTTAACTTATCTCTTTCTGTAATTATTGTATTCAATATATTAGTTGGCTTTGGGTTCAACCTGAGCGCCCCCAGAGAAGTTGCCCTCAATCAATCCAATAAGGCAGAGCTCTCACAGCTAGTCTCCAATGTTTTTTCAGCCAAACTACTCCTTGCTCTTTTTTCCACAGTCATCATTTTAATTGGAGCCTACGGTTTCAATCTATTCGAAGGGTACCAATCTGTTTTAGTATTATCTGTATTTCTACTCTTTTCGGAAGCCGCCTTTCCGCTCTGGTTTTTTCAAGGGTTGGAAAAAATGAAGCTGGTCTCAGTAGCGACAATTTTCTCCAAACTTCTTTTTTTGATGGGCTTAGTGCTTTTTGTGCAGGAGCCCTCACAAAGTCTCTGGGTCAATTTTCTACTTGGTATTTCTGGTCTGGGAGTAAACTTGTGCCTTCTTGGCTACATTCACGTGGTATTGGATATTCGCTTTTTTAGTCCCCAATTTTCTTCGATCTTAAAAAGCCTTCAGGACAACCTACTTCTATTTTTTAGCAACCTTGCCAGCCATATTTCCATTAATGGAGGCCTAATAATTTTGAGTTTCTTTTCAACTGGAGCCACATTGGGTATGTACAGTTTAGCAGAACGCGTGGTCATGATCCTAAGGCTATTTCCTGCTTTGATCATTCAAGCCATTTTTCCAAATGCCTCCAAGCTTTATCAAGCGGACCAGCCCGCATTTTTCTCCTTTCTCAAAAAGGTGTATCTCGGCACACTGGCAATAGGAGGATTGATCAGCATCGTAACATATCTAGCTGCTCCTTGGATCATTTCCGTACTTTCTCGTGGAGAGCTTAACAGTGCAGTTGGGTACCTCCAACTGCTTGCCGCAATCCCATTTTTAGCATGTCTCAATGTGGGAAATATAATGATCCTCTTAGTCACCAACCTCCGAGACCTGTTGTTTCGTGCCAGCTGGATGTTTTGTGCCTACATGATCTGCGTCTCAACCTCACTTACCCACTTTTATGGGGGAGCCGGTCTCTGCATTGCAATCTTGAGCACTGAGCTCATGGTCTTCTTTATTTGCTTGTATCTCCTCTATCGCCACAAAAAAGAACTCTTGTATGGCTTCTACTCCTGAGATTTCCGTAGCAATCATCCTGGTCAATTGGAATGGCTATGCCTATACCAAAGCCTGCTTGGATTCTCTTGAGAAAGTAACGGAGCCTGCCTTTCAAGTAATTTTGGTGGATAATGGCTCCCAAAATTCAGAAGGAGAGCAACTCAAAGCATTGTTCCCACAGGTACATCTTATCGCCAACCAAGATAATTTGGGCTTTACTGGGGGAAATAATGTAGGAATCCGCTATGCCTTGGAACAAGGGTTTGAACAGGTCTTACTGCTCAACAACGATACGACAGTTACCCCTTCCTTTTTGAAAGAACTCCAAATTTGTCTACATCAAGCTGAACGGGGCGTAGCCCAGCCCCTCATCCTGTTTGCCCAAGATCCACAAACGCTGTGGAGCGCTGGAGGGAAATGGAATTCCCTTTTTGGAAGGGCAATCACCTTGGGGGACAGAGTCCCTTTTGAAAAATATCAAGTCCGGACCAAAACTCTAGATTGGGCTACCGGTTGCTGCATGCTGCTTTCTAGAGTCGCTTTACAGAAAGCTGGACTACTAAACGAAGCCTATTTTGCTTATTTTGAGGACGTAGAATGGAGTTTACGAATTCGCAAAGCTGGATTTACGATTGGCTTGGCTGAAAATTCGATCATCTACCACGAAGCGGGTGCTGCCTCCAAAAAACAACACGCCGAAGGCACACTCAGTCCGCGTGTATTTTATTTTAATGTGAGAAACCAGCTTTTTCTGCTGCGGCAGCATTCCATACTACTTGGATATCCCTATCACTTGCTGCGATTTTCGAGTTGGGCGGTCTACTTTTTGATTCGAGGGCGATTCCAAAAACTATCGGCAGTTTTCCAAGGAATACGGGAAGGTCTTTTTACTCCACATAACTCAGAAAATAAATGGCTTCAGTAGCATTTTTTATTCTGACAATCGGGGTGCTATTGGGCTTCCTTTGGACTTTACAAGAGATGATTGTAAAGGGGAAATGGACTTATTTCATCTTTTTCTTGGCCGCTTTTTTACCTATGTACATTACCTACTTGAGTTTGACCTACCTCAACACCCGATCTGAGGTGTTGGTCACTGTCTTTCAAGCGCTAAAAGATGGAGTGGTAGGCATCGCCTTGGTGGTGGCTATTCTCTTTCAAAAGAAGCCTGCCGAATATACTTTTCGCCCCCAGAGCACGGATTGGTTGATGGGAAGTTTTTTAATTATTGCGTTTTGCTTTCTTATTCTGCCTATTGGCGAAGTTCCCTTTCTTACCAAGGCCTCCTACTTCAAAGGGATGTTGCTTCCTGGTCTAGCTTACTTTTTGGGGAGAAATACGGTGTTTGACGAGCGAGAAATCTCTCGGTTTTTCTCCATGATTTTCATCGTAGCCATCCTTGCCTTCGCCGTCAACCTAATGGAACAGTTTGTCTTGCAGGCACATATCCAGCAGCACACTGGCTACGCGCTTTACAATCAAGTAATCAACGATACTTACCCAAGCGGCAATTTTGGGTTATCCTGGACATTTGAAACCCAAGCCCTGACCAAGAGACTGGCCTCGTTTTTTGCAGATCCTTTGGAGTTGGCCAGTTCAGTGCTTTTAGGTTTTGCAGCCGGGCTAATCTGGTTTTTGACTTCTAAAAGAGAGGAAGGATTTCCATATCTAGTAGTCATGCTATGCTCCATGGGTAGCCTGTTTTTCTCAAGTTCAAGGTCTGCTTTTGGCGGGTTCTTTATCATGCTGTTTTTTATAGCTGTGATTTTTAAACTCTATCGGTTGATCCTATTTGGTTTCAGCCTAGTCACTGCATTTGTCATCTTCGTTGTATTTTTTGCCTCAGATGACTTCTATTATTTTGTGATCGATACGCTAACTTTCCAAAATGCATCAAGCGTTGGCCACGTAGTGGAATGGGTAGTCGCTCTTGAATCCATGATCGAAAATCCCTTCGGCGTCGGATTGGCCATGAGTGGCAACTCCGGTTCTGTTACCGATGAAGTACGGATCGGAGGAGAAAACCAATTTCTAATTTATGGGGTACAGCTGGGATTTATAGGGATGTTTTTATACATACTTATTTTGGGATTTTCGATTAGCCGCTCTATTCGCGTTTTCAGGCTTACTGAAAACGTAATGACGGCCCGGCTTGCTTTTACAGCTGCAGCAGTCAAAACAGGCCTTTTATTTCCCCTTTTCACGGCCAACGCAGAGCTGTTTGCCTATGTAAATTGGATCACTTGGTGGATGGT
>Ga0114968_10002220_pt1 | contig 14973 bp, 15 predicted proteins | sample M_130807_EF_Meta_FD_87020 | JGI IMG/M metagenome (GOLD analysis project Ga0114968, IMG submission 87020) | Freshwater microbial communities from Lake Montjoie, Canada to study carbon cycling - M_130807_EF_MetaG | ecosystem: Environmental > Aquatic > Freshwater > Lake | place: Lake Montjoie... | reverse complement strand
TGCATATTGCGTTGTTTCAAGACCACCAAGAATCATTGCGTGCACGATGCCGGCAATTTCCAAGTCGGTCAGTTTGCGGTCGAGCGCTTCATAATGCACGTTGCAGAGGAAGCTCACCATGTCGTCTTGCGGGTCTAAGCGCTTGGCACGCACGTGCTCATAGATATAGTCCTGGAAACCTTCAAGGCGTTGCAACATGCCCTTGGTCTGCTCGGGGGTCAACTCGTGCTTCAGGCCCGTGCCATGAACAAAAGGAGTAACAACAGCATCGCCCCACTGCGCGAGTTGCGGAATATCGGATTGCGGGAAACCCAAGATGCTCGCAAACACGCGTTGTGGAAGCGGGCGAGCAAAACGACTCACAAACTCGACAGAACCATCGTTGATCCATTCATCAATCAATTCGTTGGCATGCTTAGTAATCATTTCGCGATGTCGTGTTGCACCTGTACCCACCCATGGGTCGGTGAGTTCTTTGCGATGCTTGATATACAACTCTTGTGTTGGGCGAAGAGCCACCATTGATGCCTGCATTAAAGAGCGATAGTTCGTGAACATGTCTTCAGCGGTGAGACCTTGTGCAGCAAAATCGATAATGCGCTGTTGTGTGAGGTTGATGAAACGCACGGGGTCTTTTACCACCATGGCAATATCGGCGTGCTTGGTGAGCACGTAGGCATCGGTGCCAGGCGTAACGCCACCACCTTCTATGCGGAGAACCGGCGACTCCCGATGCAAAATTTCATAGGCCTCGTACCAATGCTCTTGCGCACCTTGGCCGAACAAATCGACATCTTCTAAGTTCACGGGGCACTTCATTGGGCCGAGATCGTGATTTTGATACTTCGGATACGATGCCACGTTGTTTCCCCCTCGTGAACGGCTTTCACCTACCCCTTATTTTTAGCAGAATGAGTCTGCCGGGGGGTAGGTGAAGGCTCGCCAAGAACTACCGACTAAATGTCGACGCCGGTAAACATCTCATGTCGCACGAGTGTTGCGGTGGGGTTCTCCGAAATACGCGCCCAAAATTCCATCCAGGCCTGATTCGTGGTCAACCCGTCGACTGTTGCACCAAATGTTGCACCACTTTCATATTGCACCTGAAAAACAAAAGTTCCTGGGCTCGTGCCACCTTGCGACTGAGCAACCACTACTTCGGAAGCCCCCGCCTTGATCATGAGTGCCTTTGCTTCCGCGAACTGACCCAACATTGCCATCGCCTGGCCGGGCTTTGGCTCATAGTAATCAACATCTGCAATTCTTGTCATTGCTCCCCCATTTGATATTTGGCAGCACTTTTACTGCCGAGAAAGGCGAGAATGGCACCAGAAAAATTCTGTAAAAACAAGGCATTCCCCTATGTTCACCTTAGGCATTCGCAAATGTGATTAGGGGTTAATGAGCAATACAGAATCGGTAAGCCCTGCGCTTATTTGCCCAGGAAACACGCCCCCAACAACTCCCCCAACGTACAGATTTCCGTCATTGCTGACATCGACTGCCCAAGCTTGGTCATCTGAAGTCGTACCAATTTGCCGCGTTTGCTGTTGCTCACCATCGGCATTCAGAGTGGCAATAAATATGTCTGAGCCACCTGCATTCGGTGAGCTGGCAACAAAAGTGCCTTTTGTTGCGCCGACTATGTAAATATCGCCGTTCTTACCAACTGCAATTGAACGTACAATTTCTTGGTCTGACGTTCCTAATTGTTTTGTCCAAAATTGATTACCTGATGAATCAAACTTGGTAGCAAATATATCAGTGCTCCCGAAATTCGTCTTAGTTGCCAACGCTCCATTCGTGAACCCTGCCACATAAAGATTGTCGCTTTGATCGATAGTCATTGACCAGGGTGTGTCGCGAGCAGTGCCACCGAATTGTTTCAGCCAAATCCGATTTCCATCTGCATTGAATTTTGTTATGAATGTATCTGTAGTGCCACTGCTTAATTGGTTCTCTGCAAGTGCACCAGCCGTCTCTCCTGCGATGTATACATTGTCACGAGAGTCAACTACTACTGACTTTGCCGAATCAGTAACGCTTGACCCGAATTGCTTAATCCAAAGCCGTTTACCTTCAAAATCAAACTTTGTGAATACAACGTCACTAGTCCCCCCAAGAGTGACACCCTCCTCAAGAGCATTGTAAGTATCACCAACAACATAAATATTCTTCTGACTATCAACCGCGACTGAAGACGCAAAGTCATGCTTAAAGGCACCAACTTGATGTATCCAAATTTGATTACCATCAGCATCCAAACGAGCGAGAAAGATGTCGTAGTTCCCACCTCGTCCTTCAGGATTAAATAATCCGGTCGTCATTCCCGTTACGAAAATATTTCCGCCCGTGTCGACCACTATTCCCGAGGGTGATTCACTGCCATTCGTACCGAACTGCTTTATCCATATTTTCGTTCCTTCGTCGTCGAATTTTGCTACGAAGACATCACCCAATCCGTAATTTGCTTGGTTATTCACTAACGAACCGTGCGTAAATCCAGCTACGAATACATTTCCTTGAGCATCCGTTGTCACTGCTCCAATACCGTCAGCAAATTCCGTTCCAAATTGCTTTATACCGCTGGCAATTACTTTTCGGGGAATGGTCGTTGCTGGTTCTACGGCTGGCGTTGGCTCTGTCGTTGTAGACGAGGTCCGCGTTGAGTCATCGGGAATTTTTGGATCAGCGAGTACATTGTTGTCAGGAATAACGGTTACTGCAGATGTATCTTGCTTCGTAGATTCAATTACTGGACTTGCTGTTATAACAGCGACGGGAAGTGGAGCTGTAGCTCGCCAAGTCTTTTTGCCACCACTCACACCGCAGACCCATACAACATTTGCTTTATTACGCACCTTTCCAAATACGGTGCATGAAACAGCTTTTCCTTTAGCCGTTTTTGTTTGATACCAGATCTTTCCAGCATTCGTACTTGCGCACACCACTTGGATACCAGAAGTTTTTGAGACTTGTCCAGCCTTTTCACACGACGAGCCTGCGGCTACTAATGCATTTCGGCCCCTCGAGCTCTCATTGCCACAACTCCCCATTGCCATAACGACACCAACCGCCGCTGCCGCTAAAACACATTTGCTCAGAAACTTTCCCATAATGACCTTTGCATAATTGAAGACATCTTCAATGTATACAAACTGATGAGATAAAGCCCGTCAGGGCAAAAGGCCCGTAGTTCGTTAATTACAGATGGGATGCAGGAAAACCATCATCGCCGTCGGGGATTTTCCCAATTTGGCAGATGCAGAACTCGTTGCCTTCGGGGTCACTCAACACCATCCATTGCGTGCGGTGCTCCTGGATGGGCCGGCGATCGTTCAGCAATACCGCACCCAACGCTTCCAATCGCAGCGCTTCAGCTCGAATATCATCTGCCTCTAAATCGAAGTGCACGCGATTCTTTTGCGTCTTTTCTTCTGGCACTTCTTGGATGATGAGTTTTGGCCCACCCGTTGGGTCTTCAAGTGCGCGGTAGCTTCCCGCCGCACCTAGGAAAGTGAATCCGAGCGCTGCCGCCCAAAACTGCGCCATTGCGTCAGCGTCTTTACAATCAATCACTATCTCTCGAATGGTTGCCATGCGAAAAACACTATCAGCCGAAATGTGAGCTGCTTATAAAAACCCAACAGATTCATGAGGCGTGTACGGCTCTTCAAGTCGTGCAATGTGTTCTGCGCTCAACTGCAATTCACAGGCAGCAATTGCATCGTCAATATGTGCATCTTTGGTCGCGCCAACAATGGGCGAGGTAACAAACGACTTCGATAGCACCCATGCAAGTGCAACTTGCGCACGAGGTGCGTTCAACTCTTTAGCAACTTCTGCAACTCTCTCCACAATTACTTGGTCTTCGGGCTTATACAGGCCCTTTCCAAATTCATCGGTCTCTGAACGCGATGTTGCATTGTCCCAATCGCGTGTTAGACGACCTCGCGCAAGCGGGCTCCATGGAATGACTCCCACACCTTGGTCAACACAGAGCGGCATCATCTCGCGCTCTTCTTCGCGGTTTAACAAGTTGTAGTGATTTTGCATGCTAATGAACTTGGTCCATCCGTGTTGCTCGGCAACATATTGCGCCTTTGAAAATTGCCACGCCCACATCGACGATGCACCGATATAACGAGCTTTTCCTGCCTTCACCACATCATGAAGTGCTTCCATAGTTTCTTCAATTGGAGTGGTGGGGTCGAAGCGATGAATTTGATACAAGTCGATGTAGTCCGTGCCAAGCCGGCGCAGGCTGTGATCGACTTCAGTCATAATTGCTTTGCGCGATAGGCCTGCAGCATTGCGCCCTTTACGCATCGTGCCATGCACTTTGGTAGCCACCACTACTTCATCGCGAAGTGCAAAGTCGCGTAATGCCCGGCCAACAAACTCTTCACTAGTGCCTAATGAATACACGTTTGCTGTATCGAAGAAATTAATTCCTGCATCTAACGACTTCTTCATGAACTGGCGACTTGTTTCCTCGTTCAGAGTCCACGCATGAGTACCCATACCCGACTCGCCAAAGCTCATACACCCCAGACAAATTTTCGATACTTCGAGCCCTGAGTTCCCCAGTTTGACGTATTTCATTTCGACTCCTTTATGACACTCAATTCACGACTTATGCGTCGCGGCGCTTCATGAGTAACGCAGCGATGACAGTAATTACTAAACACCAAAGGGAGAAGTACCCCACCAGCCCCCAGCGTGCTGCATCGGGTTCCACCTGAACCGCGCGAATAGCCGCAGTAAATGGAGTTTTATGCGAAATATCAATATCAAATGCAGCAATCAATAACCCTGTCACAATTCCTTCTACCAATAGCGGTACAAGAATGAGCGTGGCAATTGCCCCGGGAGAACTGCGCAAAAGCGCTCCGAGAGCAAACCCCACAAGTGCGAACAAAATACATACGGCACCGAAAGCGAACAACACCTGCCATGCCGAATCGCCATAGCCACTCGACAAGTTAAAAATGCTGGGGTTGTAAATCACTCCGAAATCAAAGCCACGACTATGCAGTGCGTAATTCGCCCCAATGAGACCTACCCCTTCAAGCACAGCAACCGATACAGCAACCCAGAGCGAAATAACAAGCGCCTTGGCAACAAAAACCTTCATTCGCAATGGCGTAGCAGCAAAGGTAATGCGGATTGTTCCTTGCGAATATTCCTGCGCAATGGCAAATACTCCCAAAACTCCGCACAAGAGCAGGCTCACGGCTCCTGTGTTGACGAGGACCTTGATGACCATTGTTTCATTAGGACTTTTTGCAAACATCGCCGACAGCACAGTGACTGCAACTGGAAAAATAATGAGAACGATTGTTGCAGTAAGAGTTGAACGCAATGTGCGCAACTTAATGAATTCACTTTTCATGAGATGCAGCATTAGCGGGCCACCCCTTCAACTTGCGTGCCGTGATATTGCACAGAACTTGCGGTGGCATCGAGGAAGGCGTCTTCCAAAGAACCAGTTTGTGGCGACAACTCGTGGAAAATAACTCCGGCCGTTGCGCCGAGTTCGCCGAGCACCTTGGCTGTGACCCCGTAGAAGTTGATGGCGTCATTTTCTTCACTCGTCGTTGCACCCTGTGCCACAGCAAGAGATTTCAGAGCCAGTACTTGTGGGCTTACTACTCGCACCCATTGCTTGGCATAGCGTGCGGTGAATTCCCCCACTGTGCACTGCGTGATGAGCTTTCCCTGGCCAATGACCACCAGCTCTTCAGCAATGAGCGCCATTTCCGATAACAAGTGACTGCTCACTAAAACGGTTCGGCCTTCTTTTGCCAAGTCGCGCAGAAGATCGCGGATCCACCGGATGCCTTCAGGGTCAAGACCGTTCACTGGCTCATCAAGAATGAGCACCTCGGGGTCGCCCAGCAAAACAGAGGCAATGCCTAATCGCTGTTTCATGCCCAATGAATATTTACCAACACGGCGACGAGACACTTCGCTGAGACCCACCTGTTCGAGCACAGTGTCAACACGCGACTTGCTAATGCCTGTGCTTGCTGCCAACCACATGAGGTGGTTGCGTGCACTTCGCCCACTGTGAGCATTGCCTGCATCGAGCAGTGTTCCAACGCGATGCAACGGCTGCGTCAATTTGCTGTACGAGATGCCGCCGAATGTGGCGGAACCGCCTTGGGCGTGGTCGAGGCCAATCATGCATCGCATTGTGGTGCTTTTGCCCGAACCATTAGGGCCCAAGAAACCCGTGACGTGCCCCGGCGAAACGGTAAAACTGAGATCGTCTACTGCTGTTATGCCAGCAAATTTTTTCGTGAGGTGCTCTACGTTGATCACCGACTCACCCTAACAAGTACGATGAGACAGTGCCGACGAAGTCAAAAGGATCTCCGAAGGAAGTGAAACCTCGTGCACCTCGCCGTACGCGTGCTGCATGTGAAGAACTACTTTTGCAAGCGGCAGAAGACCTTCTTGCCACTCATTCTCCTGCCGACATCACTATTCGCGATATTGCGGCAAAAGCAACAGTTCATCATCGATTCATCTCTACGTGGTTTGTGGGCAAGGTTGAACTTTTCACCATTGTTCACCAACGCATTTCAGATCGCACGCGCACTCTCGCCCGCGATGCATCTCTCGTTACCCCCTCATCAGTTGCCGACCTCAATTTGCAACTGGGTCTCGCACTGTGGCTCATCCAAAGTGGAGTGAAATTTAAGAGTATGGAGGATGTGTTCCCCGCAATAGGTGGCGCCTACGATCGTGCACTTCATGAACTCGGGTTACCGTCGAAAGAAGCAGAAATTGTGGCCTACACGGTGGGCTCCATGGTGCTTTCCAATTTCATTCTTCAACCACATGTCGCCACGTCTACTTCACTTGAAGAGATGTTGGGGCACTACGGAAAGCTTTTACGAAAGAAATAAACGCTCTACATTGCTATTCATCAAACATTTTGGGGGAAATGTGAAAGACACTAACGAATGTATTCAACAATATTTGTCTGCATGGCATAGCCGCAAAGACGACAACCAATACGTCAGTGCGGGTATTACCGGTCTGAGTGCAAGTGAAATTCTTCAACTGTTTGAACACCCTGCTTTGCGTTTACCTGAACACAAACATGCCGGTGTGTCACTCATGGTCGATCTGATGGCCGAGAACGAATCTATGTATTTCGACGCAATCTATGGAGCAATGTACGGACGTGAAAGTATTCGCGGATGGCTGATTCCCATGATGAAGGAAATCGATTTCATTGAGTTCACCCCCACACAACCTTCAGCAGTGTTTACTGGCGCGAGTGACACATGGACCCTCGACGAATGGCAAATGTTTGCCGTCTTTGGCGACGACCGCATTCCTTTGCCAAAAGGGGTAAGCGTGCGCCGCTATGTCAACGGATTCATTACTCAAGCATGTGATGTGTACGACACTGCAAGCATGCGCCAACCTGGCCCCGACGGTTCCGTAGCCGACATTCCCGGTGTACCAGTGGTCAATTGGCTGCGCGATCACTCCGTTGCCGACCTTCACTGGGGAACAACCGATGCCAGCGAACTTTGCGCACAGTTTCATCCCACAGAATCGCTGTATATCGACCCAGTACACGGCGAGTTCAAAGGGCGAGATGCAATTGCCGCCTGGCTGCCCCAGCACGTTGCCGGGTTAAAAGATGTTGTTCGTGAAGCCGTGGGTCCTGCGCTCAATAACGGTTCTACAGCTGTTCAAGAGTGGCAACACGTATTGGTTCAACCCAACGGTGAACGTATTTTTCTCACACGTGGCACAAGTGTGCGCCGCAACGATGGGCAGTTCATCACTTATGCCGCCGATTACTACGACGCAGCTTCACTTCCCAGCGCCTAGAGCTGCCTAGCCACGCCCCACCATGCCGCCTTCGACGGAAACAGTGTTCGCATAACGAACAAAACTCGGATACAAGTACGATCGGACAGCATCTAATGCATCATCAGCAACGGTGAAACCTTTTCGCTGCAATTCGTCAAGGTCACGAAGCGTCTCTTGTAGAGCAAAACCCAAAGCACGATGTGCGTTTGCAACATCGTTCTTCTCGGGTACCGATACGTCGGCTATAGCACCCAAAGTTGCGCCCCGCTCGCTAATGCGCTGTGCCGCATCACCATTAATACTGCCAACGAGAGCGGCCACATCACGCAGGACCTTGGTCATCTGGTTGTGTTCCTCAGCAATATAGGTATCGAATACAGGCAAGACTTGTCTCAGCTCTTGAATAACAGATTGCATCATGACCGCAGTTGCCTGTGACTTTTCATTTGTAAGGTACGGAAGAATTTCATCGCTGAGCGCAAAGATGAGGCCCTCTAAAAGCTCGTCAATACTCGGTGTTGTATTCATGATGAAGCCCCCGTTGTTGCACTTGAATTTGACCCTGGGTATCCAAGCAGTTGTGCCATTGACGGGATAGCAGGAGCCGACGACTGAATGAGATACAGATGCATGAACTGACGATGCTCACCAGCCATGCGTCGATAAATAGCCGTCTGCACCGGCACTCCAATATTTGCACTTCCAAAAAGTGTGAAGTAGTCCACTTCTTCTTTCGTGACATTCCATCCAGTGAGTTTGTTGTAATACGAGATGAATCCACCTTCTTTTTTGGGATAGTCCATCACGTGCGTATTACTCAAAATGTCCATCGTGGTCATCCAACCTAAATCTTCACGTGGGTCACCGATCCGAGAATTTTCCCAGTCAATCAGTGCTGAGACCTTGCCATTTTTATAAAGGAAGTTTGCAGGGTTGAAGTCTCCGTGCACGACAGACAGCCGCAGCGGCCTTGGCTTTTGACGACGCAATGTGAGAAAAGCATCGAGAAGAATAATGGATGATGGGTCATACACAATGTCGTCATATGTAGACAGGTAGTACTCAAAAGTTGAATCCATATAGTCATCCCAAGACGACGTGCGAATTCCTACTCCTCTTGGATCTTCCAATATTCCTCGCGGGTCGATGACCGAAATGTCTGCCTGATGCAACTCAACCAGCACTTCACACAAGTGGCGCATCACTTCTTCGGCCTGGTTGACATCAGCACCATCATTAAACAACTGTGATGTCTTGCCGTTTCCATCGGCTCGCTCCAGCACCATTGCGGCGCTACCAAAAACATCTGGATCCAACTCGTATCCGTAACTTCGACTCACTGGCACCGAGGTATGCGCTCGTAAAGATTCAATGAGTTCATGTTCATTGGCGCGACTGGTCTGAAGAATACAAACTTCTTCGGGCGGGTCTTTGCGAATGATGAGCGGCAACACCTCTTTTGCCTCCCCTTGGGTGACCAGAGCAGTGCAACTAAATGTTTCGCGTGAAAATCCGCCCGGAATTGGAGACAGGCCTTCAATGGCAATATCGCAGTTGTTACCTAAGGCTTTCCTTAACAACTCCGAGATTGCACTTTCCATGTTGCTAGTGGCCACTCCAGTTCGGGGCACGCTTTTCAGCAAATGCTTTGGGTCCTTCTATGAAGTCGTCGCTCTTCACAAGCCGCTTCACGGTTTCATAATCGGCTTCCATTGATTCGCGAAGCGATGCAGTATCGAGACTGCGATACACCACATCTTTGCTTGCTCGTAACGACAATGGAGAGCACGCCAAAATTTGATTCACCCACACCATGGTGCGCGCCATGAGTTCATCGTGCGGAACCACTTCGTTGATAAACCCCAGTTCATGACCTTCTGAGGCGCTCACATGACGACCCGTGAGAATCATGCCAAGGGCACGCTTGGAACCTATTTGACGCGAGAGCCTTTGTAAGCCACCTGCCAATGCGGCAAGGCCCACCTTTGGTTCAGGCAGAGCAAACTTTGCTTGGTCTGAAGCAATGATGATGTCGCAGGCAAGTGCAATTTCAAAACCGCCGCCCATTGCAACGCCATTCACAGCCGCAATGATGGGCTTCGTCATATTCCAACGCGAGGTGATACCGGCAAAACCTTTCGGTGTTGCATGCCGTACTCCACCTTCAGCTTGGTACCGCAAGTCGTTACCTGCGCAAAAGCCCCGACCTTCGCCGGTAATAATTGCGACCCACATGTTGTCATCAGATTCATAGTCGTCAAAAACTTCTGCGAGTTCCAAATGCGCAAGTGAGTGCAATGCGTTCAGGCGCTCGGGCCTATTCAAACGCACCGTGAGAACATGGTCTGACTTTTCAACAATGCAATATTCTTTTGTTACCGAGGTGCCCATATTGTGACCTTACTCCGTTGCTTCTGCCTCTGCGATCTGACGACGAACGTCATCCATATCGACTGCGCGAATGGCAGCGATGAGTTCGTCAAATGAAGCTGCTGGCAATGCACCAGGCTGCGAGAAGAGGAGCACGCCATCGCGGAAGGCCATGATGGTGGGAATTGATTGGATGCGCAAACCACCAGCAAGGTCTTGCTCGGCTTCGGTATCGACCTTTGCAAAGCGAATATCGGTGTTGGTGTCAGATGCCTTTTCATAAATTGGCCCAAACGACTTGCACGGCCCACACCATTCAGCCCAGAAGTCAATAAAGGTGATGCCGTCGGCGGTCACTGTTTCTTCGAATTTTTCTGCTGTGAGATTAAAAGTGGCCATGGCTCTCTGCTTTTCTTTGGGTTGTTGGTTCCCCACACGATACTTGCTCAATTTCTTCTGCATTTCCTGTTCATCACCTTGCCGCATACGCCTCGGAGGTGTCAGGGAACGAGCGAGTTGACGGTAGGTTGAACCACTGCCACACGGCCCTTTCTTATGGAAAACCTCGCCCCCACTCCCGCCTCTGGCGACATCGCCCTTGAAGCCAACCGTCGGCGCACCTTTGCCATCATCAGCCACCCCGACGCCGGTAAAACCACTCTCACCGAGAAGTTCCTCTTATATGCGGGCGCCGTGCAAGAGGCTGGCGCTGTTCACAACCGCGGCGACCGCAAGGCGTCTACCTCTGACTGGATGGATATTGAGCGCCAGCGTGGTATTTCTATTTCCTCGGCTGTGCTGCAGTTCCCCTATCGCGATCACGTGTTCAATTTGCTCGACACTCCGGGTCACAAAGACTTCTCGGAAGACACCTACCGCGTGCTTGCAGCAGTCGATGCCGTCATTATGGTTCTCGACACCGCGAAAGGCATTGAGCCACAAACACTGAAGCTTTTCCAAGTGTGCCGCTCGCGCAACTTGCCCGTTATCACTTTTTTCAACAAGTTTGACCGCCCAGGCCGCGACCCTTTCGAACTTCTCGATGAGGTAGAAAAGCAAATTGGATTGCGCCCCACTCCAGCCACCTGGCCTGTAGGTATTCCTGGCGATTTTCGCGGGGTCATCGACCGCCGCACTGGTGAATACATTCGTTTTACCCGCACAGCTCGTGGTTCTTCACTTGCACCTGAAGAAATTGTTCCTGTGGAACGTGCGGCAGAAGAAGAAGGCACGGCGTGGACAACTGCGGTGGAAAGTTGCTCGTTACTTGATGCCATTGAAGCCGACGTCGATGTTGAGTCTTTCCTTGCTGGTGAATCAACGCCGGTGTTTGTTGGTTCAGCAATCACCAACTTCGGCGTGCGCATGTTGCTCGATGCAGTCATTGATATTGCACCAGCACCAAAGCCGCGAGTTGACATTGACGGCAATGACCGCGCACTTGCCACCCCATTTTCTGCCTTCGTTTTCAAGGTGCAAGCCAACATGGACCCTAACCACCGCGACCGTTTAGCTTTTGCCCGCGTGTGCTCTGGTGAGTTCACTCGTGGCATGGATGCAATGTGCTCACGTAGCGAAAAACCTGTGAGCACGAAATACGCAACGACTGCATTTGGTGCCGACCGTGAAACCATTGACGTTGCCTACCCTGGCGACATCATTGGACTCATTAATGCCGCCGGCTTGCAAATAGGCGACACCATTTATGCCAGCAGCCCTGTTACTTACCCCGGTGTTCCGCGTTTTGCACCAGAAGTTTTTGCTACTGCTCGCCCCACCGACGGCGGACGCGTGAAGCAATTCCGTCGCGGCCTGGCACAGCTCGATGAAGAAGGCGTTGTACAAGTGCTGCGCGACCCCGACCTTGCCGACTCTGAACCCATTTTGGCTGCAGTTGGCGCACTGCAAATCGAAGTATTTGCTTACCGACTCGCTAGTGAATTCAATTCACCTGTTGAAGTCAACCCCGCTGTTTACCAGGCCATACGCATCACTGATGAGAAAAGTGTCGACCGTTTGCGTCGCATTGGCGGCATTCGCATTTTGAAGCGGGGCGACAATGCTCTCGTTGCACTTTTTGAAAACAAATATCGCCTGCAGCGCCTAGAAGCCGACGAACCAGAGCTCACCCTCACCCCTATTTTGGCCGATACCGATTCAACAAAATAGGTACTTTTTCCTCTCGTATAACGAGATGGGCTGTCATACCCTTCCCTTATGTCGAAGCACCCAAAACAACGCATTGCAGTAGGAATAGACGGCTCTGAAAACTCACATGCAGCGGTGAAATGGGCAATTGAACATGCTCGCCAAGGCGACACCGTTATTTTAGTTCATGTTTGGCACCCCTATGTATATGGCACGGAACTTGCGACGGCATTCACCATTGACGACACTGCTGCCACTGAACTGCTTGAAGCAGAGTTCGTTCGCTTCGTTCCGCAAGCCAAAAATCATGAAGTGATGTTGAAGCGTGACCTCATTGAAGGTGATGCTCGCGACACTTTAAATATTCCAAATATTGACATGCTGGTCATTGGGGCACGCGGTCATAGCGGGATCGCTGGCATTTTGCTGGGTTCAGTTGCCGACTACGTCACTCGACATGCCACGGTTCCTGTGGTGGTCATTCCACCCGACAACCGCGTTACAACGAAGTAATACTGCGCACGTCTACAACACTCGGGTTGTACGTGAGTTCACCCAACAAGTGTTCAAACTTATTAGTCAGTATTTGTGCACCACCAAAGGATGTTTCAAAAATAATTTCGCGCGCCCCGCGATTTGTTGTGAAATACACGAGCCCTTCGCGGTCGCACTCTAATAAGTAGACGCGTGCTGCGGCATCGCCCAATTCGTCACGAATGCCAAATTCGGTTGCCTTCACTACTCGCCAAGCCCGTTGTGAATAGATGCGAGATTCAATGGCGAGTTCATCGCTTTGCAGCTCATTACTTCCACTCATCCGCCACTGCAGTAATGACTCTGCATCAACCCTGGTATTGGCATGAGTAGATAACAACAGCGGCATCTTTTCTGCCCCCGTAAGCACGCCAGTGAACATGAGCATCGTGCTGTTCTCAAGCATTGGGGCAATACCCACTGATTGCATCTCGCCTACCCATGTAGCAATAGACGCGACATCGTGGCACCGCTCAAGTGATACATATAACCCACCATCTGCCAGATGCTGCGCAACACACTGCGATAGTGGTGACGCAGATGCAGTGATGGCATTCGGAAGTTCAGAGATAGCCGAAAAATAGCCAAACGACCCCTGCCGACCTGATGACATCTCTTCGCGAAGCGCAACCGAAAGAACACAACCAAAAGTTTTCCCTAACCGGAGACCTGCAATTTCTTGCTGATGGAATGCGACATTGGAAAGCCCCAGCAGCTGTGCAAGTTTTTGTGCCGTCGCCACGACAGCGGGAAGAAGGTCAATTCCTACAACTTTTTTTTCTGGATACTTCTGTGCCAGGAAGCACGCGACAACGCCAGCACCACTTCCCAATTCCAAAATGTCGCCTGGTGGAAGTTGAATTGCATCAAGCTCTCGCAATAGAGCGTCTAGATAGGGCGATACCACACTGTGGAAGAACTGACTATTTTCCAGCGATTCAAAAAAGAATCCCGAGTGCACCGGGTTCACCCGACCCAACTGGCGCTCTTCAAAAATAGTTCTCGCAATAACTGCAGTATCTTTATTGGGTAGCCCGTGAAGGCGTTCCCAGAACTCTTCTGGAGATGTGAAATGAGCTATGTCGACACTGTCAAGAAATTCAGTGATGCTCATTACTGAAGATTAGTGCTCAAATAATGCGGCGGAACCATCGCAACGACAAAACAGATGCGGCAAACATCGCCAACAAGCTGAGCATGGTGAGAACATCGCCGTGTTCGTGCACATTTGTTTTGCGCACAACGGCTTCGCTGAGCGAATCGTAAATTGCCTGCAGGTCTTTCGCAGTTGCTGCAGTAAATGACTTGCCACGAGCAACATCGGCAATGTTGCTGAGTGCTTGTTCATCGGGCGGTACAGGCACTACTTGACCATCGGGAGTTGTCACCGTTCCATCTTGCGTACCAAATGCAATGGTATTGATTTTGACGCCGAGCGATTGGGCTTCAGCAGCTGCTTCTGTGTCGGGGCGACCTGTTGTTGTGGTTCCATCTGACAACAAAATAATAGTGCCCGCATTTTTAGTGCCACCGCTTGGGTCGACGGCCGATGAAATGGTGTCGAGCGCCGCATAAATGGCTTCACCAATTGCTGTACCCGTTCCGGGCTGAAGCGCAGTCACTACTCGCGAAATGGCTGCTTTGTTGTCGGTCGCAGCAATGATTTGCCGTGCATTGCTGTCGAAAGCCACAACACCAATGAGTGTGTTGCTCGGCGCTTTTGCCACAAAGCGAAGCGCTGCATCTTTTGCCACTTCAATACGTGATGGCTCTACGTCTATGGCACTCATCGACAACGACACGTCGATTGCCAACACCACTACCGCTTTGCTACCGGCATCAACACCATTAGTTGCCGGACGAGCAAAACCGAACACGCCAACGATGAGGGCCAGGACTACGAGCACTGCTGGCGTAGCGCTTTTCCACTTCCGTGGCTTTTCAACCAAGCCCTCCAACATGCCGAGCGCGCTGAATGAAACTGCCGATTCAGATCGTTTCTTTCCCGACAGATAGATGAGCGCAAGAAGCAGTACAGGAATAACGAGCAACAAAAGTCTCCATGGCTCAAGCAAATAG
>Ga0114968_10002218_pt1 | contig 14984 bp, 13 predicted proteins | sample M_130807_EF_Meta_FD_87020 | JGI IMG/M metagenome (GOLD analysis project Ga0114968, IMG submission 87020) | Freshwater microbial communities from Lake Montjoie, Canada to study carbon cycling - M_130807_EF_MetaG | ecosystem: Environmental > Aquatic > Freshwater > Lake | place: Lake Montjoie... | reverse complement strand
TTCGAATTCGAAGGACAACCCTATTTCGCCGGCTTTCGTTCGCTGGCCACGAATGGCATCGACAAACCGGTGCTCAATGTCTTCCGCATGTTCTCCCGCATGGATGGTCGCAGGCTGCATGTGGAAAGCGATAGCGCAACTCCGCTCAACGAACTCATGACAATGGGTGTTCGCGGCAAACCCGATGTCTCCGCCCTGGCTGCACGTCAGGATAACCGCATCACCATCCTCGCCTGGCATTATCACGACGACGACATTCCCGGAGCTGCCGCTGCAGTCACTCTCAATCTCGCAGGCACACCGGCAGGCAAACCCAAGATGACGAGAACGCTCATTGATGAGGGACACTCCAATTCCTTCATTGCCTGGCAGGCCCTGGGCTCCCCACAGTCACCGACGGCAGAGCAAATCCGCCTGCTTGAAGACGCCAGCCGCCTGGAGCCGGCCAGCGATAAAACGGAAATCAAATCTGCGGACGGCCAGTGTGACATCACCTTCAACCTTGCCCGCCAAGGCGTCACTCTGCTTGAACTTGAGTGGCCTTGATCTTTGCCCACAGCCTTTGCTGAGATGTCTTGATATGTCCTTCGTTACACTCGTCGCACCATGAAACGTTCTCTCTTTGTTCTCTTCTGCATTCTCGTTGGGCTTGCTCAAGCCGCCGACAAACCGAACATCATCGTCATCTACACAGATGATCACGGCTTTGCTGATCTCGGCATACGTGGCGTGGAGAAAGATGTCAAAACGCCGCATCTCGACGCGCTGGCACGCAGCGGCGTCATCGCCAAAAATGGCTACAGCACTGCGCCGCAGTGTGTGCCCTCGCGCGGCGGATTGATGACGGGGAAGTTTCAGGGGCGCTTCAATCTTGATAACAACGGCTCCGCGCTGGATGGCTTTAACAAGGAGACCACCATTGCCACAAGGCTGCAAAACGCGGGCTACGCCACGGCGCAGTTTGGCAAGTGGCACCTCGGCCCGCAGAGCGAGATCCCAAAGCATGGTTTCAAGCATGTGTACTCGCAGCACGGGCAACAGAAGTTTGCGGCCAACATCACGCTGGATGGCAAGGACAGGCCGATGGGCGATCTGCCGCCGTCGGTTTACCACGTCGATGGCTGTGCGAAGGCGGCGGCATCAATCATCGAGCGCTACAAGGAGCAGCCGTTCTTTCTCTACATCGCATTTCGTGCTCCGCACACGCCGCTGGATGCACCGCAGTCGTACAAGGATCGCTTCCCCGGTGCGATGCCCGAACGCCGTCGTGCCGCCCTGGGAATGCTGGCCGCCGTGGATGACGGCGTGGGGCTAGTCACGAGCGCGCTGAAGAAAAACAGCCTCACTGAAAAGACACTCATCTTCTTCATCGGCGACAACGGCGCACCGCTCAAGATTCACAAGACCGACTCTCCTCTGGAAGGTGATGCCGGCGGCTGGGATGGCAGTCTGAACACACCGCTCAATGGCGAAAAAGGCATGCTGGCCGAAGGCGGCATGCATGTGCCGTTTCTCATCGCATGGCCCGGGACGATTCCAGGTGGGCAGACCTATGAGCACCCCGTGAGCGCGCTGGATGTCGCCGCCACGGCTGCTGCTATGGCGGACCTTGCCGTGAAGCCCGGCGAACTCGACGGAGTGAACTTGGTTCCTTATATGAGAGGCGACATCACCACACCGCCGCACGAAGCGCTAATGTGGCGCTGGATGGCTCAGAGCGCCATCCGTGAGGGAAACTGGAAGCTCCTGCGGGGTGGTGAGCGCGAGTACCTTTACGATCTCTCCGATGATCTTGAAGAGAAGCACAACCTCGCCTCGCAGCACCCCGACGTCGCCGCACGCCTCCGCACGAAGCTTACGGCGTGGGGCGCCGAACTCAATCCGCCCGGCCTTGCTCTCGGCCCGATGGCTTCAACTTGGAATGATTATTTTGATTTTTATCTCGAAGGCAAACCGGTGCCGAAACCTGAGGCCGAACCCAAAACCAGTGCCGCACGTGGCTGGCTCGCACGGGGAGGCAGCTTGATTGAAAAAGATGGAGTGCTCGTGCTTACACCGGACAAAGGCGGCAAAGGCACCTTCATCACCCGCAGTCAGCTCAAACTCACGGGTCCTGTCACAGCCAAGCTCATTCTCAAAACCGCTGCATCAGGCCAAGGGGCCATTGCTTGGCGAACGGATGGAGACAACGACTTCCTCCCAGAGAACCGCGCGCCGTTTGAAGTGAAGGCCAGCGACGACTGGCAGACGCGTGAAGTACAAATCCCCGGCAAAGGTACGGTGATCCATGTGCGCGTGCATCTGCCAACCGGCCCCGCTCAGTTTCGCACGATTGACCTCCAACCTGCGTCGCGATGAAAATGCGCATTTTACTGCTTTTTCTTTGCTCCCTCAGCGGCTCGGCCTTCGCGGCGAAGCCGAATGTCCTTCACATCCTTGCAGACGACATGGGATGGAACGCCTTGAGCTGTTATGGCAGTAAGGATGTCTGCACGCCGAACCTGGATCGGCTCGCGGCGCAGGGCATGAAGTTCACCTCAGCGTATGCGGATGCGCAGTGCTCGCCGACGCGCGCGGCGTTTTTGTCCGGTCAATACGGTGCACGCACAGGCGTCTTCAAGGTGCTCAATGAGAAGGAACCTTCACGGGCACCGATGCTTTCACCAGAGGCAAATGCTGCTCTCGCCCCGGAGGTTGCCACTCTCGCGACAACACTTCGAACGGCGGGCTACACGACCGGCATCAGCGGAAAGTGGCACATCGCCAACAACGCCTCCGTGGCACCTCTGAGAAAACATCGGGATGGTAAGTACTTCGACAGCTACGGCTTCGATTTTGCCGGTGAGGCGAACGGCGGAGAGCATCACGAGGACAAAACCGTGACGGCCATTACCGATGACATCATCCGTTTTATCGAGATGAACAAAGACAGGCCGTGGTTTGCCTTCGTCTCCCACTTCAGCCCCCACACACCGCTGGAAGCGCCGGAGGCGCTCATCGCGAAGCACGTCGCCCGTGGTTTCAAACGAGCTGAGTCGAACGAAGGCGTGTCAACTGAGCGTCCCATCGCAAACTACCTCGCGATGCTGGAGCACCTAGACAACGAAGTGGGCCGTCTGCTCGCGAAACTCGACGAGCTGAAGCTCCATGAGCGAACGGTGGTTGTCTTTACTAGCGATAACGGCGGGCTTTCACGCGTGACCAAAAACACTCCGCTACGTGAGGGCAAAGGCGCACCCTATGAGGGCGGCATTCGTATGCCGCTCATCGTGCGCTGGCCGGAGAAGGTGAAAGCGGGAAGCAGCTGCGACGTGCCGGTGCATGCCGTTGATTTTTATCCCACGTATGCTGCGATCTCCGGGGCCACGCCGCCTGCAAAGCATCTGCTCGATGGAGAGAGCCTGCTGCCGCTGCTGGAGCAAACCGGAGCCCTGAAGCGCACCACGCTGTATTGGCACATGCCCACCTACACCACCAACTATGGTCGCACGCCCTGCGCCGTCATCCGCGAGGGGGACTGGAAACTCATCCATTGGTTCGGCGACTATCTAGACACGACTGGGTTCACACCCGACGACAAGCCCTACGGCAAACTGGTCATCGGCCCGCGCACGGAACTTTACAACGTGCGCGAAGACATCAGTGAGATGCGTGATCTCGCCACCGAGCGGCCCAAGAAGACCTTGCACCTCACCAACTCGTTGAATGCATGGCTCAAACGTACCGGGGCAAAGCTTCCCAAAGAAAACCCCGGCTTCGATGCGAAGCGGTGGTGGACGAGTGGCAGAGAGGCCAGGTGAAATCAGCTCCAAACACATGAAACCTATCTTTCTCCTTCTTTTTCTGGTGCTGGCGCTCGAACCAACATCGTTCTCCGCAGCTAGGCCGGACATCGTGTTCCTGCTCGCTGATGATCTGGGCAATGCGGACGTCGGCTGGCATGGCAGCGACATCAGGACGCCAAACCTCGACCAGCTCGCGGCGGGCGGAGCGAAGCTAGAGCACTTCTACGTTCTGCCGGTGTGCACGCCGACGCGCGTGGCCTTCCTCACGGGGCGCTATCCGATTCGCTCGGGTATGCAGCTGAACGTGTTGCGGCAGCAATCGAAATACGGCATGCCCTTGGAGGAACGCACCATCGCCAATGCGCTGCACGATGCGGGCTACACCACGGCGATCTGCGGCAAATGGCACGTCGGCCACTTCGACAAGGCGTACTGGCCGAATGCGCGCGGCTTTGACCACTCACTGGGCCATCTGGAGGGCATCGACTACTTCACGCATCACAATTACTTCAAAAACGGCGAGCTGGACTGGCGGCGGAATGGCGAGGATGTGGTGGAGGAAGGCTACGCGACCACGCTGGAGGCCAATGAAGCCGCCGCTGTGATCCGGCGACAACCGAAGGACAAGCCGCTCTTCCTTTATGTTCCCTTCACGGGCGTGCATGGGCCGCTGCAGGCACCCAGCAAGGAAGCCGTGGCGGCGTATCAACCCGCGATGAACGAGCAGCGTGCCACTCTGGCCGCCACGATGACGGCGGTCGATGAAGGCTGCGGCAGGATCTTTGACGCACTCGATGAAACGGGGCGTCGCGAAAACACGCTCATGGTTTTCTGCAGTGACAACGGCGGCATGCCGCCTGGACGCAACCTTCCGTACCGGGCCTTCAAATCTTCGCTTTACGAAGGCGGCATCCGCTCGCCCGGACTCGCCGCGTGGCCGGGGCATATCAAGCCCGGAACCGTCATCACCGAACCTCTGCACATTGTCGATCTCTTCCCCACCTTTGTGAAGCTCGCCGGTGGCAGTCCGGAGCAAAAGCTGCCGCTTGATGGTCGCGACATCACACCCGTGCTCACCGAAGGCAAACCTTCGCCGCATGATGACATCCTGCTCAATGCCATCACGGCGAATGACGGCGCCATCCGCATGGGCGACTGGAAGCTCATCCTCAATGGTAACGACGGCGTAACGCCGTCCGTCGATCTAGCAACTGGTGAACGTAAAAAGGAAGGCCGCAAGACGAAGGAAGAAAGGCGCAGCGAACCCAAGGCGGAACTCTTCAATCTGCGCGACGATCCTGGTGAAACCAAAGACCTTGCCGCCGCACAGCCTGAAAAGGTCAAAGAACTGCGGCAGCGCTACGAGGCCTATTTGAAGGTGGCGGTAAAGCCACTGCAGTTTCAGAACCGATGAACGTGGTGGCTTACCCATGTTCGAGTGCATCAATCCTATCTCCATGAAACAAATCCTTGCACCCATCACGGCATTACTGATGCTTTCGGCACCTGCTGTAAGCGCTGCTGATGCCCCGGCTAAGAAGCCCAATTTTATCGTCATACTGAGCGACGACCAAACCTACCGTGCCATCGGCTACAACAACCCGGCGGTGAAGACGCCGAACATGGACCGGCTGGCCAACGAGGGTTTTCGCTTTGATCGCTTCTTCGTCGCATCGCCGATATGTGTCGCGAGCCGTTCGAGCATTTATACGGGGACCTATCCCCAGCAGCATGGAGCGGTGAGTTTGTTCGGACGCGGCTTTGTGGACTGCGTGGTGAAGGAGAAACGCTACGTGACTCTGCCTGCCGCGATGTCAGCAGCCGGCTATCATACGGCGCTGTGGGGCAAGTCGCACCTCGGCGAGCCAACGACGTTTGGCTTCGATGAAGGCAAGGAGTTTCACGATCCAAACGACGAGCAGACTTTTGCCGAGGCAGAGAAATTTCTCGCCCGCGAGGCGAAGTTCGGGCGTCCGTTTATGCTCTGGCTCACGCCGCGCAACCCGCATCTGCCGCTCAGCGCGCCGCAACGTTTCAAGGACATCTACCAAGACGCGAAGATCATGCCGGATCCGAACTGGCGCGAGGCTCCGCTGCTGGAGAGCCTTTTTAACCAAGGACCGGCGGGAGCGATTTCATTTCGCGACAGCGCGCCGATATATCCGCACGCTCCCAAGGGTCTGATCGCAGGCCCGCCGCGCTCGGAGGCCATCATGCAGGAGGTCATCAAAGCCTACTACGGCGATGTGAGCTGCCTCGACGAACAGATTGGCACGCTGGTCGCACAACTCAAAGCCAGTGGACTCTACGACAACACATACATCATTTACCTCGCCGACAACGGCTATTTTCTCGGCAACCATGGTCTCGGCAACAAGGTTACCATGCACGAGGAATCTGTGCGTGTACCGATGTTCATCCATTCGCCGCTGCTCCCTGTGAAGCACGAGAAGACCGATGCGCTCACGTCATCGCTTGATGTGTACCCGACGATCCTCGCCCTCGCTGGAGTCGCCGCGCCGCCGCAGCTTATGGGCAAGTCGCTGCGGCCCATTCTCGAATCATCTACGACGTCGGTGCATGATCATGTCGTCTCCGAATGCGTCGGCCCACCCGATAAGAGGCGCGGCGTCGGCCACCGGATGGTGCGCACGGATCATTTGAAATACATCCTGACCAGCTCAGACGAGGAGGCATTCTTCGACCTGAGCAGCGCCCCCTATGAGACGAAAAACCTCATCGGCGATGATTCGTGGAAAGATGAAATCGAGCGCCACCGGAAGCTGCTACATGAGTGGTCGGCGAGTGTCGGTGAAAAGCGATTGCCGCTGGACGAGGTGAAGGCAACGCAGCCCGCACCGGGGAGAAGGGGCACGCAGCAGCGGGGAAAGAAAGACGCGACAAAGCCCGGCACCGACACACCTAAACCCGATGAGGACAAATAAGCTGTGAAAGTTTTTTCTTCCTTCATCGCCATTCTGCTGCTGTGTCCATTGTGTGTGCTGCATGCTGCCGAGCGCAGGGCAAACGTTCTTTTCATCATCGTCGATGATCTGACGACCACCCTCGCATGTTACGGCAACACGCACGTCCATACACCGGCCATGGACGCACTGGCGGCACGCGGCGTGAGGTTTGACCATGCCTACACTCAGTTCGCGCTGTGCAATCCCTCCCGCTGCTCGTTTCTGACCGGCTGCTATCCGGAGAAAACTGGAGTGATGGATCTCACGACGAACCTGCGGAAGGCGCTGCCGGATGTGGTCACGCTGCCGCAGCATTTCAAAGATCACGGCTACGCCACTGGGCGCGTGGGCAAGGTATTCCATGTGGCTGATTCGAAGACGAAGCTGGATGTGGAACTAGGCACCGCATTGCGCAAAGACAGCGAAATCCTCGTCGAGGCCAAGACTGCTAACGACCCTGATGACAAGCCGCACGCCAAGGCCAAGGGCGAAGGCTACAATCGCACCTACGCTGCTTCAGCGCGACCTGCGGCCGATTTTACGGACTACCAGATCGCCGACGATGCCATCGCCATCCTCAATGAGTTCCAAGCGAAACCGTTCTTCCTCGCCGTTGGCTTCATCCGTCCACACACTCCCTATGTGGCACCGAAAGCGTTCTTTGAGGCCATCGACAAGTCCCAGCTCACGCTGCCGCCGTTTTACCGTAAAGGAGGAGAAGATATAAGGCATCTGCCCCAATCATCGCTGCGGCCCAACAACAATGTTTTCCGCTACGCGGCACCCACGCATGATGAAGCTCTTGATGCGCTGCAGGCCTACCTGGCCTCCGCGAGCTTTGTGGACTCGCAAATCGGCCGTGTGCTGGCCAGGCTCGAGGAGTTGAAACTCACGGACAGCACCGTCGTCGTCCTCACCGGCGACCATGGCTATCAGCTTGGTGAGCACGGCCTGTGGGCCAAACAGACGTTGTTTGAAGGTGCGAATCACGTCCCACTGCTCATAGCCGCACCCGGCGTGAAGCCCGGAACTCGTGCGGGACTTGCGGAACAAGTCGACATCTACCCGACACTCTGCGATCTCGCCGGACTGCCACGGCCCAAGCATCTGCAAGGCCGCAGTCTTAAACCTATGCTGGATGATCCCGCCGCCAAAGGCCGGCAGGTCGCCATTAGCACGATGGTGGCTTCGCACACGAAGCTAACGGGCCACAGCGTGCGCACGGATGCCTTTCGCTACATCGTCTGGGAGCAAAACGGCGGCGAACTCCTCTACGATCTCCGCAATGACCCCGACGAACTTCATAACCTCGCTAATCAACCTGCGCAGGCTGAGCGTATGAACCGCATGCGAGAGCGTCTCGGCGCACATTTGAAAGCCGTCTCTGCACCATGAAGCATTTCCTCCTCACCACATTCCTTTCCCTTTTCGCCATTCTGCCAGCATCATTTTCGGCGCAGCCCAATGTGATCATCATCCTAGCCGATGACCTCGGCTGGAGTGATACGACACTCTATGGCACGACGAAGTTTTACCAGACACCCAATGTGGAACGTCTGGCGAAGCGCGGCATGACTTTCACGCGGGCGTATTCGGCGAGTCCGCTGTGTTCACCCACGCGTTCGGCGATTCTCACCGGCCTGAGTCCAGCACGGACGGGCATCACCGTACCCAACTGCCACATGCCGCAGGTAGTGCTGGAGGCGACGGTGGCCAAGAAGGGGCCGCCGCATCAGCAGGTGGTGCAGCCGAGTCCGACGACGCGTTTAAAGACCGAATACCGCACGCTGGCGGAGACGCTGCACGATGTGGGCTATGCCACCGGGCACTTTGGCAAATGGCACCTGGGCCCGGAACCTTACTCGCCCCTGCAGCAGGGGTTTGATGTGGATGTGCCGCATCATCCGGGACCGGGGCCTGCAGGCAGCTACGTGGCACCATGGAAGTTTGCGGACTTTGATGCTGACCCTGACGTGCCAGATCAGCACATCGAAGACCGCATGGCAAAGGAGGCTGTGAAGTTCATGGAACAGCACAAGGGTGGGCCGTTTTACCTGAACTACTGGATGTTCAGCGTGCATGCGCCGTTTGATGCGAAGAAGGCGCTGATCGAAAAGCATCGCGCCCGCGTAAATCCCACCGATCCGCAGCACAGCCCGACTTATGCGGCGATGGTCGAGAGTATGGACGACGCCATCGGCACGCTGCTCGACACGCTCGACCGGCTCAAGATCGCGGACAACACGGTCATCATCTTCACCGCCGACAACGGCGGCAACATGTATGACAAGGTGGATGGCACCACGCCTACGAGCAATGCGCCGCTGCGCGGTGGCAAGGCGTGTCTGTTTGAAGGCGGGACACGAGTGCCGGGCATCATCGTCTGGCCCGGCATCACCGCCGCTGGCAGCCGCAGCCATGCGCTGGTGCAAAGCGAGGATTATTACCCCACGCTGCTCGAAGGTCTGGCGCTCCAGCCCGCGCCGGAGCAGCGATTTGACGGCAGCAGCATTCTGCCTGCGCTGAAAGGTGGTGAACTGCACGGCAAGGCGGTCTTCCAATACTTTCCACATTATGGCACCGTGCCAGACTGGCTGCCGCCTGCGGTGTCTGTGCATCGCGATGACTGGAAACTCATCCGCATCTTTCACGGCGGTAAAAAGGGGGCGCACCGACATCTGCTGTTCAACCTTAAGGACGATCTCAGCGAGAAGAACAATCTCGCCACGCAGAAGCCCGAACTTGTGGCGGAGCTGGACGCGCTGATTGAAACCTTTCTCAAAGACACGCATGCCGTGGTGCCGGTGATGAATCCGGCTTTTGATCCCAAGCAGTACCATCCCGAGCTGGAAGGCAAGCAGCAGCCCAAGGCCAAGGCGAAAGCGCCTGCCAAAGACGACAGCGATCCTGCGCTGCAAGGCTGGAAGGCCCGCGACTGCAAGGCGATTGTCAAAGACGGCATCGTGCATGTGACAAACATCGGCTTTGAATGCTTCCTCGGCTTCTCCGCCGGCAAGCACAGCGGTCCCAGCACCGCGACTTTCCGCATCAAGGCCAAGCCCGGCACCTCGCATTTTGACTGGGTGCCCGGAGGCGGCAAGGCCCAGCGCGTGCCCTTCACCCTAGTGGGCGGCGACTGGCAGGAGATCACTGTTCAAATACCCGCCACGGGTCCGCTGGGCATCGTGCGTCTTTATCTGCCGATGCAGGAGCAGCCTGTGGAGATCGATTGGATCGAGCTTCGATCCGAGAACGACAGCAAGGCGACGCGGACTGAGTTTTGAAGCATCTCTCGAAGCCATGGCGGGCTTGCAAATGTGCAGGGATCAAGCAAGACATCGGCTGAATGAACATAGCCTCCAATCTGGACACTCGTGGATTTGCCCTCGTGCCGAACGTGCTCGATGCTTCTGCATGTCATGCATTGGCATCCTTGCTGGGCGATGCAAACGGGGCAGGCTCTCGTGACATGCTGCGCAACCAAAAGGTGGCTGAACTTGCAGAGTCGTCGCTGGCTGAATTGACACGCCAGCATCTTCCTCTCAGTCCCATTCCGGTGCGCGGCATCTACTTTGACAAACGCCCGGAAACCAACTGGCTGGTTGCATGGCATCAAGACCTGACGCTGGCTCTCAAAGAACAAGCCGAGGTGCCTGGATTTGGACCCTGGAGCGTGAAGGAAGGTGTGCCGCATGTGCAGCCACCGATGAAGCTGCTAGAGCAGATGCTCACCGCACGCCTGCACCTGGATGACACGGATTCAAGCAACGGTGCTTTGCGAGTTCTTTCTGGCACGCATCGACGAGGCCGGCTGAGCGCGGATGCGATCCAAAGCTGCCGAGAAACCCATGAGGAGCTTCTTTGTGAGGCCAAAGCGGGTGACGTGCTGCTGATGCGTCCGTTGCTACTTCATGCGTCCTCTCGTTCCTCCAGCCCAAGACGCCGCCGTGTGCTGCACATCGAATTTGCTGGTTTCCCATTACCCAAGCCGCTCGAATGGCATGAGGCTCCTTGCCAAACCCTCGCCAGTACATGACTGGTGCCACAACCGATTACATCCCCATGAAACACCTTTTACTGCCGCTTCTCCTTGTCCTTGCCAGTTGTGAGACTCCCCAATCCGGCGGCACGCCGGGGAGTCCGCAGCCGGTGTCCTCCTGGGGCCTGCCGCAGATCATTAATGTCTCGGCTTATGACCCGAAGGAGAAGCAGCGGTCGGGCCAGGGCTACTCAGAGCATGATGTGTCTGCGCTGCGAGCGAACGGGGCCAGTGGGTTGATCGCACGAGCCGGCAAGGGCGGGAACCTGGATGAGAAGTGCGGGAACTTCCTCGCGGCAGCAGACCGCGCTGGGATGCTGCCGGGGGTTTACTACCGCCTGCAGAATCATGTGGACGCGGTGGTGCAGGCGGATCAGTTCAGCGCACGTGCGCACTCGCTGGCGCGTGGCCGGGCGTGGAATGCGCAGGCGCTGCTGCTGTGCGCAGACTTTGATGCGAGGTCGCGCCTCTCCGACATCCTGCGTTTCATTGACCGCGTGGAATCACGCACGGGAGTCGTGCCGGTAGCGTATCTGGAAAACAGCACGCACATGAAGCGCCTCCTCAGCAGTGCCGACCCGGCCACCAAAGCCAAACTCCGCCGCATGCCCTACTGGCTGGCGCTGTATTCCCACGACGGTGGTGCAGGGCCAGATTATCCGGCACCTGGCAATCCGCATGGCCTGCTCCACCAATACCAGGTCTGGTCAACCTGGACACTGTGGCAATACGGCGGCGTGGAATGGGCGCGTGGCCGCTCACACCCGAAAGTTTACAATCACGGTATGCACCGCAACAGCCTGTACTTCGGCAATCTCGACCGGCCGGTGGAGCGCAATGTGTTCAATGGCTCGCATGCGGCGCTGCAGTCGTTCTGGCGGCAGCATGGCCTGCCGCTGCATTGATCTCAACGCAACGTCACTGCGACCAGCTTCAGCGCATCAACCAAGGCGCGCGTGGCGGAGGAGGCGCGCCCTTTCTGCCAGAGGACGATGAAGTCCCAGCGGGCCTTCTCATCACTGACGGGCACAAAGGTGACACCGGGATGCTGCAGTTTTTCAAAGTAGGCGGGCAGCAGCGTCACGGCTGACTCGGAGACGACCTGTGAGAGCACATTCGTGATGCCATCCACGACGACGGCGAATCGCGGCTTGAAACCGGCCGTTTTGCACAGGGCGGTCACCCAGCGATTACGCCCCGGCACCTGGTCTTCATCCACGCCGATGAAATCACGGCCCTTCAGCTCTTTGAGCGCGATACTTTTCCGCTCCGCGAGCGGATCTACGTCGGCCACAGCGACGCATACACGGAGAGAGCAGAGTTTGGCGCTGTGAAATTCACGCGCCACTGTCACGCCCTCCTGGCCGATAAGCGCAAGATCAAGCTCACCGGCACGCAAGCCGTCGATCTGTTCACGCGGGGACATGTCGTGCAGTTTCAGCTTCACCTCCGGCTGTGACTTGCGCAGCTTTGCCAACGCCGGAGTGAGCATGCTTTGCGCAGCGGAAAGCAGATAGCCCACGCGCAGCTCGGAGCGCTCGCCGCGTGCCTGACGGCGCAGCTCCGCCAGCGCGGTGTCATAGCTCCCGACCAGAGGGCGCATGGCCTTCACCAGAGCATGGCCGAGACCCGTGGGCTTCACACCGCTGGTTTCACGCTCCAGCAGCTTGCCACCGATTTCGTTCTCTAGCGCCTGCATCTGGCGGCTCAGCGCAGGCTGGGTGATGCGCAGCCGCACGGCGGCACGGTTGACACTGCCTTCTTCGATCACGGTGAGCAGGGCTCGAATACGGTCCATCATGCCGCCGAGGGTATGCACATCTGGCATAACGGCAACAGGTAACCGGCATTACCCAGGTTCCGGCTGGTGCGGCAGTCTGCACTTGCTCCAGAAAGAGCACCTGAATCCAAACACACCATCCCATGAAACTCGCAATCATCATCACATCCGATCCTAAAAACGGCGAAGAAGCCCTTGGCCGTGCCTTCAATGCCCTCGCTCTCGCAGCGGAAGCGCAGGAAAAGAACGACGAGGTCAATGTCGTGTTCGCCGGCACCGGCGTGCGCTGGCCTGCCGAACTCACGAAGCCCACGCATCCGGCCCATGGCCTCTACAATGCCGTGCGTCCGGTCATCACCGGGGCCTCTTGCGGCTGCTCTGCCGTGTTTGGCGCGACCAAGGAAGTCGAGGCCTGCGGTCTGCCGGGAATCAAAGATCATGCGCTGGCAGGCACTCCCGGACTGGCAAGCATCCGCCGTTATCTGGCCGAAGGCTGGCAGACGCTCGTATTCTAAAACAACCACCGAACCAACCGTTCTTTGTCAGCAAACCCTCGCTCCTCCTCGATTATGGCCGACCGATTCATGCATACCGTGCTCACGCCTGCCGTGTTCGAGGCGGAGCGACACTACTATGGGCGGACCTACCCCGCCTTTGACTCCACCCCTGAGCGTGATTCGCTCACAGCAGCGGAGGCGGCCTTCATCGCTGAGCGTGATTCGTTTTACATGGCCACCATCACGGAAAATGGCTGGCCGTATCTCCAGCATCGCGGCGGGGCGAAGGGCTTTCTGCGCGTCACCGGACCGCACGAACTCATGTTTGCCGACCATGGTGGCAACCGCCAGATGATCAGCGTCGGCAGTCTCACGAAGAATGATCGCGTGAATCTATTTCTCATGGACTACCCGGCGCGTGAACGCTTGAAAATTCTCGGCCATGCGCGGGTGCTGGATGCGCGCGAGCATCCGGATCTGATCGCCAAGATCGCGCCACACGGAGGTCACGCGGCCAAGGTGGAGCGAATCTTTGTGATCGACGTTTTATCCTACGACTGGAACTGCCCCAAATTCATCACGCCGCGCTTCACCGCCGTCGAAGTACAAGACGCTGTGGCGCCGCTGAAGGCCCGCATTGCCGAACTCGAATCCCAGCTGAAACTGCAAACACCATGAACCCACGACCACCCCTGCCACCTTTCACCGAAGCAACGGCGATCAAAAAAATCCAAGCCGCTGAAGACGCCTGGAACAGCCGCGATCCTGAGCGCGTCTCGCTGGCCTACACGCCGGACACCGAATGGCGCAACCGCGATGTCTTTCTCCATGGCCGTGCCGAGGTCGTGGAGTTCCTGAAATTGAAATGGGCGAGGGAACATGATTACCGTCTCAAGAAAACGCTGTGGGCCTTCACAGGAAACCGCATCGCAGTGCGCTTTGAATACGAATGGCACGACGAGGCCGGCCAGTGGTGGCGCAGCCATGGCAATGAGAACTGGGAGTTTGATGAGAATGGGTACATGGCCAAACGCTATGCCAGCATCAACGATCAACCGATTAGTGAGGACGAGCGTAAGTTGCGCTGGGAGCGAGCCTGAGGGTTCGTAACCTCGTCCTCTTTCTATGAACCCAGTCATTCTCATCACCGGAGCCACGCGTGGCATTGGCTTCGCTGCTGCCGCCCAACTCGCCACTCGTGGTGCGCAGGTCATAATCGCCAGCCGTGATGGAGCACGCGCAGCCGAGGCTGCCGCTCAAATCGGGGGCGGCACGGCCAGCGTGGCGCTCGACATCACGGATCAGGCAAGCGTGGAAGCTGCGGTGAAACAGATCGAGGGGCAGTTTGGTCGGCTTGATGTCCTGGCCAACAACTCCGCCATCCTGCTGGACCACTATCAGGGTCTGCTCGACCTCAAGCCCGAGGTCCTGCTGGAAACGCTGAACACGAATGTCGTCGGCACGCTGCGCGTCTCCCAGGCGTTTGCTCCGCTGCTCGGCAAATCCAGTGCACCGCGTATCGTCAATGTCTCCAGCGGGGCTGGCCAGCTCCATGGCGAGCCACAGGCCTGGGCACCGGCTTATTGCATCAGCAAGACCGCGCTGAACATGCTCACTCAGCAGCTCACCGCTGCATTGCCAGACGTGATGGTCAACAGCATGTGCCCCGGCTGGTGCCGCACAGAGATGGGTGGCAGCGATGCTCCACGCACACCCGACGAAGGCGCGGACACGCTCGTCTGGCTGGCGCTGGATGCGCCACATGCGTTGCGCGGAAAGTTCGTGAAGGATCGTTCGGTGATTCCTTGGTAACACGGTCGGTCATTTCCTGAGCTGCTCCTGCTGCGAGGGCGCAAGAAAGCTTGAGGCCTTCGTCGCATCACTGCGGATCCACGCATTCACCTTGGTGGCCTGTGC
>Ga0114968_10002217_pt1 | contig 14987 bp, 9 predicted proteins | sample M_130807_EF_Meta_FD_87020 | JGI IMG/M metagenome (GOLD analysis project Ga0114968, IMG submission 87020) | Freshwater microbial communities from Lake Montjoie, Canada to study carbon cycling - M_130807_EF_MetaG | ecosystem: Environmental > Aquatic > Freshwater > Lake | place: Lake Montjoie... | reverse complement strand
TTTTTTGGCATGCCAGATACCAAATGCCAATATTAATGCTGCATCGCAGCTAAGTATTTTTTGCATTGCACCGTTTGAAATTGCTGCAATAATGCGGTTTGACAGAGGTTGAAAAACTTATTTATCCGATCATTATCAATGGTTTGAGCCGGGCGTTGAGGGCAAGTGCCTGCATTGACAGGTGGCATTTGGTATGCCAACTATTTACCCAAGATGGGATTGTCGGATCAGGGGGGTGATCTGTCCGTTTTGGCTCTGGTCCGCTTGTCGGGTCCCTGGCCGATAAAGGCAGGCCAGAACGAAGCAAGGCAGGCAAAACCTAAGCCACACCGTGGTAATGCCTGTCGGGTGTTTAACCGATTGTGACAAAACCACACACAACCATAAACCCGCTCACACAAGTGAGACATGAAGATTGCGGAGGAACAGCTGATGAGTGAGGCTTCAACCCATATGGATGCTGCCCAAAATCCCGCTGAAGAGCGCGAACTGACAGACGGCTTCCATCTCGTCATCGACGCGTTGAAACTCAACGGCGTGGAAACCATCTATCATGTCCCCGGGATTCCGGTGACAGATCTGGGTCGCATGGCGCAGGCGGAGGGAATCCGGGTGATTTCGTTCCGTCACGAGCAGAATGCGGGCAATGCGGCCGCCATTGCCGGTTATCTGACGCAGAAGCCGGGCATCTGCCTGACCGTATCGGCCCCGGGCTTTTTGAACGGGCTGACGGCACTGGCCAATGCCACCACCAATTGCTTCCCGATGATTTTGATCTCGGGCTCGTCCGAGCGCGAGATCGTCGATCTGCAGCAGGGCGATTACGAGGAAATGGACCAGCTCGCCATTGCCAAGCCTCTGTGCAAGGCGGCGTTCCGTGTTCTGCATGCCGCCGATATCGGCATTGCGGTAGCCCGCGCCATCCGCGCGGCGGTGTCCGGCCGTCCGGGCGGGGTCTATCTTGATCTGCCCGCCAAATTGTTCTCGCAGGTGATGGATGCCGAAAAGGGCGCGCAATCGCTGGTCAAGGTGATTGATCCCGCGCCCGCCCAGATTCCTGCACCGTCTGCCATCAAGCGCGCGCTGGATGTGCTGGCCTCGGCCAAGCGGCCGCTGGTTATTCTCGGCAAGGGCGCGGCCTATGCGCAGGTCGACGAGACCATCCGCCAATTCATCGAAACAAGCGGTGTGCCGTTTTTGCAGATGAGCATGGCCAAGGGCCTGTTGCCCGATACCCATGCCCAATCGGCAGGGGCCGCCCGCTCTACCGTGCTGAAAGACGCCGATGTGGTGATGCTGATCGGCGCGCGCCTCAACTGGCTATTGTCGCATGGCAAGGGCAAGACATGGGGCGATGCCCCCAAAAAATTCATCCAGATCGACATCGAGCCGAAAGAGATGGATTCCAACATCGAGATCGTCGCGCCCGTGGTCGGCGATATCGGCTCCTGCGTCTCGGCTCTGCTGGCGGGCATGGGGTCCAACTGGGCCAAGCCGCCGGCCGACTGGATGGCAACGGTCGTCGCCAAGCGCGACGAGAACATCGCCAAAATGGCTCCGCGCCTGAGAAACAACAATTCTCCGATGGATTTCCACGGGGCTTTGGGCGCGTTGCGGACGGTCGTCAAAGAGCGGCCCGACATGATCCTGATCAATGAAGGCGCCAATACGCTCGATCTGGCCCGCGGCATCATCGACATGTACCAGCCGCGCAAGCGTCTGGATGTCGGCACATGGGGCGTGATGGGCATCGGCATGGGCTATGCGGTTGCCGCGGCCATCGAAACGGGCAAGCCCGTTCTGGCGGTCGAGGGTGACAGCGCCTTCGGCTTCTCCGGCATGGAGGTCGAAACCATCTGCCGTTACAACCTGCCGGTCTGCATCGTGATATTCAACAACAGCGGCATCTATCGCGGCACCGATGTCAACTCCAATGGCAGCGATCCCGCCACCACCGTGTTTGTCCGCGATTCCCGTTATGACAAGATGATGGAAGCCTTCGGCGGTGTCGGCGTCAATGCCACCAGCCCCGATGAATTGCTGCGCGCCGTCAATGCGGCGATCGATTCCGGCAAGCCGACTTTGATCAATGCGGTCATTGATCCGGCAGCAGGCACCGAGAGCGGTCGTATCGGCAATCTCAACCCGCAAAGCGTGGTCAAAAAGAAATAACGGAGAACATCCATGAGCAAGGCACTTGAAGGGGTAAAAATCCTCGATTTTACCCATGTCCAATCCGGCCCCACCTGCACGCAATTGCTGGCATGGTTCGGTGCCGATGTGATCAAGGTGGAGCGTCCGGGCACCGGCGACATCACCCGCGGCCAGTTGCAGGATATTCCGAATGTGGACAGCCTGTATTTCACCATGCTGAACCACAACAAACGCTCGATCACGCTCGACACCAAAAACCCGTCGGGCAAGGAAGTGCTGGAGCATCTGATCAAGACCTGCGACGTGCTGGTCGAAAATTTTGCTCCCGGCGTGCTCGACCGCATGGGCTTCCCGTGGGAGGTCATCCACGCGATGAACCCGCGCATGATCGTGGCGTCGATCAAGGGCTTTGGCCCCGGTCCCTACGAGGATTGCAAGGTCTATGAAAACGTCGCCCAATGCACGGGCGGCGCGGCCTCGACCACCGGTTTCCGCGACGGTCTGCCGCTGGTCACCGGCGCACAGATCGGCGACAGCGGCACCGGCCTGCATCTCGCGCTCGGCATTGTTACCGCCCTCTATCAGCGCACCCATTCCGGCAAGGGGCAGATGGTCACCTGCGCCATGCAGGACGGCGTGTTGAACCTGTGCCGCGTCAAGCTGCGCGACCAGCAGCGGCTTGATCACGGCCCGTTGAAGGAATACAGCCAGTTCGGCGAAGGCATTCCCTTCGGCGATGCCACACCGCGCGCGGGCAATGATTCCGGCGGCGGCCAGCCCGGACGCATCCTGAAATGCAAGGGCTGGGAGACAGACCCCAACGCCTATATCTATTTCATCACGCAGGCACCCGTGTGGGAAAAGATTTGCGATGTGATCGGCGAACCGGACTGGAAAACCCACCCCGATTACGCCAAGCCCGCCGCGCGTCTGCCACGCCTCAACGAGATTTTCGGGCGCATCGAACAATGGACGATGAGCAAGACCAAATTCGAGGCGATGGACATTCTCAATCAGGATGACATTCCGTGCGGCCCGATCCTGTCGATGAAGGAAATCGCCGAGGACAAGTCGCTGCATGCCACCGGCACGATTGTCGAGGTCGATCATCCGACCCGCGGCAAATATCTGTCGGTCGGCAACCCGATCAAGCTGTCGGACAGCCCCGCCGATGTGACACGCTCCCCCTTGCTGGGCGAACACACCGACGAAGTGCTGCGCGACGTGCTGCACCTGCCCGAAGCCAAGATCGCCGAAATCAAGGCGTCGGGCGCAACCGGTTGAGTGTTTGAGATTGACGGATCAAGCGGCCTCTTCGGGGGCCGTTTTTTTTGGCTGCCCTCTTGTCGGATATTGCGTTTGAAAAGTCGTGACTGCCCGCCAGAGTGGCGGGCATGACAGGGCGAGGGGACTGACGCCGGACCGGAAGGGGAATTGCGCCAGACGGGCATAACAGTGGTGCGCCACGCTCCCCAACTTGTCACGGCCGGACATGCACCGGGCATCCACGTCTTTCTTGATCCGGAACGCAAGGCATAAAAAACCGGCGGCAAGAAATCCTGCCGCCGGTTGGATTGAAATAGACGGCGCTTACTTGCCCAGCAAGCCAGCCGAACGGGCCCATTTGTATTTGGCGCCCAGCACTTCCACCGGTGTTTCGGTGGTGTAGGGATAGGCGACAATGCCGCGTTCGTAGAGATATTGGCAGGCTTCTTCCACCTGAACGTCACCGACCAGCGAGGCCACCACCGGCTTGTCGATGCCCTTGGCGCGGAACTCTTCGACCACCTCGGCCACAAGATGCGCAAACACCATAGGCGGCGTGACGATCGTGTGCCAGTAGCCCAGTATCAGCGAATGGATGCGCTCGTCCTCAAGCCCGAGGCGGATGGTGTTCTGGTAGGTTTTGGGCGGCTCGCCGCCGGTAATATCGACCGGATTGCCCGCCGCACCAAACGGCGGAATGAACTTGCGGAAAGCCGCATCCAGATCATCGGGCATTTTCATCAGAGTCAGCCCGTTGTCGAAACAGGCATCCGACAGCAACACGCCCGATCCGCCCGCACCGGTGATGATCAGGACATTCTCGCCCTTGGGTGTCGGCAACACCTGCACGCCGCGGGCATATTCGAGCATCGAGCGCAGGCTCGGGGCGCGGATCACGCCGGAAGCTTTGAGAATATCGTCATAAATCTTGTCATTGCCCGCCAAAGCACCTGTATGCGAGGCGGCGGCCTTGGCACCGTAAGCGGTGCGTCCGGCCTTCAACATGATCACCGGCTTTTTCTTGGAGACGCGCTTGGCGACCTCGGCGAAAGCGCGGCCGTCTTTCAAATCCTCGCAATGCATGGCGATGACATGGGTGTTGTCGTCCTGCTCGAAGAAGGTCAAGAGATCGTCTTCGTCGAGATCGGACTTGTTGCCCAGGCCCACAATCGCCGACACGCCCATTTTGGTGGAACGGGCAAAGCCGATGATCGACATGCCGACGCCGCCCGATTGCGACGACAGCGCCGCATGGCCCTTGACGTCGAAGGCGGTGCAGAAGGTCGCGCAGAGGTTTTCGGGGGTGTAATAGAAACCGTAAATATTCGGCCCCATGATGCGGACATTGTGCTTGCGCGCCATGGCCAGCAATTCATCCTGCAAGGGCTGGTTGTTTGTTTCGGCAAAGCCCGACGGGATCATCACCGCGCCCGGAACATGCTTCTGGCCGACCTCGTCCATCGCCGCCACGCACAGATGCGCAGGCACGGCAAACACCGCCACATCGACCTCGCCGGGGTAATCCAGCACCGACTTGTAGGCTTTCACACCCTCGATCACATCGGCCTTGGGATGGACCGGCACAATGGTGCCCTTGTAGCCGCCATTGATCAGGTTCTTCATCACCGAATTGCCGATCTTGCCCGCCTCGTTCGACGCACCGATGACAGCCACGGCACGCGGCTTGAAAATGCGGTTGGTGGCGCGCAGGATTTCGGCCTGATCGGGGCGGTAACGCTCGTGATGGATTTCAAAGTCGCAGACAATGCGGGCATCGACCGCGGTGGCCCCCTTGGAGGTCGCAAACACCGGATTGAGATCCAGCTCGCTGATTTCGGGGAAGGCGTCGAGCAGGGCCGAGACATTGATCAGGATTTGGGCAATCGCCTTGCGGTCGACAGGCTCGGAACCACGGATGCCGTCGAGCATTTCCTGCGCCTTGATCGAACCGATCATGTCGAGCGCGTCATGCTCGTTGACGGGAGCCAGCCGGAAGGTCAGGTCCTTGAGCACTTCCACCAGCACGCCGCCCAGCCCGAAGGCCACCAGCTTGCCGAAGGACGGATCGGTGATCGAGCCGACCAGCGTTTCAATCGCGCCCGAAGGCAGCATCTGCTGCACCTGAATGCCCTCGATCTTGGCATCGGCCTTGTACTTCTTGGCATTGGCGAGGATGGTGTCATAGGCTGCCTTGGCTTCGTCCGCCGATTTGACGCCGACGATCACGCCACCGGCATCGGTCTTGTGCAGGATGTCGGCGGAAACAATCTTCATCACCACCGGAAAGCCCATCGCCGAGGCGCTTTTGGCCGCGCCCTCAGCCGAGGTCACAAGGTCTTCCTTGGGCAGCGGGATGCTGAACGCATCACATACCAGTTTGGCTTCGGGGGCCGTCAGTGCCGTGCGGCCGGAGGCCTTTACGCCATCCAGAACGTTGCGAACAGTTGCTTTGTCATGCGCCATGGTCAGTTTCCTCGTTTCATTCCCGGATCGGCTTTGCTGCCAACCACAATCAAATTTGTTGCTTGTCAGCGGTGTTTTTATAAGTGGCATTTGGCATGCCAATCTGGCTCGATGTCAAGTCTCAAAAAGCAATCTCTGCCGGCCTTGCATAGCAGGGCCGGCAGCAGTGCTTGTCAGTTGGCTACCGAACGCTCGATAACCCTTGCCCGCCATGGCTTGAGCACAAACAGCGCGAGGACAGAGGCCAGTATATTGGCTCCCGCCGCAATGATGAACACCGTATCCCAAGAGCCGGTGGCTTCCTGGATGCGGCTGCCGAACGGCACCAGCAAAGCCGCCGTACCCTTGGCTGTATAGAGCAATCCGGCATTGGTGGCTGCGAATTTGGAGCCGAATGTATCGGTGCAGGTGGAAGGAAACAGCGAATAGATTTCCCCCCATGCAAAGAACACGAAGCCAGACAGCAGCACGAACCACAAAGGATCTGAGCCATAGAGATAGAGGGCGTAGATGCCGATGCCTTCAAGTGCGAAAGCAATGAACATGGTTTTCTCGCGCCCGATCTGGTCCGAGACCCAACCGAAGAAAGGACGGGTCAACCCGTTCAAAATCCGGTCGATGGTTGCAGCCCAGGTAATCGCCGTCATGGTCCAGCCAATGGTGACCATTTGATCGGCCACTTTGAGGTTGGAGGCAATCGGTTTGAGATTGGCAGTCACCATCAAGCCGCCCGCGCCGACAATCACGAACATGAAATACATCAGCATGAAAATCGGCTCGCCCCGCATCACGACAATCGTGCCGCCCACAAGGAAGATCATCCCAGCCAGAACAAGCTGGAAGTAGAACAGCAAGCCCATGTTCCACATGATCAACCCGACCATCAGAACCGCAACACTTGCCGCCAGCCACCAGCTTGCAGGGCCGATGATTTCCATCGGGCTATATTGCCGCCGTGTCTGGATGACATTGGCATTGGTGGTGGTGCCGGGCACCTGGCCGGGCTTTGGTGCGAGCAGGAAGTAAGCAAGAATGCAGATGATAATGCCTTGGCCGATACCGAAATTCAGGAAAGTCTGCTGGAAGCCGACATCCTTGATCATGTTCTGGATCGGCACAACGGTGAGGGCCGAGCCCGCCCCGAAGCCTGCCGCAGTAATACCTGCAGCCAGACCGCGCTTGTCCGGAAACCATTTCAACGCATTGCCGACGCAGGTGCCATAGACCCCGCCTGCGCCGATGCCGCAGACGATCATGGCGGAGTAATAACCGTCAATACCTCCCAGCGAGGTGGCGCGCGAGGTCATCCACCAGCCGATACCGCAGAGAATACCACCGATGAAAATCACGACCCGTGGACCATAACGGTCAACGAACCAGCCCTCGATCGGCACAAGCCATGTCTCGAAGAGAACGAACAAAGTAAAAGCCACCTGAATATCGGACGGCTTCCAACCGAATTGCTTTTGAATATCGGGAACAAAGAATGTCCAACCATACTGGTAGTTGGCAATCATCACCATACACACAACGCCTATCGTCAATTGTATCCAACGATAGCTTTCACTGACGCGGGCGGAAACCGCCCCCTCATCTTGTGCCATGCTAGCCTCCCTTGATCGATCCCCCGCTTATGGTGCGGGACAATGCCATTTACATCTGGATACCATGCATATCTTGGTATGCCATACGCCAGATGGCAAGCTTCTCTTTCATTGCACTGCAACAGTTTCAGGGCCAGAATGCTTGGTGTCGAAGTCAATTGCTTGTGGTGTAAGCTCCGCGCTTGGCCTCTGATCTCACCTGTCGGGAATATGCTGCAATGCAGTATGTTTCCCTTAGGGATAAAAATGCCTTGTGATATGAAAAAATTACAGAGCACATCGGACCAAGCCCATGAAAACATGTGTGGTGTATGGTATGCCAAGGGTGTTCCCAATCTCGAATTTCCTGTTATTCTGTATGTCTGCGGGAGGACGCCTTCAATGAATAAACAGGTCAAAAAGACCGATCCGAAAATTGCCAAGCCAAAGGGCCGGATGCTCGATGCCGTTGCGATGGCAGAGGTCGAAACCATGCTGGGTTCCATGCCCCGCCGGCGTGATATGGTGATCGAGGCTCTGCACCGCCTGCAAGACCGGCAAGGAGCTTTGCATGCCCGCCATTTGAAGGCGCTGGCGACCTGTTTCCGGCTCGCCGAGGCCGAGATTTTCGAAGTCGCCAGTTTCTACCACCATTTCGATATCGTAAAAGACGGCGAGAACGCACCTGCCGCCCTCACCATCCGGGTCTGCGATTCATTGTCCTGCATGATGGCGGGAGCCGAGGAACTGATCGGCAAGATCGAAACGCTGGTCGATCCCTCCGCCGTGCGCGTGGTCCGTGCGCCCTGTATCGGCCGATGTGCACAAGCGCCTGCCGCTCTTGCCGGACGGCGCGAGGTGGATCATGCCACCGCCGAAGGCTTGTTGGCTCTGGCGCAAGCGGGCGAAACATCGCCACAAATTCCCGCCTATCGCGATCTCGACGCCTATCGGACGGATGGCGGATATCAATTGTTGGCCGATTGTCTGTCGGGCAAGCACACGCCCGAGGAGATCATTGCCCTTTTGTCGGATTCCGGCCTGCGCGGGCTGGGCGGGGCGGGGTTTCCGTCCGGCCGCAAATGGTCGATTGTGCGCTCCTATCCCGCGCCTCGTTTGATGACCATCAATGGCGACGAGGGCGAACCGGGCACTTTCAAGGACCGCTCCTATCTGGAGCACGATCCGCACCGGATGCTGGAAGGCGCGCTGATTGCCGCCTGGGCCGTCGGCTGTGACCGGATCTACCTCTATATGCGTGATGAATATCCGGCGGTGCTGCAGCTGCTGCACACCGAAATTGCCCGTCTGGATGCCGCAGGCTTCACCCAACAGGTCGGGATCGAATTGCGGCGCGGAGCGGGGGCCTATATCTGCGGCGAAGAAAGCGCGATGATCGAGTCGATCGAGGGCAAACGCGGCCTGCCGCGCCATCGCCCGCCCTACATCGCCGAGCAGGGCCTGTTCGGCCGGCCGACACTCAACCACAATATCGAGACGCTGTTCTGGGTCCGCGACATCGTGCAGAAAGGGCCGCAATGGTTTGCCGCCCAAGGCGTGCGCGGCCACAAGGGCATGCGCTCGTTTTCCGTCTCGGGACGGGTCAACAATCCCGGTGTCAAACTGGCTCCGGCGGGGGTCACGGCGCGCGAATTGATCGAGGATTATTGCGGCGGCATGCGCGAGGGACATCGGTTTACCGGCTACTTGCCCGGTGGTGCCTCGGGCGGTTTGCTGCCCGCCAGTCTGGCCGACGAGCCGCTCGATTTCGGCACGCTTGATCAATATGGCTGCTTTGTCGGCTCTCATGCGGTGGTGATCCTGTCCGATCACGACGACCCCAAAGCGGTCGCGCTCAACCTGTTGCGGTTTTTCGAGCTCGAGAGTTGCGGCCAATGCACGCCCTGCCGCTCCGGTACGCAAATGCTGGTGCGGATGATGGAGCAGGGGGACTGGAACCCCGCTCTGATGCGCGATCTCGATCAGGTCATGCGCGATGCTTCGATTTGCGGTTTGGGGCAGGCGGCCAGCAATCCCGTGCGCTCGGTCCTGCGGTTCTTCCTCGAGGAGACAGTGTCATGACAAAACCTGTTCAGTTCATTCTTGATGGCCGTCAGGTGGTGGCCGAAGCCGGTGAAACCATCTGGGATGTGGCCAAGCGCGAAGGCACCCTGATCCCGCATCTGTGCCATCTCGACCAGCCCGGCTATCGGCCCGACGGCAATTGCCGCGCCTGTGTCTGCGAGGTCGAAGGCGAGCGCACGCTGGCCGCCTCCTGTATCCGCAAACCGAGCGAAGGCATGGTGGTCAACAGCTCCGGCGAGCGCGTCGAAAAAGCCCGCGCCATGGTGTTCGAATTGCTGGCCACCGACATGCCCGCCCGCCTTGACGGGCCAGATCCGGCATCGAAATTCTGGACATGGTCGGAAAAAGTCGGCGTCGCCACCAGCCGTTATCCGCACATGGGCGAAGGCCACCACCACACCCCGTATCAGGCGGGGCTGGATCTGCACGATGATTCCCACGCCGCCATTGCAGTCAATCTGGCGGCCTGTATTGCCTGCGGCCTGTGCGAACGCGCCTGCCGCGAGGTGCAGGTCAATGACGTGATCGGCATGGGCTTTCGCGGCGGGCAATCGCGTCCGGTGTTCGATCTGGGCGACAGCATGGGCAGTTCGACCTGTGTCGGTTGCGGCGAATGTGTACAAGCCTGTCCGACCGGCGCGCTGCTCGAAAAATCGCTGATGGATTCTGACGCCAAAAAGACCGTCGTGACGCCCGACAAGGAAGTGGATTCGGTCTGCCCCTATTGCGGGGTCGGCTGTCTGACCAAGGTGGCGGTGAAGGACGACACCATCATCCGCGTCGATGGCCGCGATGGTCCCGCCAATGAAAACCGCCTGTGCGTGAAAGGCCGGTTTGGTTTCGATTATGTGCGCCACCCGCACCGATTGACCAAGCCTCTGGTCCGCCGCGACGATGCCCCCAAGCATGGCGATATCGCGATTGATCCGATGGACCCGTGGTCGGTGTTCCGCGAGGCGACATGGGAGGAGGCCATGAGCCGCGCCGCGGGCAGGCTGGCCCATATCCGCGATACCCATGGCGGCGGCGCGCTGTCGGGCTTCGGTTCGGCCAAGGGCTCGAACGAGGAGGCCTATCTGTTCCAGAAGCTGGTGCGGCAGGGTTTCGGCACCAACAATGTCGATCATTGCACACGTCTGTGCCATGCCTCGTCGGTCGCGGCCCTGATGGAAGGGGTCGGATCGGGGGCGGTGTCTGCGCCCTTCATGGCCGCGCTCGATGCCGATTGCATTCTGGTGATCGGCGCACGGCCCGAGCAGAACCATCCGGTGGCGGCCACCTATTTCAAGCAGGCGGCCAAACGCGGGGCCAAGCTGATCATCGCCGATCCGCGCGGGCAGGGGCTAATGCGCCATGCCAGCCACAGTCTGAAATTCCGCCCCGGCACCGATGTTGCCCTGCTCAATGCCATGCTGCATGTGATCATTGAGGAAGGGCTGACCAGCGATCAGTTCATTCAGGCGCGTGTGTCGGGTTTCGAGGCGCTGAAAGCCAAGGTGAAGGATTTCTCGCCCGAGGCGATGGAGCCGGTCTGCGGGATACCCGCTGCAATGATCCGCGAGGTCGCCCGTCTTTTTGCCACCTCCGAACGCTCGATCATCTTTTGGGGCATGGGCGTGTCCCAGCATGTCCACGGCACCGACAATTCGCGCTGCCTGATCGCTTTGGCGACCATCACCGGCCATGTCGGCCGCAAGGGATCGGGCCTGCATCCGCTGCGCGGGCAAAACAATGTGCAGGGCGCCTCCGATGCCGGACTGATCCCGATGATGTATCCCGATTACAAGCTGGTCGAAAATCCGCTGATCCGCGCCCAATATGAAAATGCGTGGGGGCAGACGCTCGATCCCAAGCGCGGCTTGACGGTGGTCGAGGTGATGGACGCGATCCATAAAGGCCAGATCAGGGGCATGTATATCATGGGAGAAAACCCTGCGATGTCCGACCCCGACCAGACCCATGCGCGCGAGGCGCTGGCCAAGCTCGACCATCTGGTTGTGCAGGATATTTTTCTGACAGAAACGGCATGGCATGCCGATGTGGTGCTGCCGGCCTCGGCCCATGCCGAAAAGCTCGGCACCTTCACCAATACCAACCGTCAGGTGCAGCTGGGCCGTCCCGCCCTCGATCTGCCGGGCGAGGCGCGGCAGGATTGGGAATTGATCGTCGATCTGGCCAACCGCATCGGCCTGTCATGGTCCTATGGGCATGTCTCGGAAGTCTATGAGGAAATGCGCGCGCTGATGCCGTCGCTGTCTGGCCTGCCGTGGCACCGGATCGAACGCGAAGGCTCGGTGACCTATCCGGCGGCGGACGAGCACACACCGGGTCAGGACATCATCTTTGTCGACAGCGTGCCGACCAGTGACGGCCGCATCCATCTGGTGCCTGCCGATATCGTGCCGCCTGCCGAAGTGCCCGACGAGACCTATCCGCTGGTGCTGACCACGGGCCGTATGCTCGAACACTGGCATACGGGTGCGATGACACGGCGCTCGGCGGTGCTCGACACGATCGAGCCCGAGGGGATTGCCTCGATGAACCGGTTCGAAATCCGCCAGCGCGGCTTGAAGGCGGGTGATCCGGTCGAGGTCTCGACGCGGCGCGGCAAGATCATCGCGACCTTGCGGGCCGATGACGATGTGTCGGACGGGATGATTTTTGTGCCGTTCTGTTTCAGCGAGGCGGCGGCCAATGTGCTGACCAATCCGCAGCTGGACCCGTTCGGCAAAATTCCCGAGTTCAAATATTGCGCCGCCCAAGTGGCTCCTGCTCGGCCGATTGCGGCCGAGTGACCCTCAAATACTCCTGCTCTCCACGACAAAAGCCTGCTTGATCGGGCTTTTGTTTTGCCTTTGTCATCAATTCCTGATCATCTGTCGGCATGGAAATGAATGGAGTGAGAGAATGAGACGTCTTCGCCGCGCGCGTATTGTCGCGACACTGGGTCCTGCCAGTTCTTCGCCCGAGATGATCAGGACGTTGTTCGAGTCCGGCGTCGATGTGTTCCGTCTCAATTTCAGCCACGGCAGCCACGAGGACCACCGCGCCCGCTTCAACGCGATTCGCGCGCTGGAGGCCGAGGTCAACCATCCCATCGCCATCCTGCAGGATTTGCAGGGTCCGAAAATCCGGCTCGGAGCAGTGTCGGGCGGCAAGATGGTTCTGGAACGCGGCCAGACAGTCCGGATGGTGCTGGGCAAGGATACAACAGAGCCAAACACGCTGGCCCTGCCGCACAAGGAAATTTTCGATGCATTGATGCCCGGTCACCATCTGCTGATCGACGACGGCAAAGTCCGCGTCAAAGTGGTGCGGATGATTGATCAGGGTGTCGAGGTCGAAGTGATCAATGGCGGGCCGGTGACCGACCGCAAGGGCGTCAACCTGCCCGATACGCTGCTTGATCTCTCCCCCATCACCGAGAAAGATCGTGCCGATCTGGCTTTCGGGCTGGAACTGGGCGTCGATTGGGTGGCGTTTTCTTTCGTGCAGCGTCCGGCCGATCTGATCGAGGCGCATGGTCTGGTCGGCGGTCGCGCCGGTGTGATGGCCAAGATCGAGAAACCCTCGGCCCTTAAGCATTTCGACGAGCTGGTCCGCTTGGCCGATGCCATCATGGTGGCGCGCGGGGATCTGGGCGTCGAAATCCCGCCCGAAGATGTACCGGGGGCGCAAAAAGACCTGGTGCGGGCCTGCCGCATGGCGGGTAAGCCGGTCATTATCGCCACCCAGATGCTGGAATCGATGATCAGCGCGCCCACACCGACCCGCGCCGAAGCCTCAGATGTCGCCACCGCCATTTATGACGGGGCGGATGCGGTGATGCTGTCGGCTGAATCGGCCTCGGGTCAATATCCGGTCGAGGCGGTCGAGATCATGGACCACATCATCGGACGCACCGAGCGGCACCATTCCTATCCGCCGTTGATCCATGCGCTGCATCCGGCCGTCGAGCCGCATCCGCAGCATCTGATTTCGGCGGCTGCCGCCGATGTCGCCTCCTCGATCGGGGCGGCGGGCGTGGTGGCTTTCACCCAAAGCGGTACCTCGTCGATGCGCATTGCCCGCCAGCGGCCGAGCGTGCCGATCCTGTCGATCACCCCGAGCATCCAGACCGCGCGGCGGCTGGCCTTGCTGTGGGGCACCGATACGGTGCAATCGAGCGGCGGCGGCAGTTATGATGAAATGGTCGAACAGGCCATTCACCATGCCAGAGAGACCGGCTTTGCGCAGCCGGGCGAAACCATCGTGATTGTTTCGGGCATTCCGTTCGGCATGGCGGGCTCGACCAACAATTTGCGCATTGTCACCGTCTGACCCTTTGAATATAAACAGTGATTAGGCCTGTGGCTTTTGGGATACCAGTTGATGATGCATCAGTTGGTGCCCGTCACGGGCCAATCGCGGCGTGACGATCACCTGATCGGGTGCAATATCCCCCGCAACGGGGCAGGGACGGAAATGACATGATGGCCAAAGCTCTGAAACCGAAAATGCGCTGGCCGCTCGACGAGGATCTGTCACAGGATTTGGTGCTCAAGCGCGTAGCACCAGAAATGTCGTTCAAAACCAAGGTGTACGGCATTCTCAAACAGGCCGTGATCGGCATGGATATTTACGGCTCGGCAGCCCAGACATGGCTGGACGAACGGCAATTGTCGGAAAAGCTCGGTGTCAGCCGCACGCCGGTCCGCGAGGCGATTGCCATGCTGGAGCAAGAAGGCTTTGTGCGCTCGGTGCCACGCAAGGGCATCATGGTGCTCAAAAAGACCAAGCGCGAAGTGATCGGTATGGTGCAGGCCTGGGCCGCGCTTGAAAGCATGGCGGCGCGACTGGTTTCCGAACAGGCCTCCGATGCCGAGATCTCCACCCTGCGCGGGATTTTCCAGAGCTTCAACGACGCCCACCGCCCGCAGGAAAACCTGTCGGAATATTCGGCGGCCAATATCACCTTTCACCAGACTTTGATCCGCATGAGCGGGTCGTCGGTTCTGGTCGATCTGACCGACAATCTGTTGCTGCATGTGCGCGGGATCAGGCAGTTGACCATCGGGCGGGGAGATCGCGCCGAAAAGTCGATCCGCGACCATCTGGCGATTATCGAGGCGCTGGAAAAGCGCGATGCCGATCTGGCCGAACGCCTGTCGCGCGAACATACCATGGCGCTGGCCGCCTATGTCGAAGCCCATGGCGACACGATTTTCGATTGATTGTTCGATCACATCCGCTGTCTGGATCGCCCCGATAATACCCGCGCCATCCCCGTATGGGCGGGGAGTGAATTGTGAATTGTCACAATTTGTAACTTACGCTTGTCAAATCAGATAAATTCCTCTCTAGATTCAAGTCTCTGTGGTCCAAGCGTTCGATTGTGTGGTAGTTCTGTCTCACAGCGTATCCGATCAAGTCGTGCGCGGTGGCGTTGATCTGCCT
>Ga0114968_10002215_pt1 | contig 14993 bp, 10 predicted proteins | sample M_130807_EF_Meta_FD_87020 | JGI IMG/M metagenome (GOLD analysis project Ga0114968, IMG submission 87020) | Freshwater microbial communities from Lake Montjoie, Canada to study carbon cycling - M_130807_EF_MetaG | ecosystem: Environmental > Aquatic > Freshwater > Lake | place: Lake Montjoie... | reverse complement strand
ATACTTGGGCTCCCATCATAACAATCAAGTCCATTTCCATAAACTTTTCTTTAAAGTTATAAATGTCGATACCTTCCAAATATGACGGTCTTTGTGTTGAAAAATCAACGTCAAAGGTGTTTAAAATATAAACTTCATATTCTTGTTTTGATTTCTTTAGTAAATGAACAAACATTAAAACGTTTTGTTTCATACCATTAGTCCAAATTGATTCGGTGTTGGATTGGAGTCCTAAAGTAATTCCGATTTTTAAATTTTTCATTTTTGTTGATTAGTTTGATTTATGAATTTTTTTATTATTTCGTCTTTTTCTTCTTGTGTTTCACAATGAACCCATAACCATAAAAAAGATCCTGAAACAGATTGTAATTCTTTTTTCTTTTCTTCAATTGTTTTTTGTAATAATATAGACTCATCTCCACTAAAATCCATTTCGATGTTAATTTTTTTTCCTATTTTATATAAGGTCAAAAGATCATTTTTTTCATAAGCAATTTGTGCCTCTTCATACCATTTAACACGAACTGAGTTTTTTGTTTTATCGGGATGACATTCTTTGGCAATATTTCTAAAAATTGTTTTGATAATTTTTTTTTCTTTTTCAGAAACTTGATAAGGACAAATTTTTTTACTTGTTTTATCGTGGTTTGTTTCACCAGAAATTATAGGGTTTACAAATCCCTGTTTAATAGCTTCTTCCATAAATAATGGTTTGTAGTAGGTTGTAAACTCCTCTACATATTCTTTTTCTAAATCTAAAAGATTTAATTCTTTCAAATATAGACTCATTTTCATGTCCGTTAATTTTTTCTTTGACATATATTATAAATAGATTGAAATCTTTTTGAGTTTATATTTATAGATGTTATTGATCATTATTTCATATAACAGAAATATTTAAAATAAGATGCCAGTATATAATAGATTAACAGACCGTCAAAAAGTTTCAGCCGTAACTTTAAATGATATATTTCACGTAGTGGTTACGGGAGACACAACACAGAGCCCTCAAGGATCATCTTATTATGCCCCTTTGAGTGATCTACAATCATTATTAAGTGGGGCAACAGGAACAAGCGGAACTAATGGAACAAGTGGAACAAACGGCACAAATGGAACGTCAGGAACAAATGGATCAAGTGGAACGAATGGAACTTCAGGGACTAATGGAACATCAGGAACAAGCGGGACTAATGGAACATCAGGAACAAGCGGGACTAATGGAACATCAGGAACAAGCGGAACAGATGGAACTAGCGGGACAAGTGGATTATCAGGTGTAAACGGAACGAGCGGTACTAATGGGACATCAGGATCTAGTGGAACTTCAGGGTCCAATGGAACATCAGGTAGTTCAGGTTCATCAGGTTCATCAGGAACTTCTGGCACAGGTGGGACTTCAGGTATAAACGGACAATCAAACTCATTATTTCCATATAATGCAAGAGTAAATATACAATCAGGAAACCCTGGTAATACAAATATTATTTGGAATAATGCAACACAATCAGCATCAACACAAATAAATGTTTCCCATTTAGATAGAAATAATGATGATATTGATGTATTTTTGGCATTAATTCCAAGTGGAACAACAATCATTATTCAAGACCAAAATAATTCAAGTCAATTTCAAAAATGGATTGTGGGAGTTGGTGTTGAAGTAGCACCAAATTCATATTGGACTTTCCCTGTTACATTAGTCCAATCAACCTTTGAATTTACAGGTGGGGAAAATATATTATTTATTATAGCGCAATTACCTTCTGGAACAAGTGGAACATCAGGAACAAATGGAACATCACCAAGTGTTAGTGGAGGAACAAATCAAGTTTTACGCTCAGATGGTGCGGGAGGTATAGTTTCAGATAATAATTTAATATTTGTTAATGGAACTCAAAGGTTAGCGGTTCAGGGACATCAATTTATTTTAGATTCAACAGGAAACGACACTTTTGGATTACATGTTGAATCAACACAAACCGGTCAAACTTTGGGATATTCTGTTTCAAAAGTTACGGGTCAAGGGGACCAAACTCTTGTTTCTGGTTTAACAGGTCATGATATTTTAGTATATGATGCTACAATACAAAATATTGGCTCATCAATTAGAGTTGGTAATGGTACGGTATACGGAGACAATACCGCAATTGATTTTGAAAATAATAGCATAAAAGACAGTTCGTTTCAAACAGGTATTTTTGGTGTTGTTGCTGGTGACCACGGAAATTCACTTGGTAGTAAAACTGGAATGGACTTAAGTGTATTAGGGACAACGGAAGAAAATACAGGAATTGTTTTAGGTGTTCGAGATGGTTCCGATTCAAATATAGGAATAGATTCTCGAATTTTTGGAAGTCTTGGTGATGGTTGGGGGTCTAAAATTACAAACTCGAATGCTCCGACTGGCGCTTCAACACAGTATGGTGAACAGATTGATGTTATTGGAATTGTTGATTCTTCATCGGGGGATAAATATGGGGTAAAAGTTACAGTTTCTAATGACGCAAATAATAACTACGGAGTGTGGATTAATTCTACCGGGGCGTCTACAAATAACTATTCAATTCTGACAGAACAAGGTTCGGCGGTTTTTAATGATTTGGCAAATCCGGGTTCAGATTTTCAAGTTAAAGGTGGTGTTGATTCGAACCTGTTGTTTGTTGATGCCAGTGTTGACCATGTGGGTATTGGAACTAATACTCCAATAAGAAAATTATATGTAAACGGTGACTATTCATTTTATCATGATCCAAATCTTGAATTAGGTGTAGGTGATCCTGAAGGTTATGGTGATATTGTATATTTTGGTGGTGGAGGAAGTTCATTTGTTGCCGGCGATGTTGTTTATTTAAATTCAATAGGTGATTGGGTTCAAACAGATGCAGTTAATCCTGCTAACTCAACAAATATGTTGGCATTAGCTCTTGGTAACAATGTGTCAGATGGACTTTTGATTAGAGGATATGCATATTCAAGTAGTTGGAGTTGGACGATTGGCTCACCTTTATATTTGGTTTCTGGAACTGCAGGGGCTATGACAAATACAGCTCCATCAAGTGGAGGTGACGTTGTTAGAATAGTTGCTTATTCTATAGACGCGGCAACAGGAGGGGAAAAAATATACTTTAATCCTGATAATAGTTGGACAATAGTTTAAATTTAAAACTGTCTATTATCAATATAAATAATAACTTCATTATAATATTCTATAAAATGTTCGTTCCATAAATCCCACTTTATGTCTACACCATCAACAGAAAAAACTTGGTGATTATTCATATTTTTAAGATAAGTGTCTCTAAATTTTCTAAACTTTTCTTTACTACCTTTATAATAACTCTCATTTAAATGCCATTCTCCTGATATTTTTTTAACATTATTTTTTATAAAATCATAATTTTCATCATTAAAAATATCGTATTCACCACCTTCACAATCAGTCTTTAGAAAATCAATTTTTTCAATACCATATAGATCAATAAATTTTTTAAAAGTAATACTTTCCATTTCAGTTTGTAAACCATCAACAGAATTGAAAAGTTTGTTATTTTGAGTTACGTTATTAGTGTTGGATATTCCCTTCATTATATGTGTTACGGGATTACCAACTGTATTTTTAACCAAAGTTGGGAATTCTTCTTCACAAGGCTCAAAACAAAAAACATGTTTTGGATTTTTATTTAAAATAGAAAAAGTAAAGGGTCCTAGACTAGCCCCAACGTCTAAAACAATATCTCCTTTCTCAACCTCAAAAAATCTTTCGTATATTTTGTTTTCAAAAATTTCTTCATTTATTGTTTTAATATACCAATCGTTTTGAGTTCCCCAATCAAAAGATTTTTCTTTATTTATTATTTTATTTATTTCTTTTATCACCATGTCTGATGTTATTTGTTTGGAACATTCAAATTGACGATCAGTTCCTTTATGAAGTGGACACCAATTCCAATCACCGGCATTTAATCTATCATTATTAAAACATCCATGACATACGTCTTCATTTATAACTCTATATGTGTCTAACTTTGTTTCTGCAAATTTTTCACTAAATCCTGAAATTAAAATGACTGGTAATTCACAAGCCCAAGCCAACCAAGATAAACCTGAACCAAGACCAATAAAAAATTCGCAACTAACCAAATCGTTAATAACCTCCTGAAGATTTCCACCTTTAAATAAGGTAACTCCCTTTGGGTAAAAATTATTCATATACCCATCACCCTCTTTTGAATATATCATACATTCATAACCTAATGCGTCAAGATGATCTATAACGGACTGCCACCCATCAGGATTGTTCCAATACTTCGCTTGTGCTGTCGAATGAAATCCAATACCAACTTTTTTCTTTTTTGGGGTGTTTGGTAATTTAAGTTTTGGTCTAATCTCTTTATATTCTAATCCCAAAATATCTGTTGCTGTTTTTTGTAATGGTTGTCTTTTAAAATCAAAAGGATGTTTATTAAAATCAAATTCTCCATTTTCGTTGTAATACCAACCAAGTTGATATTGAGCAATTATATTATATACCGTTTCACCTGGCTCAACAAATTCAATATTTGGGTATTCATCTTTAAATAATGAATTCATAAATGTGGATACGATCAACTCGCAATTGTGTTTTTTTCTAAACTCCTCACAATATGGAATCCAAGCCAACGTGTCACCAAGAGATTTTGAACCAAAGGAAATATAAACTCTTTTATTTTCAAGATTCAAAACATTTGAATAAATAACATTTCCGTTTTCTTTTATTTCGGTTTTCCATTTTGTGTAGTATTGTCGATTAACTTTAACCCAAGAATTGATTTTAATATTATTGTTATAAATAATATTTTCGTGTTCATCAAAAAAGGTGACATCAAAGTTTGAATTGTCATCTCCTGTTATTTCAATAAAAGGATTTACAACAAAATGATTATTTATCTTGCATGATTTTGTTATTGGGTTATTTATTGTTTTTGTTACATTTTTAACTTCTTTATAAAAATCTAATAAGTCTTCACTAAAGTTATTATTATTTGGTATTTCATATGTTGATTCATTATTTAATAGCATAAGTAAAGAATCTTTTATTTCTGTATAATCACTAGAAGAAATTTCATAAATAAATTCATCAAACATTCCCACGTATTGTGGTAAGTTTCTTGCCAAGATTTTAAGACCATAATTAATGGATTCTCTGATCACCAATGGATTACATTCCCAAGTTGAGTTAAACATTAAAACATCAGAAGCAATCATAAAAGAATCAACATCATTTCTTTCTCCCCACACCGTAACATTTTTTGGTAAGTTTTCCATTAAAGGTTTCCAATAACTTTCAAAGTTTGGAGCTTGATTTCCAATAAAATGAAAATGTAAATTTGGATTGGAATCTTCTAATAATCTTGCAACTTCAATACCTTCTTTTTGATTCTTACCTTCGGTCCATAAACCAACGTTTAGTATGTGAGTTTTAGATGTATCAAATTTTAATTCTTGCTTAATTTTAACCCTATTTGAAATATCTTTTGTTTTATTTTCAAAAGGAAATAACATTAATTTTTTTAATGATGGTGTATTATTAAATTGTGAAACTTGATGATAAGGTGTGATTAAACAATAATAATCGGGATGTAATTTTTTTAATGTGTTGGCATCATACCAAACATTATGACAGGTCTCAACAATTTTCCAAGTTCTTTTGTTTGAATATAATTGGTTTAATATGTCTTTTGGTATTTTATTAAAACTTTCAAACGCTTCTGGTATTTCTTCTGCGTGAACAATATCAATTTTATTTTCATTAATGATTTTTATTAAATCATATTTTTTATCTTTTTCTGTGGATACCCCTAACGTGAAAAAATGATTTTCATCTAATAACTCAATTATTTTATTTCTTTGAACAACATATGTGTCACTGAATAAAGAATACTCCACTAAAAATATTTCAATTTGATCTTTGTATTTTTGAAGGTATTCAATTCTTTTTAATGTGAATTGTGGCATTCCTCCTGTTGAAAGGTGAGGTGTGAGGTATAAGAGTTTGATTTTATCCATATTAAAAAATAATATTAAAATAGTGATAAATGAAGTATTTATAAAAAAGGAATTATGTCATTTGCAAGACCATTCGCATTTAATTCAGGATCAACAATTTCAGGAACAATACAAGTTGGGAATTTGGCCGTAGGTTACCCAACTTCGGGTTTTGATGCCACGGGACTACAATGGTGGAATGGTCCTGATGAAGAATTGGGTTATGTAATCGCGCAACCTGTACCCGATAATAGTCAACCAACACCTGTTTTTGGACAAACAGCATCAGTTGGGTTTTTTAGAACCAACGGGTTTAACGATAATGAATTTGTTGATATTGCAAATACACTTCTAAATTCAAATTATAATAATTCCGTAGAAGCTTCGTCAGCTCTAACCTCAAATGGATATTGGAATTCATATATATCTCCTGTTTTATATTTAGATGCGGGTAACCCATTAAGTTATCCTGGAACAGGAAGTGTTTGGACCGATTTAATTGGTGGAAAAATATTTAATTTATTTAACGGACCTAACTATGGTGGTGGATTTGGTGGATTTTTAAATTTTCAAACTTCTTTATCTCAATACGCACAATGTAATACAAGTTTACAATCACTTCCCGAATTTACAATATCAGTTTGGCATAATTGGAATGGTAATAATACCGGAGAATTCCCTTGTATAATAACTGAAGTGTTTGTTGGGGGTGCAATTAACTACGTTCTTGGTAATCCTCAAGGTGCAATTGCTCAAGGAGGATATTTTAATGGAGGATTTCAACTATCACCTCAATTTACTTTAACACCAAATACTTGGTATAATATTGTTGTTACTTGTGATGCAAGTCAAGTTGTTAAAATTTATTTAAACAATACGTTAATTAGCACAACATCAACTACAGGTGGTCAACCATCATCAAGTAATGCGGGAATAAGATTGATGAGAAGATGGGATTTTGCCGAGAATTGGGGTGGATTTTTATCAATTGTTGGTATATATGATAAGTCTTTAGATTCACAACAAATTAGTTCTTTGTGGAATGCCAATAAATCAAGATTTAATCTTTAATTAATTTATAGATTTTAGAAATAGTTTAATTTGGTATTTATGGTATATGCCAAACATAGTTCAAATTAATTCTTTATCGGGAACGGCACCTTTTGATTTATATGTGTGTGATCAAACAATTTCATATTGTTTTTTTGTTGCAAGCATTTCAGGATCACCATATACATTTAATGTTCCACCCCCGTTAGATTCAACAACACCAATTATATTAAAAGTTGTCGACTCAAATAATTGTGAATTAATATATCTTTTATCTTGTGGTGAAATATATGTTAAGGAATTTGAAGGATTTGAAGTATTCTTATTTCAGGATGCGAATGTTTTTATATTTGAAGGTCCACCTTAACAATTTACTATTGAGATGTCTATAATATTTTTGTTTTATGAAAATATTTGTTCAAATTGCGTCGTATCGCGACCCTCAGCTTATACCAACAATAGAAAATATGTTGGAGAATGCCAAAAGACCAAAAAACATTGTAATTGGTGTGGCAAGACAATTTCATCCTGAAGATGGTTTTGATGATCTATCCAAGTATGAAAAAGATAAAAGATTTAGAATCCTAAATATTCCTTACACAGAATCAAAAGGTGTTTGTTGGGCAAGACATCAAGTTCAACAACTATATGGTGGTGAAGAATATACCCTTCAGATCGACTCTCACATGAGATTTGAAAAGAATTGGGATGACGAAATGATTAAAATGATTAAACAACTTCAAAAGAAAGGTCATAAGAAACCTTTATTAACGGGGTATGTTTCATCTTTTGATCCTGAAAACGATCCTGCAGGTAGAGTTACTGAACCATGGAGAATGGTTTTTGATAGATTCACTCCTGAAGGTGTTGTATTCTTTTTACCTGAAACTATACCAGGTTGGAAAGAAATGAAAGAGCCAATTCCCGCAAGATTCTATTCTGCTCATTATTGTTTTACGTTAGGTGAATTTTCAACCGAAGTTCAACATGATCCTGAATTTTATTTTCACGGAGAAGAAATTTCAATTTCAGTAAGAGCATATACTCACGGTTATGATTTATTCCACCCACATAAAGTTCTTGTATGGCACGAATATACAAGAAAAGGTAGAACAAAACAATGGGACGATGATAAAGAATGGCATTTAAGAAATACCGCATGTCATATTAAGAACAGACAACTTTTAGGGGTTGATGGTGAAACATTTAATGGTGATTACTCTGAATGGTTTGGAACTGAAAGAACCGTTCAAGATTACGAAAAATATGCGGGTATTCGTTTTGAAACAAGAGGAATTCAACAAGAAACAATAGATAAAAAATATCCACCAAATACATATAATTTTGAAACCGAACAAGATTGGAAAAATTCATTCTCAACAATTTTCAAACATTGTATTGATATAAACTATGTTAGTGTTCCTGAAAAAGATTATGAATATTGGGTAGTTGCTTTCCACGATGAAAATGATGAAACTTTATATAGAAGAGATGCCGACATTAATGAAATCAACGGATTCTTCAGAGATCCTGACGGATACTGTAAAGTGTGGAGAGAATTCAACACAACTAAAAAACCTAAGTATTGGGTTGTATGGCCTTACTCAACTTCTAAAGGATGGTGTGATCGATTAACAGGAAATTTATAATAACATGGCAAATATTTCGTTTTACGGTTCCCACAATGCCGCTGTAGTTGTGGAGGATCAAGGAAAAATTATTACAGTAATAGAGGTAGAAAGATTTTTAACTCAAAAAAACGCAGGTTATTCACAATATTTAGTATCATATTCAAGACCTTTTTTATTAAAACATATTATACAATATGTTAAAGATGAGTTTGGTATTTCTGAATTTGATAAATGTTATTACTTAAATTCTGATACGGTAGAAGGATCTGAAAAAGTTCATTACCAAGAATTAATACCAGCAAAAGAATACATCAATTCATTACACCATTTAAGTCATGCGGCTTGCGGATTCTATCAAACAGATTATAACAAGGCGTTAATTATTTCTTTTGATGGTGGAGGTAATGACGGGTTCTTCAATGTTTATCACGCTGAAGATAGAAATAACATAAATGTAGTTGAGAAATTCAATATTGATTTAGGATTTCCATATATGTCATTTGGCGATTACTTGGGTGACATTACAAAAGAACCGGCACTTAATATTGGTAATTTAGTTTATGCAGGAAAAATAATGGGTCTTTGTTCGTATGGAAACGTAAACGAAGAATGGTTACCACATTTTGAGGAATACTATAGAAGAAAACCAGATGGTTTAAATTACTTACAATACCTACAAGAACTTAGTGAACAAACAGGTTTATCATTTAATATGGAAAATCGAATGTCAGGTCAGTTAGGGTGGGATGTCGCTAAGACATCACAAATTGCGTTCGAAAATGTTTTTATGGAATTGGCTCAACCGTTTTTAGATCAATTCCCTAATATTCCTTTGATTCTTGTTGGTGGATGTGCATTAAATATTTTATTAAACACAAAATTACACCAAGAACTTAATAGACCAGTGTTTGTTCCACCGAATCCTAATGATTGTGGAATTGCAACAGGTATGATGTTAAATCACATTAAACCTGAAAAAGCAATTGATATTACTTATGCGGGTATTGGTATTTTAGATAAGAATACATTAATGTCTCATGTAGAAGAACGACACGCTCTTCCTCTTAAAACTGAAATGTTAGTTGATGATTTAGTAGATGGTAGAATTGTTGGGGTTGTCAGAGGTAATGCCGAACATGGACCAAGAGCGTTAGGAAATAGAAGTATTATTTGTAATCCGGCCTACGAAAACATGAAAGACATTTTAAATGCAAAAGTAAAAAATAGAGAGTGGTATAGACCATTTGCACCTGTTTGTAAATTAGAAGATGTTTCTAAATATTTTAATTTCGAAGGTGAAAGTAAGTGGATGGGATTTTGTCCAACAGTGAAAGAAGAATGGAGAGAAAAATTAGTTTCAATTACACATGTTGACGGGACTGCGAGAGTTCAAACAGTTACAGAAGAACAAAATCCTTGGTTATATAATTTATTAACTGAATTTGAGAAAAAATCAGGAATTGGTGTTTTATTAAACACATCTTTCAATGTAAACGGAAAACCAATTCTTTCTCGATATAGTGATGCGATTTGGGTTTATGATAAAACAGAAATGGATTGTCTTTTATTAGGCGATTATTATTTTAGAAAAAGAACATGAAAACAAAATTAATAACTGCATTTTATACTGATATTATTGGGTTTCCTTTTTTTGGTCACGAGTCCTTTGCAAGACACGAACGTTATTTGCATTCATTAAGAACTTTAAACAATATGAATACCGAAATTGTTTGTTATTGTAATGACACTCAATATGATTTAATGACCAAATATTGTGAAGAATTTAATTTGACTAATGTAACCATTAAGATTTCAAACCTTAAAGATTACCCAAAAACAAATAGAATGTTAGAATTAAAAAGATCTAACGATCAATTTAATTTTTATCATGAAGTTGATTGGAATAAGATGTATCTTCTTTCTAAAGAGTGTGATGAATCTTATGATTATATTTATTGGATTGACTGTGGTTTATCTCACCGTGGTTTATTCACTTTAAAATACAATCCACACTCCGATAAGATTACAGGTTTATCAAGAGATTGGGAAAACTATTCATTTACAAATATATTTTGTCCTGAATTATTTCCAAAGATAAATAATTGGGTAGGTGATAAATTAATCAATTTGGCAAACACTATGTTTTCCCACAACCCAAACGAAATTAGATCTGTTTATAAAAATAACAACGATTACAAACACATGTCAGTTGGTGGTATTTTAGGGGGACACATTTCAAAATTAAATTGGTTCATAGAACAATTTGACAGAATAAGTGATATAAGTTTAAATGAAAATTTTATATTAAATCACGAAGGTATGATAACAGATTTAGAGTTTGAAAATCCTGAAATGTTTAAAACTTATAGTTTTGACACTTGGTATCATGATGACTTTTGGCTTACAACACCGATTTTCGATAGAGAATCAATTAAAAATAAAACACACTTCGTTCATTTTTTTGAAAAGGAGTTAGGAATTTAAAAATTAAATATGGAAGATTTTTTTGATATGGTATTACACTATTATGGCAGAAAGGGCCAAAAACTATTTATGATCAACATTGGTGCCATGGACGGTGTTATGTTTGATAGTATGAGCGGTTATGCTCAAATATACAATTCAGATGTATTATATGTTGAACCAATGAAACCTCATTTTGAAAGATTGGTAGAACATAAAAGCGATAACCCTGGAAATAAATTTGAAAATTCGGCAATTAGTGATTTTAACGGGACTATTACTATGAAAACAATTCCAATTGAGGTTGTTGACGAAGGTTTAGTTCATCCTGCTTTTTATGGTATGAGTGTGATTGATCCTACTAAAAATGGTATGGGTAGTGAAGGTGATAGAGAAGTTGTTGAAAAATATGCCGTTGATGTTGATGTAAATTGCATCACATGGAATACTCTTGTTCAAAGACACAATATAGAACATTTTGATGTATTGTCAGTGGATACTGAAGGACATGATTACACAATTTTTAAACAAATTGATTTACAAAAATTTAGACCTAGTCTGATTAGATTAGAGTGGTGTAATATGACTGATGAAGAAAAAACTAACATTACAAATAAATTTACAGATGCTGGTTATGTTTATGAAATATTAGGTAATATGGATATCGATGCGATTAGAAAAGATGTTTACGATGAAATAGAATTATCTTTAAATCCTGTAAAACCAAAAGAGGAAAAATCAAAATCAAGACTTACCATTGTTACTGGTTTATGGAATATCAAAAGAGAAGAATTAAGTGAAGGTTGGTCAAGATCTTATGAACACTATTTAGAAAAATTTTCACAGTTATTAGATACATCTTGTAATATGATAATTTTTGGTGATTCAGAATTAGAAAGTTTTGTTTTTTCTAAAAGAAGTCATGAAAACACACAATTTATTAATAGACAACAATCGTGGTTCAAAGGAGAATTCTATGATAAAATTCAAGAAATTAGAACAAATCCTGAATGGTATAATTTAGCCGGTTGGTTAAAAGACTCCACACAGGCCAAATTAGAAATGTATAATCCGCTTGTAATGTCAAAAATGTTTTTATTACACGATGCGGTTATATTAGACAAATTTGATTCTCAAAAATTATTTTGGTTAGATGCTGGAATTACAAACACAGTGAATCCAGGTTATTTTACACATGATAAAGTTTTAGATAAGGTGGAAAATTTATTTGATCGTTTTACATTTGTTGCTTTCCCTTACGAAGCAGACAAAGAGATTCATGGATTTGATATTGACGCAATGACTGAAATGGTTGGTCAAAGAGTTAATAAAGTTTGTCGTGGAGGTTTCTTTGGTGGATCTAAACCAATGATTAGAGAAATGAACACTCTATATTACGACTTAATGAAAACTACTTTAAGTAGAGGTCTTATGGGAACTGAAGAAAGTTTGTTTTCAATTATGACATATACAAACCCAAACAATATTGATTATGTAGAAATTGAGTCTAATGGGTTATTATATAAGTTTTTTGAGGACGTTAAAAACAATAATGTAGAAATTAAAAGTTTTAGAAAGGGAACCCCAACCAAAGTTAGAAATGGAGATGTTGGTTTATATGTAATTACATTCAACAGTCCTAAACAATTTGAAACGTTAATTAATTCTATGTATGCTTATGATGAAGATTTTATTTATAAAACAAAGAAATTTTTATTAGACAACTCAACTGATTTATCTACCACACCAAAATATTTGGAACTGTGTGAAAAATATGGTTTTGAACACATCAAGAAAGATAATATAGGTATTACGGGAGGTCGTGTGTTTGTTGCTGAACATTTCCACGAATCAAATATGGATTATTATATGTTCTTCGAAGATGATATGTTTTTCTACAACGGACAAGATTTTACCTGTAGAAATGGGTTTATGAGAAAAACTAAAAATTTATACGAAAAAGTTTTACAAATTTCTAAAAAAGAAAATTTTGATTTCTTAAAATTTAACTTTACAGAGTTTTATGGTAGTCATGAAAAACAATGGGCGTGGTATAATGTTGATCAAGAGTATAGAAATACTATTTGGCCTGATAACCCAAAACTTCCTGTAAACGGTCAAGATCCAAATGCTCCTTATTTAGAATATAAAAATATTAAATCATATGAAGGAACACCTTACGCCACGGGTGAAGTTTATTTATCAAATTGGCCGATAATTTTATCTAAAGAAGGAAACTACAAATGTTATATTGAAACTAAATACACTTATCCTTACGAACAAACTTTAATGTCACATTGTTATAAAGAAATGAAAAAAGGAAAAATACATGCGGGAGTTCTTCTTATGACACCAACCGAACACGATCGTTTCGAGTTTTATGAAGGTGGGTTAAGAAAAGAATTTTAATTCAAGTATTTATTGAAAAATGCTAAATGGAATTTTTCATTAAGAAAGGTGCGACACTTCCTGTTTTAAAAATCAACGTTATTAAAGACGGTAGATCTGACTATGATAGAACTATGCGGTATTTAGAAGAGACCGACATATTTTTTTCTATGGTCGATACTGAAACAGGTATACCAAAGTTTACATCAAGACCTGCGGGTGTGATGAAAAAAGAACAATTAAACACAAACCTTCAAACGGAGTATTATGTTTATTATCAATTCACACCTAACGACACAAAAAAGGTTGCAAGATACAAAGGTCAATTTCTTTTTAGAAATGAAACAGGTTATTTAACACTTCCTTTAAATCAAGAAATATATGTAAATGTTACTGATAGTTTTATAATAAATGATTTTGAATATCAAAGTTGTTATGTTGTAGATTTTCCTTGTTGTAAATCACAACCTGTTCCACCACCAATTCCTCCAATACCAACAACCACAACATCAACTATACCAACAACCACAACATCAACCATAACCGGTTTATGATACTAAATGGTCTTTTGTTGTATTTATAGAAAAAGATTAAATGGAATTTACTATAGGTCAAAACTCTACGCTCCCTCTTTTAAAATTACAGGTTGTAAAAGATGGGATCAGTGATTACAAGTCCATGATGAATTTTATTGAAACCTCATCGATATTTTTTTCGATGACAAACATTGAGACTGGTGTTTTAAAAATAAATGCTAAGGTCGCAAGTTTTGTTGAAAAGTTAGAGTTGAACCCAAATGCTAGTCCTGAGTATTACGTTTATTATAAATTCACACCTCAAGACACAAACAAAGTTGGAAGATATGAAGGTCAATTTGTTTTTATAAATGAAACAGGAACATTAGTATTACCAATTAGAGAAAAGTTATATATTAATATACTTGAAAGTTATATGTCAAATGATTTGGTATATAATAATTGTTATGTTTTGGATTATAGATGTTGTGTAACACCCTTCCCAACAAACACACCAAGTCAAACTCCATATCCTATTTTGAGTATGACCCCTACTCAAACACCTAGTCAAACACCTACACCAACGGTAACACCTACAAACACATTTACACCAACGGTTACTCCTACAAACACATCCACACCTACTCAAACATTAACACCAACGGTAACACCAACAAACACATTTACACCTACACCAACGGTAACACCAACAAATACTCAAACCGTAACACCAACAAACACATTAACACCTACCCCAACACCTACCCCAACATCGGTTATAGAAATTTTAATTAATCCTATAATAACTGAGAACGGAGAATATATTGATGTTGGTGGGAATTTTTATTTAATGTTTGTAGATCCACCACCTCAAGAGTTAATAAACCCGTTAATTGTTGGTAATGATGAATATTTAATT
>Ga0114968_10002213_pt1 | contig 14995 bp, 17 predicted proteins | sample M_130807_EF_Meta_FD_87020 | JGI IMG/M metagenome (GOLD analysis project Ga0114968, IMG submission 87020) | Freshwater microbial communities from Lake Montjoie, Canada to study carbon cycling - M_130807_EF_MetaG | ecosystem: Environmental > Aquatic > Freshwater > Lake | place: Lake Montjoie... | reverse complement strand
CTAATAATTTATTTTCTAATTCTTTAACTTTTAATAATAATTGATTATTTTCATTAATTAAATCTTTACTATTACAAGGATTTTTTTTATTTATATGTAATAAATAATTACATTTTTGATTAAATTCTTTATTACATTTTTCACATTTATAATTTATAATATTAGTATTGTCATTTGTATTGTTAACAATATCTTCATTTGTATTTTCATTTGTAATACACGATTTTTTTCTGTTAATATGTGATAAATAATTTGATTTTTGATGAAATTCTTTATTGCATTTTTCGCATTTATAAAAAACCATAATAATTATATTAATATTATTTTTTTAACTTAATTTATCTTTTAAAAATGAAAACTTAATTAAAAAAAATAAGTTTTCATTCTTTAATATTCTAATTATTAAAACATATATACCTTAAAAAAATAAGTTTTCATTAAAAATATAAGTTTTTAGTATATAATTCCAATTTTATAATGTTTATATTCTTTTAAAATAAAAAAATAAGTTTTTCTTCTCCCAGAGAGAGAGATTTTTTTTGAAAAAGTTTGTATCCAAATTGTCATTAATTATAATTTTTTACAATTTGTAATAATTCATTTCTATCACCTTGAAAATATTCTTTACCATCATTTTTTTTGATATTATTATGGTTTGAAAAACATTTAATTTAATTTCTAATTCTAATAATTTATTTTCTAATTCTAATAATTTATTTTCTATTTTTTTAGTATTATTTTTTTCTTTTATTAATAATTTATTCTGTGATTTTAAATTTATATCATTATATGTAATAAATAATTACATTTTTCACATTCTCGCAGCGTGGCTGCTTGCCAGTCTGCTAGAGAATGCTAGCGGAAGAAAACTGCACGGGACATTTATAAATAATAATATTATTATTATTTATAAATACATGAAATTAAATTATTAATATGTTTTAAATAATTTGATTTTTGATGAAATTCTTTATTGCATTTTTTGCATTTATAAAAATACCATGTTTATTAATTAATTTAACAAACAAATTAATTAATAAAAAAGAATATATATGTTTAACTTTTAGCTTCTGCTTCTGCTGTTTCTGTTGTTTCTGCTGTTACTGGTTCTTTTCCTTTAACAAACTCATAAATAAGAAAAAGTATTGCAACAAAGCTAAATATTATACATATACTTCCGAATGCAACAATATATTTTGCTATTTCAAAATCATTTATACAATTAGAATATGGACAATCAATATCAGTACAAATATTATTTTGATGCATTTTAAGACCATATATAATTAATATTATATTACTAGCAATTGTAAATAAGATTGCAATAATAATAAACATAATATAATGATATTTTTTAGATTCCATTATTTTGTTCCAATTATAACCTAACATAAATAAACTTATAGCATTAGCAATTAATCCTATACTTCCAAAACTTAATATAAATTCTCCTGCTTGTTTATCATCTTTAGATATTTTACCATCTTTAATTTTATTACCATAATGTATAAATACTGCACCAGATGCAAATAAAAATAATAATATAAAAATTTTAACAATTAAACCTATAATGATTAAATTACCCTTAGACATATATATATATATATATAATAAAAAAATTAAAATTTATCAGTTAATATATTTAATATTTTTACACATTAGTTTATTGGATTATTTTATTTATTGTACAGGGGATGGCACTCTAGAGCCATCCCTCTCTAGAGCCTGTTGGCTAACTGTACAATAACATATCATATGTTATATTATTATCGATGATATCTGTATCTAGCACCGTTTTATTATAATTTGTTAACAAATCTAAAGGAAAGAAAGCATCACATTCAATATCTTCTTTTATTTGCGTCAAGTAAATATTTTCACAATCTTTATGTTTGATAGCTTCCTTATATATTTCAGACCCTCCGATAACAAAAACATTGTGAACATCTTTTATGTTATATGACATGTTAAGTGCAGAATTGAAATCATGCGCAATCATAATACATTCGTCTGGTGCTAATGTATTACTAACGACTATATTTACTCTATCTTTTAAAGGTTTGTTACCGATAGATTGATATGTCCTCCTGCCCATAATTAAAACATTAATTTTATCCTTTGGTCTCATCATGGTTAATTTATAAAACTGTTTTAAATCTAACGGGGCTTTCCACGGGATATTCCCATTTTTTCCAATACCACCTTTTAAAGTACATGCCACAATAATATGAAACATTATGTTTATATTTATATTTATATTTATATATTTATATATTTATATATTTATATATATATAAATTCAATTTTTTATATAAAAAAAATTAACAACTTTCTATTTTATAAATAAATATTTAGTTTTATAATTATTATTACTTGATTTTGCATTGATCATTGCTTCAGTGTCATTGATCATTGCTTCAGTCCATATATTTTATTTTATATTGTCTGTTTTTTATAAAGATTTTTGTACAGTCTCATAATGAGACTCTAGAGAAGAGTGACTCTATAGAGTCACTCCCTGTACAATATAAATAAAATAGAACTTTGCTATAATCCGCATATTATATAAAAAAAATTAAAAACTTTCTATTTTATTTGCTATGATGCGTGGATTATTTTTTTCAATTAATAATTGACCCTCTATCTTAAAATCATATGTGCAATTGTGAGTTTCAGGATAACGACATTTTGTACATAATTTTTCAAGACCGCATTTACATTTGTATGGAATAATATTTACTTTTCTTTTATTACAAAAATCACAAGTAGACATTATTATATAAATATATATTTTAAATTAAAAATATATATTTATAATGCTATGCATGCTGGTGTGCCATTATGTATAACTCTTTTACTTAATATCCATTTATTACTATTACCATAATGACTAAACATATAATTATTATCAATATGTTTAAATTTAATAACAATTAAATACAAATTCATATTTTTATTATTATGATACCAATATGGTATCATATCACTAATACCAGATATTAGATTTATTGGTGTATTGTGATTATTAAAATTATCTTTTAAAATTGGTTTTTTACATCTAATTTTTTCTTTTGTAGTATCTTTCCATCGTGTAATCCAATAATATATACTGTTAATATCATTTTTAACATCCATAACAAATTCGTGTGGTTTTTTTTCTAATTTAAAATCTGTTTTTAACAAATCTATAAATTTATTATTAGGGTCGTGATCAAAAATATATTTTATTATTTCTTTTCTTGTTTTATATGTGTTCACTAAGTCAATTAATTTTGTTTTATTTAAAGACAATACTTTATTTCTCCATTCATTTAATCTTTTTAAATAATCATTATAATATTTCATGTATTTTTCTTTTTCAATTAAAAATTTTGTGAATTTTGTATTTACTTTATATTTTGGTTTTTCGGGTCCTTGAACTTTAATTAAATTTATTTTGACATAATCATTTAATAAAAAATCACAATCATTTAAACATATTATATTGTTGTTTAAAATTTTATTAACATACTGTGTTAATTTAGTAGTTGATAATTCACCACAGAATGGTATTCCTTTGATGATTCCGTAATCATTCACTCCTAAATAAAACTTTGCTTTTGGGATTTTTGAATTCCAAAACCCGCATGCATATTTGGGTAGAAATATTTTTATATATTTTTTTAAGTTTTGTAATACATCTTCATTAAAGTCAAAAATATTACTATGACAGTATTTTTCTGCTAATTTATTATCAATACTGATACCTGCACAATTAAATGTAAATTCTTTGTATTCTTTACTTAAATTTTCAGGTCCTATATGATCATTAAAACTAATTTGCATACTATTACTTTTTAATAATAACAACAAATATTTAATAATAATAATATTCAGTTTTTTTTTATATTATATTATTATCAAATGGCTAGATTGGATATATATTTAGCAAGTAAATTAATTAATAACGAATTATTTTATGATATTACAAAAGATGGTTTTTTCTCTATAACGCTTCCTGAAAAAAATGTCAAATATTGTAGTGATTGTATATATTTTGAAGATATATGTTTTTATATAAATAATCGTGTCAAAATGCCAAATTCATCGTATACAATATATAATGCATATAATACTAATTATGGTAAGAGAGAGCATTTAGAAGATAATACATTATTAATAAAACAATTAGTATTATTATTAAAATTTACGAATCCTAATAAAAATTATGCTACAAAAGAAATAAATACAAATAGTTTTATTGTTAATATCAGATAAAACTATATTTATTTAAAAAAATAGAGTTTTACAAATATTATAAAAAATAATATGCAATATAATATGAGACATAGTATAGATCAGAATTCAATAAAACTTGAAGAAATTATATTAGATCCAAATAATAATAAACATAGGATAACAATAACACCTCAAGAACAGACATTTGAAGATATAAATATTATATGTTCAAATGCATTAGATATATTAGCTATTTATTTAAAAGGACAAAAAATTATATATATGGAGGCAAAAACATATTGCCAACAAATTTTAAATTGTTTGATGTTACCAGCTATTTTTATTTCGGTATTAATTATTATTTTTAGTATCGTATTCAACAATTACATTTATGGCAATATTATTTTAGCATCGTTATCAGGTCTAAATTCTTTTATATTATCAATTATATCATATCTAAAATTAGATGCAAAATCTGAATCACATCGCATATCTTCGTATAAATTTGAGAAATTACAAACATTATGTGAATTTAATTCCGGAAAAATATTATTTTTTGGGTACAAATTAGATAAAACAAATGAAATTGTTGAGCATATTGAAAAAGAAGTGATGGATATTAAAGATACGAATAAATTCATTGTCCCTGAAAATATTAGATACAATTTTAGAAATATATATTCAACAAATATATTTTCAATAGTAAAAATGTTAAAGAATGAAGAAATTAATTTATTTAATAGATTAATAATAATAAATAATAATTTATTAAAATATCATGAAGAAAATTTACTTGCTGAAAAAGAAAAAATAGTTAGAGAAATAAATTTATTTAGAAATAAATATTTAGATATTGATAAACAATTTAATCTTGAGATAGAAAAAAATATTGAAAAAATTAGTTGTTTTAGTTGGTTAAAAACATAGTTTGTAATAAATGATAAATTTAATTATTATTGGCGCGCGAAGACATGATATAGAAATACCTGAAGACTATAAGGAATGGAATAATACAAACCAAGCAAGTTATTATGTTCTTAAACAACTACTTTTCGAAATTAAAAATATGAAAATATTATGTTTAGATGGTAATTATCCGAGTAATATTGATGATGATATTCGATATGTGAAAGAATATTACGATGTATCAGAAACAAAATATTTTGATATAGATTCACATAATATTATAATTGAGTTTTGTAATTTATTGGATGAGAACTGGTGTTGTTCCAAAACAAATTATCATGTATATGACAAAAAATACAATATTAGTTATATAGCATGTGGTTGTTGTTGGAACGATGGCTTTCCTGTAGATACATTAAAAACAATGATCCAACATAAATTATACACGCCATTTGATCCAATGAACATTACCAGTTATTTAACATCCATAAGTTATTCAAAATATGATACAGAAAACATTAAGCCATTCTATCAAGGTATATATCAAATATTAGGTACTTTAATGTTTCGCGGATATTCACAAAACTATAAATTAGAAGAGCCATTACGAGAATTATTTAAAATAATTGATGCGCCGTTAAATTCATCATATAATAATGAATTTAAAATGTTTATAGATGGGAGTATTCATTGGAATCAATTATCTAGAGAAATTAGATTATTGATGACAAAATATATTTATAATATAGACATTAAATAATTTTAAATTTATTAATATTTGTTTTTATATCTTTATCTAATTTATTAATATTAGTTTTTATATCGTTGTCTAATTTCTGTAGATTCAACATAAAATCTTCACTAAAATTATGTAAATTAGTATTAAAATTAGCTATATTTATATTTATTTCTTTAGAAATATCGTCTATAGAATCTAAAACTAGTTTTATTGTCATATATATAACAACACTTTTTTATAATAATTTTTATTAAAAAAATTGAAAAAAAAATATTAATTTATAACAAATTAATATAATTATAGATTAAAATATATAGGTGTATAAAAAGATGAAAACATTAGTTGTATCGCGGATTACTACCGGATGGATGAGTATTATAACTATATTAATGACTATGATAAGCATAAAATCAACAGGTAATACTTCATTTTATAGATTTGGACCACAATCAGACTTAATCATACTTGGTTTTACGATAGATACACCGGAAAAATATGCACTAGTTGTATTGTATGCACTCATTAACACTGCGATACGATCTATGAATCATAATATAGTGACACCATGGATAACGCTAAATGTACAGAACACAAACGAACCCGTTGCACAAAGTACGGTGGATAATACTCAACGAGAACAACGAGAACAATACGAGATATGTATTTTTAATACTATGTATTCATGGTTTGATTGGCTTATATACATTCATATGCTTTTAGCACAGGCTGATATGGTTTTAATAGAAATGACAACGGATGTTGTTGCAACTTGCATTGTTACTCATTGGTATATAAAAACAAGACAAAACAAGACATATAGGTTATCTCAGAGACAATCCTTACAGGATATGCTATACTCATATGAAGAATCATTGGTTTAGATATTAAATAAACAAAAAAAATTGAGGAAAAAAATCATTAGTGAATCCATTATTATTTATATTAGTGCTTACAACATGATGTCTCTTACTCCCCTCACATCTCCTCGCACAAATAACTCTACTAACGCGATTGCACCTCCTGACATTTATGAGGAGCGCAATCTTGCCCGCAAACGTGCCCGTGAAATGGCTCGTGAACTGGCTCTTGAATGTGCCCTCACATCTCCTCGCACAAACAACTCTACTAACGTGTTTGCACCTCCTGACATTTATAAGGAGCGCGAACTTGCCCGCAAACGTGCCCGCGAACAGGCCCTAGAACGCGCCCTCGAAGCTATATCACTACAGTAAAAAAACTTATTTTTTCTGAATATGGATTAGCCTGAGTTTATGTACTAGCCTTGTACAAGGAGATATACATTTTTACTTTATAAAAATTGAGAAAAAAAAACATTAGTAAATTCATTAATTATTATATTAATGAAAAAAAAATGCTTACTCCTATTACCCCTAGGGCTATGTCTCCCCTACTCGAACCACCATCAGTGGTAAAAATAAACCGTACTCCCCTCGGAGAGATCAATTTCAACTCCTCTTCTGTTGCAAAGAAGTTGGTTTATACGGATATGTAATAAATTTCATCAATTTACTTTATAAAAATTGAGAAAACAACATATTGCAAAATCCATTATATTAAAATGTAAGTGATTACAGGCTCCACGGAATTTTGTTTCAGATATGGATTCGTATAATTCGGATTTGGATATGGATCCGTATATTGATTCAGATATGGATTCAGATACGGATCTTGTATGTCAGGCGTATAAGCCTTCACGTAAGCGGCGCCCAAAGCCAGAGTTACCTTGTCTACCTGGAATAGGACTAGGAAGCGCATTTTAATTTATAAAAATTGAAAAAAATATATATTTGAAATTTTATTATATTATATAAATGATTAGAAAAAATGCCAGCCATTCAGACACCTTATTCTACAAACAATGAAAACCCGCGTATGTTGCCTTTACTTAAACTACCTGGTCCTATTCCGAAACATAACTGTACAAGGAATTGTTGCGATGAGTGGAATATAAACCGCTGGATGCTTAAGAATAAGAAAAAACTTACTGTATAAAAGGCTATGTTTTATTAATAAAATAATAAATCAAACAAGATAATAATATTAAAAATAAAATAAAATAAATTAAATCATGTTTTTTGCCATCTAAATTATTTAATATTACTCCATTTATTGTTTTATTTGTTTTATCATTACATAAGTTACATGTATTATTTTTATAATTACAATATGATAATGGCATGCATCTATAATTAACATTATTTTTGTAGTCAATATAACAATTATTAGTTTTTGAAGTTTTCATTTTACCATTTTCATATGTATTTAATTTTTTATTATTAATATAATTAATTATTGCATTATCACCATTTAATTTATTTCTTGTATATTCTTTATTTAATAATTCATTAATTAATTCAAAAATTTCATCATTATAATATTTTTTTTTATTTGAATGTCTAAATGCATAATTTGTTAATGATGATTTAACAGTTATATTTAAGAAATTACTATTAATATCTTTTAATTCATTAATTTTTAATTGTAATATTTTTGAATCATTATTAATATAAAATGTAATATTATCACTAATATCATTATCATATATATTAACAAAACTATTACTACAATCTAATGTACATGTACCATTTTTTAAACAACAATATCCAGGATTACATCTATAAATTTGATTATCTTTAACTCCGCATATATTTAACGAAGAGTCAGTAACAAAATTATTTCTATCATATTTATATTGTAATGATTTAAAACCGTTAAATTTACTATTCATATTATTACAATATAAGTCACCTTTACCACATATTTCATCTTTTGAACAACATTCACCATCAGGACATATTTTATCGCGACATGTACCATCTGTGGACACTCTATTTTTTTTATAATTTTCGAATGCATAATTACCATGATAATTATTACTTGGATCAGCAAACTCGCAATATTCGTATCCGGATCCGCATTTATTTCGAAAACAGCAATCATTTGTATCACATTTAAATATTTTATCATTTAGTTCTCCGCAAAAACTAATGTTATGATCAAAATTATATTTTTCAAGAGCATTTGCGCCATTGTTTTCTTTTTTATTATTCTCAATACTACAAAAATCAGAACCATAACCACATATGCCTTCTTTAGAACAACATTGTTCAACCGGACATTTGGAGTCTGTACAGCCTGTCTTTATAAGACAGGCACTAGTGTCTCTTTTAGAGTCAGTACAGTCTGTCTTTATAAGACAGGCACTAGTGTCTCTTTTAGAGACAGTACAGTTATTATTATTTGTTGAAAGCTTGCTATTTATATATTTTTCAATTGATTTAATACCGTTTAATTTAGTAGTTTTTTCATTTTCTAAATTACATTTTTCTAAATCTAATGTACATATATTATTTTTTGAACAACATTGTTCAGGAGGGCATTTATATATATTTTCTTCATCGGTATTAAATCCACATATTAAATTTTTTGTGACAGTAATTTTATCAGCATCATACATATTTTGTAATTTTTCATTTATTTTTTTTTTATATTCTTCTAATGCATCTTTGTCACTAAAATGAATTTTATTTATTACTCCAATATCATTTAAATTAATATCATTTTCATAATATTCTGCGTGTGTTATATAACAATGATCTTTACTAGTTCCACACTCTCCATCTTTTGAACAACATTCTCCTTTGGGACAAACTTTATTATTATTTTTCAATCCACATTTACCATCTTTTGTTTTTTCAATTTGTTCAGTCAGTTTTGTAAAGCCAGGCTTTACAGTCTCTTTCTGAGACTGTACATCTCTAGAAGTATTAGTTCCATCATATCTTTGTGTCGATACATCTATGTTATTAATATTTAATTGTAATAAATTATCATTTGATTTATCGCAAAAGGAATAATTATTACAATACAAACCATCATTACATTGTATTTGTACTTTATTTTTTAAATCTATTCCACATCTGCCATTTTTTGATAATAATATATTGTTACTATCATATATATATTTTTTTTCATTATTTAATAAAATATTATGTTTATTTATTGCATTATCGCCATTATATAAATCATTTGTATTACAAAAATCAATACCTTCACCACATAGATTATTTATTGAACAGCACTTATTTTGTTGGCATTTTTTATTATTTATTCTACAAATATTATCATCTGATATTTGTAAAGTCATTTATTATTATTATGATAGAAATTTTTTTGTAATTTTTTAAAAAATCATTAATTTGTCTTCTAATTATTTTGTAAATTTTCTAAAAATTCATTAATTAATTGTTTTCTTCTAATTCTTCTAATTCTTTTATTGTTTTAATTTTTTGTACATATTGATCAAAATGTCTAGGTTGGTGTATTTTTGTATTATTTACTAATGATCTTATTATTTTTGAATTATTATTTTTTATTTCAAGTATTTGCGGTGTTCTTGATAATAAATATTTATTTTCCAATTCTGTTTTTGTTAATTTATCAATGTCATCTTTTGTAGGTAAAAAAAATGAATCAAAACCTCTAGTTGTACCTACATCTACTTTATAAATATAATTATCAGCAGGATCATAATCATTATCGCATTCCATTGTAATACCAAACACAATTCTTTTTTTTAAATCAGCAATGCCTCTATATTTATAATCATAATCAATATATTTATTAGGGATAATACGATTTTTATCATCTATAATTATTTCTAATTTAGATTCTAAAACTTCTTTAATATTATTTGATTTTTCTTTATTAATATGATTAAAAGTTGTATTTTTTAAATTATTAAATGTAGATGAACTTTGAACACAATGTCCTATAATAATTCTTATAGTTTTTATATCATCATAAAAAAAATTTTCGCCTTTAATTTTAATTAATAACTGTTTAACATTATTACAAAATTTATCATTATCATAGATTCTTTTTTCTATGTTTTTTTCATCGCCAAAATATCTTGTCCATAATGGTGAATCGTTTTTAACTAATATTTTAATTACTTCTTCAAATTTTGTTTTATTATTTCTATTAATAATATAATTCATTCGATTATAATCATAAAAATTTAAATCATTAACAGGTCCTCCATGAACAAATAAATTGTTATTTATTTTAAATAAAAGATACATACCATCTTCTAACATTAATTTATAACCTTCTTCACCACGCATAAAACATTTAATTCTATTATTATTTCTATAATAATTTGTTTTTTGTATTGTAATTGGATATGAATATCTTTTAATAAAATCTTCACTTCCTATAATATTCATCAATTCGTGATTACCGAACATTTTTATAATTCTACCTCCATTTTTTTGTGCTTGTTTATTAATAGCATTAATAAATCTAAAAATTTTAATTTCAATTTGTGGATATTCATTTAATCCAAGACCATTTTCATACGGACTTTCATCTCTATTCATATCTAAAAAATCACCTATAATTACTATGTGTGTATTACCACCAATCCAATTATAATTTAATGTATCAATATATCCATTGTCTTTTTCTGAAATATCAATATTTAATAAATTTTCTAAATCATGATCTTCTTGATCATTTCTAAAATTTTGTTTTGATATTACCTCGCCGCAATCTCGCAAAGCTATTATTAAACTATGAATATCACCGTGTATATCCGATAAAGATAAAATTCGAGTTTCATCTGGAACTATTAATTCAGATATATTGTCAATGTTAGGGTTACCAGATAAAACTTCGTTCATTATATAATATATAATATATATTAACAATATATAATTGTTATTTAAAAATGTTAATTTATAAAATTTTATATTATTTATATATATGATATATGGTATTATCTTCGATACAAAAAGATATAATATTTCAATACAGAGATAAATCATATATATGCTCAATATTATGTCAACAAACTTCAGATTGGTATAATTTTTTAAAAACAATAACAAATATACCATTAATTTTAATGAGTACTAGTTTGTCTATTATAAATTCATTAGATCTTAAAAATGTTGATATGCGTGTTCCAAATATAGTTATTAATGCGTCATTTGCATTAATATTATCATTAATAAATAATTTTAATATTTCAGAAAAACAAGCAAATTTTAGATCAATGCAATTAAAATATACAAAATTAACACATTATATTGAAGATAAAATAACAAATGAATTAGATAACTGTACAAAAGAAGATATAAGAAACATAATTAATGATTATGATATATTAGCTGAGAATTTAGAATATTCATATCCTGGGTTTATTAGAAAAAGAGTAAAAACAAGATTTTTTGGTAAAAAAACTTTACCAAATATTTTAAATTGCGAGATAGTATTTGTTAATAAAGATAACGACACACCGTTAATTAAGTATTTAAATAGTACAAATGATAAAAAAATATCAATATTAATTGAAAAAAAAAATGATACTGAGAATTATAATGACATTGACAATGTCATTGAGAATGACATTGACAATAATGATATATCAAACAGAACATTATTTGGAACTAATCGGTTACAAAGAGAAGATTCAGGAAAATCATTAAATTATTTAAATAATGATAAAAAAGTATCATTATTAATTGAAAATAATGATACTGATATAAAAAAAACTTATAATATTATAGATCAAATACAAAGAGAAGATTCTCCAGACCAACAAATAACACCAATATCAAAATCAAATGCATCAACATCACCAATATTTAATCATACAAATAATAAAGATTTTGGTCATATTAAATATGTATAATAAACAAAACAATATAAAATAATAATTAATAATTAAAATATAGAATGTGCGGGATATGGTTATCTATTAGCGACGTTGATTATTATCATGAATATAAGAATATTAAAAACAGAGGTCCAGACATGTCTGTTTATCAAAAAATAAAAAATGTTTCGATTGGTTTTCATCGTTTAGCTATTTTAGAACCTAATTTTAATGCAACACAGCCGTATATATATAATAATAAAATTTTAATTTGTAATGGAGAAATTTATAACTTTAAAGAACTAATAAAAGAATATGATTTAACAATTAATAATAACGCAGATTGTTTAACAATCTTACATTTATATGAAAAATTAAAATTTGACGATTTTGTAAAAATTTTTAAAAACAATAAAATAATAGGTGAATATTCTTTTATTATTATTGAATTTGATGAGGAACAAAACTTTAAAAAATTAGTTGCATCAAGAGATCATATTGGCGTAAGACCATTATATTATTATAAAGATGAGGATGAAGTTCGTTTTTCGTCCGAAATAAAAGGTATGAGTAAAGCGGAAGAGTTTCCACCAGGTAACTTTTTTATATATAATTATGATAAAACATATGAATTGATTGACTATAAAATAATTTATGATACAAAACCAATTTATGATAAACCAGAAGAATATTATTTAGAAAGAATTAGGAACGCTGTCATTAATTCAGTAAAAAGAAGATTAATTTCAGACAAACCTTTGGCATTTCTCTTATCTGGTGGAGTGGATAGTAGTATAGTAGCGGCAATTGCAAGTAAATTATTAAATAAACCAATAAATACTTATTGTTGTGGTATGGAAGATGGTACCGATTTAGAATATGCAAATAAAGTTGCTAAATTTATAAATTCGAATCATACACAAGTGATATTTACACCAGAAGAAGCACTTGAAAGTATTAAAGATGTGGTATGGATTACTGAAACATGGGATGTAACGACGATAAGAGCATCTGTAGGACAATATTTAGTTTGTAAATATATTAGTAATAATTCGGATGCTAAAGTAGTATTAGTAGGTGAAGGACCAGATGAAGTATGTTCTTCTTATATGTTTAATTATTATGCTCCTAACGGCGAAGAGTTACATAAAGCTGCAAAAGAGTATGTAGAAAAAATTCATTTGTTTGATGGAAGACGGGCAGACAGATGTATATCTTTTTGTGGCATGGAAGGTAGGGTACCTTATCTTGATCTTGAATTTATTGAAGCATATTGGGAAATCCCACCTGAATGGAGACATCCCAAATATAAAGGTATTGAAAAATGGTGGCTTAGGAAAGCTTTTGATAATCAAGGATATCTTCCCGATGAAGTTTTATGGAGAAAAAAAGATGCTTTCTCTGATGCGATAAGTTCAAAAAAGAAAAGATGGTATGAAATTATTCAAGATTCTCTATCAAATACTTCAAATAATGATAAAAACGAAGCTGAAAGAGAATACTATAAAGGATTGTTTGTTGATTATTATGGAGAAGAGAATCTAAACGTGTTACCGCATTATTGGCAACCCAAATGGATTGCAAATAGTTTTATTAACCCATCTGCTACTATTTTAGATGTGTATGAAGAATAACACTATTCTATATTAAAATACTAAAAGTAACAATAATAGATAAAATATGCATTAAAGTATAATAATATGTTAAGAAATTATAATCTTTATTTTTATAATCTTCAAAATTTATTAATATATGTGTTAATTGGATAGTACTAATAATATAAATAAAAAATAAGAATAAAAATATAATTAAAGAAGCTCTTGTTTTATAATTTTTAATAAGGTAATACAATTGTTTGTAGTTAATAACTAAAATTATTATACTAATAGCAATTTGAATATATGAAAATAATATATTTAGCGAAATAATAATTGTACTAGTGTTAGAATCATATAGTGTTTCATATTTTTCACTTGATAATATTAAATATATAAACAAAATAGCAATAAGTGTTCTAAAGAATACAAATAATAATATTCCCGCTATCATTGTGTTTGTGTTTGTGTTTGTGTTTGTGTTTGTGTTTGTGTTTTTTTCACATATATGCTTTTTCTGTCCAGATTCAAATATATCAGTGCTTGTATCATTTTTGATATCTGAATATTTATGAAAATCCATTATTTTTAATATATTTATTATAAGATATATATATATATTTTTTTAAAATATATATATTTTAAAAAAAAAAATTTTATATTTTTGGTACTAATGTAATACTTTTATAATTATATTGTAAAAAAATAATAAATATAATAATAAGTATAATTTGTATTAAAACATACCAATTTGTAAGAATAAAAAATTCTTTTTCATTATATTTTTGAATATTTTTTAATATATAAGACAAGTGTATTATACAAATAAAATAAATAAGAAATATAAAAAATATT
>Ga0114968_10002211_pt1 | contig 14998 bp, 13 predicted proteins | sample M_130807_EF_Meta_FD_87020 | JGI IMG/M metagenome (GOLD analysis project Ga0114968, IMG submission 87020) | Freshwater microbial communities from Lake Montjoie, Canada to study carbon cycling - M_130807_EF_MetaG | ecosystem: Environmental > Aquatic > Freshwater > Lake | place: Lake Montjoie... | reverse complement strand
TGTCAAATCAGGTTTTTTGCAAATTTTGGTCCTATAGCTCATTCGGTTAGAGCAACTGACTCATAATCAGTAGGTGCTTGGTTCGATTCCAAGTGGGACCACAACCATAAAAGATAAACCTTAGCTTAACAATTGGTTAAGTAAGGGTTTTTTCTTTATGGTAAAATTTATAAGTTAAAATCGTTGGATTATCATTAATCTTACTCAGGATAAACAAATAGTACAGAATCAGATACTACAGAAGACCCAAAAACACCAATACATCCGGGTATTTGTGTTTGTAAAAACACAGGTTCTACAAAGGGATTAAGTTGCGATAATTTCTGCTGATCAATATTTTTAAAAAATGCTGCAGATTTTGCATCTAAGGACTGTATCATTACATAAGCGGTATCCCCAGCTTTATGCTTAAAAGCAGGTTCTATAACGAATTGCATTGACTGTCCATCTATTCCTTTATCGTAATAAACTGACCTGCCAAACTCCTTAACATGAAAGAATTCCCCAAATGTACATTGACTATGTATAAGTCCTAAATTAGATGCCCCATATACGCTGCTGTCAATAAAACGATTCATTTGATAGCGATAAAAATTCTCTGAACCAGCAATATCTGTAAAATCAAGAACTACTCCTTCATGTTCCCCATAAACATCATGAAAAACACTTACATAAGAAGTATTTGTTATTGACACTTGTTGTTGAGATATTGTTGTTGTAGCAGTATAAGTTTGACCATTGTATTCAACTTTTAATGTATAGGTTTCTCCAATGACTGGCAATACTGAACCTCTATAAAAAGGTACCCATCTGCATCTGAATTTATCATATGTTGAATCTTCTACTAAAGCATCATTGGTAACCCCATTAATTGTAACTACAGCCCCATGAACGAAAAGGTCTGAGGGAGTAGAATTATCACTAAAGAAAGCTTCGCTAAAAGACACATAACATTGTGGTTTTTGACCTGGTGTTAAAATACACTCAATTGATAATTGAGTTGAATAAGGAAGCGTTTTAATTTGAATATCTTTCTGACAAGACAATAATAGTGTAAAAATGAAGATAGCGAGATAGGATATTTTAGTTTTCATCATTAGAATTTAAAGTTATATGTAACACTCGGTATAATTGGCAATAAGGAAACTTGTTTTGCTTGAGGTTTTTGTGTAACCGGATCTACGGTTAAATAAACGAAATAGGGATTTTTGTGGCTATATACATTATAAATGCTAAAGACCCATTCAGAAACCATTGGTAGTTTTCCTTTAAAAATAGTTCTAGTCTTTCTGTAAGTTGCACCAAGATCTAACCTATGGTAAGAATTGAGTCTATAATTATTTCTTTGTTCATAAGAATAATACACGCCGTCATACAAGCTTCCTCCATCAGATACAATTACTTTACCAACAGGTAAGGTATATGCTCCACCGGTAGAAAATACAAAATCTGCCGATAAAGTCCATTTTTCCGATAATTCATATGTTCCAACAACAGACAAAGCATGTCTTCGGTCATATTTATATGGAAACTTTTCACCATAATTTAAATCTTTAAATTGCTGGTAAGTCCAAGAAAGAGTGTAAGAAACCCATCCAGAAAATTTGCCAGAGTTTTTCTTGAGAAAAAATTCTGCGCCATAGCTCCAACCTTTTCCAAAGATTAACGAGCTGTCAATATTTGTTTGTTCTAAAAGTTGTGTTCCTTCCTTAAATGCAACTTGATTTTGCATCGTCTTATAATACATTTCAACACTAGTTTCAAATTTATTTTCTTTGAAATTTCTAAAATAGCCCAATGCAATTTGTTGACTTCTTTCAGGTTTTGTAATATTAGAAGAAGGAATTAACAAATCATAGGGCAATGAGGCACTTGAACTCGCTACACTATGTAAATATTGATTCATAACTGTATATGCCGCTTTTATTGATGAAGATGAATCGATGGAAATTTTTAAGGTACTTCTTGGTTCAATGGCAAAATATTTTGATTCTTTAGAAATAAAACCTGGCATTCTGACTCCAACATTTAACCCTATCTTTTTACTAATCGTATATTGATCATTAATATAAATGGCAAATTCATTTGAATATCTTTCTGGTGTATTATTGGTATTAAGACTTGTAACAATTAAGTCTTTTGGAATTTTATCTGTTTTCCCTTTTGAAGTAAATGTGTGATAAATGTAATTCCCTCCAAATAGTATTTTATGTTTAGAATTTGCAAAATATTGAAATTCTGTTTTACCGTTTACATCTTTTATTCCCGAATAAATTTGGGCGAAATATTTTGTTTGAATCGTTGATAAATTCATAATATACGTATTCTGAATTAAAGATGTATTCACAAATAATTTTGGTCCTATAATATGATTCCATCTTAAAGTGGCTGTCGTATTTCCGAAATTTATACCATAATTCAGACTGCTAGCTTCGGTATAAGCTGCATGATCATTTCCTTTAAATGCACTTAGAAAAATTCTATCTTTTTTAGTGATTTGCCAATTAATTTTTGCATTAAAATCATAAAAATTATAGGTTGTAGAAAGACCTTTCGGTAAAAAAGGTTTTATCAAAAGATCTAAATAAGTTCGTCTAGCTGAAACTATAAATGATGCTTTATTTTTAACTATGGGACCTTCTATTGTTAAATTAGAAGAAATTATTCCAATTCCACCTTCTACCTTGTATTTTTGATTATTCCCTTCTCTCATTGAAATATCTAATATTGAAGACAATCTACCACCATATTGAGCTGGAAATCCACCTTTAATTAGCGTGACCTTATTCAATGCACGTGTATTAAATGTGCTAAAAAGTCCAAAAAGATGATTTGGATTGTAAACAACTGCTTCATCTAATTGCACCAAATTTTGATTGCCATTACCTCCACGAACAAAAAAGCCTGTAGTACCTTCATTACCTGATTGTACCCCTGGCAATAATTGAATTATTTTTAAAACATCTGTTTCTCCCAGTATAGCAGGTAGTTCTCTAATTTTTTGAATTGGTATATCGATAACACCCATTTCCGCTTTTTCTACATTGTCATCTAATTTTTTAACGGAAACAACAACTTCCTTAAGATCTGTAACACGTGGTTTTAACTGAATGTTGATTTCAACATTTTGATTTAATTTAATCTTCTTTATTATTGGGGTATATCCGAAATAGGAAAAAACAATTCCCGAGCTATCTCCACTTGGCAAGGTCAAAGAGTAAAACCCATAAGTATTCGCCGTTGCACCTATTTTATATTTTGTAGAATAAATACTCGCATCAATAATAGATTCGCCGGTTTCAAAATCATGTATAGTTCCACTTATTGTTACCGTTTGGCAAGCTATGTAATTTGAAATAAGTAATCCAAAAAATAAAATAAGTTGTTTCATAAATCTATCTGTTTATATTAAGAAGTACATTTAAAAAGAAATGTTTGGGTTAAAATAAAATATCCAGTCTAATCACTATTAAACTGGATATTGTCTTATTTGAATTTTTATTTAATCCTCATCTTCTTCATCTTCAGAAGCAGTTTCACCCTTTTTAACGAAACCACCATTAGCGTCAAAAATAACATCGAAATGTTCTTTACCTTTTGCCATTTCAGCTTCATATGTTACTTTTCCAGCTACATCAGTAATTTTTGCGGCTTCAGACAACTTGTGACCAGGATAGTTTTTTGTACAATATTCTGTTATTACCTTTGGAAGTGAACTGGCATTAATTTCTTCTTCTACTTCTTCAAAAACACCTTCATTACTGAAATTTGCTGACATTTCGATTTTGTTCATTACAAAGGAAGCTTCATAACCTGCTTCTTCCTTATCCCATTTTTCAACTTTGGCTGTTGGGTATTTCGCAGCAAATGCATCCTTAACACTTTGAGGAACTTCACCATTTGTTCGTTTTTGAGCATTTGTACAACTTAATGTAAGTAAGCTGACACTGAAAAAAATTACATGATTCATATTCTTATAGTTTAAATTTATAGGACAAATATATTGGGGAATACTTAAGAGAATCTTTAGTTAATTTTTTTCCTTTTAATTATAGGAATTAATAAAATTAGAATCATCAGTAGCATGGAAAAAGCAGAGGCATTTAGTGTCCCTAGTTCTAAACCACCTTTTTCTATAGGTTTTGTTAAGAAGTCGCCAAAAGTTGCACCGAATGGTCGAGTAAAAATAAATGCAATCCAAAAAAGAATAATATGATTTATGGATGTGAGATAATGCAACAATACAACAATGAAAATAACTGCCCCTGTTACTATTGCTCCTGCAAAATAAGTGAGACCAATGATGTCAATAAGGTAATCACCAAAAGCTGTTCCTAGGCTATTAGAAAATAAAATGGCAATCCAAAAATAGACTTCTTTGTTTTTTTCATAAATAGGAAAAACACTTAAGTTTTTAAACTTAATGTACCAAAAAGTCAAAGTAAGTATTAGTCCAAAAAGCAAAAGTAAACTTCCTAAAGTGTATCCAAGTCCAAGACTTCTGTCAATGAAATCAGAAATTTCTGTACCTAAAGTTGTAGTAGCGACTATCACAAGCCAAAAAACTAGGGGAATATGACTTTTAATCAGTAATTGAATTCCAAGAACCAACAAAAAGAAAACTGAGGTAATTATTATCCCAATTGAGTATCCAAGTTCCAAGGTCATTGATAAATAATCTCCAAAGGTTTCACCTAATGTGGTGGCAATAATCTTAAGAATCCAAAAGATCAGCGTTATTTTCGCTACTTTATTGATATTTTCCATGATTTTTTGTTTTAAAATTTATAGCTATAACCCAGTCGAATTACTTGAGTTTCATAATAATCTGAGCTTACATAAGAAAATCCGTTTCCTTGAATTTGTTTTTTGATAACCATTGTATTCAATAAATCAGAAGCATTAATAAAAATTTCTCCTTTGTCTTTTTGGATTAATTTTTTTATTCCAATATCCAAGGAAAAACGTGCTGCTATTGTTCCTTGTGGAATTAAATCTGGGGCTAAATATACTGCTGTTAATTGAGCGTCAATTTTATTTTTAAAGTGGAAAACACTATTTAATTTGGCATTACCTGAATATATTTCTTGTTTGTCAGCAGAAAATGTATTTTGAACTGGATAATAGTTTACCACTGTAAAAGCATTGATTTGATTGTGATAGGCATTCATACTAAAGTTGAATGAAAACCAAGGAGCAATCTTCTGACTCAAAACAACTTCAACTCCTGTATTATAGTTCTTATTTACATTTTGAAAAATGGCATAGATTAAATAACTTCCTGCTATACTGCTAGATATTCTTGTAATTGATGCATCAGAAATTTTATGGTATAGAGCACTATAAAAGCTACCAGATTTCCAACGTGTTTTATAACCTATTTCAAAGGCATTTGTAAATTGTGGTCTTAATGCTGGATTCCCAACTTTAATAATTTCAGCATCATCGTATTTTGGAAAAATTCGAATATCCACTTCATTTGGTCTATCAACACGGCGATTATAGAAAAAAGAAATCTTACTGGCGTCACTTATTTTGTAAGCCAATCGTAACGTTGGAAAAGGCTGTGTGTAATTATATCCATTGCTCTTGTAGGTATTGTGTTCTGGATTTACGTCGTATTGCAATTTGACATACTCAACTCTTAAACCCAATTCAAGCTCCATTTTCTTGCTTTCAAAAATGTAATTCCCGTATAGTGCAGGAATTATTTCTTTGTATGTTGCCCAACCGCCAGCATTTGTGTCTAAAGGCGAATTTAACCCAGGATAGAATTGCATATTGGTTGGAATTCCGCGCTGTCTGAATTTTAAGCCTGTCTCAAAACGGCCATATTTTAACGGTTTTATATAGTCGATGTTGACATCAAGTACTTGCTCGTCTGACAATAATTTGAAGGAATCATGACCGTTATAAGTTGGCATAATGTTGTCGAAAAAGTATTTTTCATTTTCGCGATGAAACGTATAATTGACACCAGCATTTAAAACATGACCTACTTGCTTGAATTTATGCTGATAACCAAAAGTTCCCATCACTGTAGTTTTCAATTCATCTTCTAAAAATTGCCACATCCGATTTCTAAGGGTATAATCTTGATTGAAAAAGACTTCATCTCCATTATCGATTATTTTCTCTGTGCCGAATAAAGCTGACACAGTTAAACTGTTGTTCACATTCATAGTCCAATCAAAACCTGTTTTTACAGTTGCAAAATGTGTATTTCGATTGCGCTTCAATTGCTGATGTAAAATGGTTCCATCGTCGTACGTTCGAGTTGTAAATTCATTTTTATTCAGCGTTTGTGTATAAAGGTAATCTCCCTGAAAAAAGAGGTTAATATCTTTTTTACGATAATTTAGTGAGAGTGAAGGATTAATTTTAGGGGTAAATTGATACTGATCTCGGACCGTTGGTAAATTTGCTTTTTTAATCCAAAGTGCCCCTAATCCACCCGTTAAACCAACCTTTCCATTGAACCCTTCCTGTTTACTTTTTTTGTAAACAATGTTAATAATACCCGCATTTCCATTAGCATCGTATTTCGCTGATGGATTGTTGATGATTTCAATGCGCTCAATTGCGGATGCTGGAATATTATCTAATCCAGCTTGATTACCAAAACCTGTTAGAGCTGTTTGCTTTCCGTCTATCAATACGGTTACCTTGTCGTTTCCGCGTAAATTAATCTTTCCATCTTGAACGGTAACACCTGGTAGATTTTGCATCGTTTGTAAAACAGAACCTCCATTTTGACTCACATTCTCTTCAACCGAATACGATTTTTTGTCCATTTTCGAGTTGATTTCTTCTTGCTTTCTTGTAACCGTAATTTCTTTAAATTCTTTTATTAGTGGTTCAAGTTCAAATGTTCCAGCATCTAAAAATTCTGACAAAGTACCAACATAGTAGCTCGTTAAGGGTGAATTGTAGCCATTCGATTTTATATCAATCAAGTAATTTCCTGGTTTCACATTACTCAATAGAAATAGGCCTTCTTCATTGCTGATTGAGCCAGTAACAAAGATGCTATCCGATGCTTGTTTTAATAGCACATTGGTATATAGCAAGGGCTGTTTGGTTGATTTATCCACTAATTTACCAGAAATGCTTATCAAAGAAAACTGAGCAAAAAGTAAATGTGACGAGCAAAGGAATACGAGAATTAAAATTCGTTTGATTGCGAAATGTTTAAAGTAAATCATACTTTAGAATGTTAGTTTAAACGTGTGTTCTTGGTCTGAAAATGTATAGTGTATGTTCATGTTGTATGTTTCTGCAATGCTTTTAACTAACGATAAGCCAAGTCCAATAGATTCTATGGACGCAGTGTTTTTACGAAATCGCAAGAACATTTCGGATGAAGGAAAAGGCAATGGATCACCTGTATTGGAAATGCTAAAGCCATTCGCATCACTGACGATTGAAAGTTGTCCTCCAATTACATTGTGTCGAATGGAGTTATGAATTAAATTGCTTACTAAAATATCCGCCAAAGTTGGATTCATTTCTCGGTAGATGGAGGTCTGAAGATCTAGGTCAAGTGTGATGTCTTTCGCATCAATTTGTTCGCTATAATTCTCTAATTGATGCTTGATTAATTCGGCTAGATTGATTGATTTTTGTTCAGTAAATTGATTGTTTTCTATTTTAGTGAGTAACAACAATGTTCTGTTTAAGGAGGATAATTTTTTGACAGTGTTTTCAATCGACTCAATTGCATTCATCTCGTTTTCTGAAAGATTTTGTGCTTGCATTAATACAGACAAATTTGCCTTGATGATAGCAAGTGGTGTTTGCATTTCATGTGAGGCATTTTCAGCAAACTCTTTTTGTTGTATGAAATCTGAATAGATTTTATGCGTCATGGCATTCAGGGCCGAGTTAAGCTGTTCGAATTCGAACGTACTCGCAGAATTCTGATGAAACTCTTTGTGTTCTTGAAGTTGATAATTTGATAGTTGATGGATTGTAGAGTAAAAAGGTTTCCATATCGTTCTTGAAATGACCAAATTCACTACGAAAAAGCCAATTCCAAGAAATAACAATAGAATTCCAAAACCTGCCCACAAGCCTTCAAGAAGCTCGTCTGCTTCCATGTTGTTTTTGACAATATCGATTTGATACAGCTGGTTTTTGTACCTGTAATTACTTTTTAAGATGCTATATTCAATTGTTTCTTTTTCAATTCGGTCAAAAATGAGTGTGTCTTTTAATATCGTTTTGTCAAGCGGCTTGTTACTCAAAATTATTTTGGACAAACCATCAGAACTTAAAATAATATTTTGAGGGTGCTTGTAGGAACGAATGATCTTTTTGGCATTTTGATAATCAGTAGACAATACTTCTTCTGCACCATTTTTAATTTCTGACTTAATAACAAAATAAGATAAAAACGCAGCTAGTCCAACTAAAGGAATACTTATAATGACGTAATAAAGTGTTGTTTTATGGAGTAATTTCATACATCAAGATTAAAATTATATCCAATACCATAAATGTTTTGAATGTAATCTTTACAACCTTTTTCACCTAATTTCTTTTTTAAATTTCTAAGATGCACATAGATAAAATCATGGCTATCCATCTGATCACTGTCATCACCCCACAAATGTTCAGCGATTGTGTTTTTTGAAACGACTCTATTTTTATTCATGATAAAAAACAATAACAAGTCGAATTCTTTTCCGGTAAGTGCGATAGGTTCATCGTTAATTTTTACAACTCGCTCCTCTGGTGTTATTGTAATTTCATTCAGTTGAATCGACTTATTTCCTTTAAAGTTGTTTCTTCGAATTATCGCTTTTATGCGTGAATTTAATTCGGCCAAACTAAAGGGTTTTGATAGATAATCATCCGCGCCTAAATCAAGTCCAAGGATTCTGTCTTCAATTGAATTTTTTGCAGAGATGATAATAATTCCAACATTTAATTGCTGTGCTTTTACCTGCCGAATTAAATCTAAACCATTTCCAAACGGTAATGTAATATCCACTAAAACACAGTCATATTGGTAATCAGCCAGCTTTTGGGAAGCAGAAATGAAATCGATTGCTGTTTCTATAAGAAAACCTTCAGTTTTTAAATACATCTCGATTGATTCTCTCAATGATTGTTCATCTTCTATTAGTAGAATCTTCATTGGATAAAAGTACATGTTAAATTCTAAAGGAATTCTTAATAGCTGTTTGATAAGTGGATTGAGGGCATTAATTGGGCATTTTTGCAATAGTTAGATCTCTTTTGTGCACTCGCCTTCTCCTTCTCGCACTTATATAGAATTGATTAACGTAAACTCCCATTCAATAATTCTAATTAAATCCTCTCTCAAAAGTTTCGATATTTCAGATCTTTCGCCCACAAAAAGCCTCTAAATAGAGGCTTTTTGTTTTTCATTTCATTGTGTCACCAGGTATTTTACCCGTCATTACCTTGATTTCATTACAAATGAAATCACATTTTACCCTTATTTTATTACTTTTTATTTAAATTATTACCTTTATTTTGATACATTTGATGTTTAATTGAATGAAGGATGAATATACAAAGACATGTTTTTTCAGAACTTTTGAACTGGAAAAAAAGGATGGATCGAAAGCCCTTGATTTTAAGAGGAGCAAGACAAGTAGGTAAAACTACACTGATTCATCAATTTGCTGAAAGTTATAAAAATAAAATTCTGCTGAACTTGGAAATTGTAGGAGATAAAAGGTTCTTTACTGATTTTAACACGATCAATACCATCGTGGATTCATTATTTATCTCTTATAACATTCCCACAGCTGAAAAAGGAGATACGATTATTTTCATTGATGAAATTCAAGAATCACCAGAGGCTATTTCCATGTTGCGGTATTTTTATGAGAATGAACCTGATATACATGTAATCGCTGCTGGTTCATTACTTGAACATGCCATGCGAAAAGTGAGTAGTTTTCCAGTTGGAAGGGTAAATATGTTGTACATGTTTCCAATCAATTATCCTGAATTCCTTCATGCAATTCAGAAAACGGTTGCCTTAGAACAACTTAATACAATTCCAATACAGGAGGTTTCACATAAAACATTATTGGATTTATTTAACCGCTATGCCATTATTGGTGGTATGCCTGAAGTAGTAAAGAAATACGCAGAAACGCAAAGTATAGCAGATTTACGAACGATTTACGAAAGTATTTGGGAAACGTATAAGGAGGATGTTGTCAAATATGCGAGTAATAATTCTGAAGCACGAATAATAAGACACATCATGTCAACAGCTCATTTGGGATTGGATTCGAGAGTCAAGTTTCAAAATTTCGGCAATTCGAATTACCGTTCAAGGGAGGTCGGAGAAGCATTTCGGAATCTTGATGACGCAAAAGTAATTCAACTTATATACCCAACAACTGATACTTCTCTTCCGATACTACCAGATTTAAAAAAATCTCCAAGACTTCAATTTCTTGACACGGGACTGATTAATCATGAATTGAACATTCAAGCAGAAATGCTTGCCATGGAAGATTTGAATTCTGCCTACAAAGGAGCCATCATTCCTCATTTAGTCGCACAAGAACTGATGTCGTTAAACACACGGAAATCTGTCAAACCAATTTTTTGGGTGCGCGAAAAAAATCAATCCTCAGCAGAAGTAGACCTCGTCGTACAGTTTAACAAAATGGTCATTCCTATTGAAATAAAATCAGGCAAAGAGGGTAAACTAAAATCGCTACATCAATTTATAGAAGCGGCACCACATCCGTATGCCGTTAGAATGTATGCCGGTACGTTTGGCATTGAAGAGCATAAAACCAAAAGTGATAAAAGGTACTTTTTAATGAACATGCCGTATTACTTGTCAACCAAACTTTATGACTATCTAGATTATTTCGTTTCCAATTTCAAGTGAATTGAATTGCTCCAAATCCTCCCTCAACAAGTTCTATATTTGAGACCTTTCGCCCACATCACCCTAAAAGCCCCTCAAAAAGGGGCTTTTTCTTTTTGAAAATTAAACTTCTTTTTGCTCCGATTCAATCAAATGTATCGAAAAATGTATTTTCTGCAAGTTTCGATAAATGCAAAATTGCGAACGTTTCACCCTTATTTATTATAATTTTCAATTTTTTTTAAGGCTATGCCATTATATAATATTTTATATTTCAGGATATAACCTTATATTTACACCATATTTTCAGGTTATAGCCTTATGAAAAATCCCAAACAACAACTTCTTATTCAGCAAACTGATAAGAAATTAGCGGTGAATAAACCGTTAGAGTCTAACGTTATTCCATCAAAAGGATGGATCAACACCGTTCGGACATCCTTGAAAATGTCGTTACGGCAATTAGGCAATCGCTTGAAAATTTCTTCTCAAAGTGTCAAAGAAATAGAAGATCGCGAAGCAAATGGTACTATTACGTTAAATTCTTTGAAAGATGCGGCAAATGCAATGGACTTGAAATTGGTCTATGGCTTTATTGCCAAACATGGAAGCTTGGAACAAATGATTGAAGAACGCGCTAAAGAATTGGCTACTGAAATTGTCATGCGGGCAAATACCACGATGTCTTTAGAAGATCAACAAAATTCAAAAGAGCGAATTGAACAAGCGATCACTCAGAAAACAGCTGAGATCAAATTTGAAATGCCAAAATATCTATGGGATTAGAAATCAATTATTTTGACGGCAAGACGCCTCTGAGCGAAGAAGAATCAGAAGGATTGAAGATTTCGTCTATAACAACTCGAGAGGAGCTTGACGAGTTTGAGCAATTGAACATCGAAAAGGCTATACAATGGACATTGGGTAAAAAAATACATTCCAAAGATTTGTTTTCCGAGAAGTTCATCAAAGATTTGCATAAACGAATGTATGGTGAGGTTTGGAAGTGGGCCGGATCTTTTAGAACTTCTGAGAAGAATTTAGGAATTAAAAGCTATTTGATTCCAGTTCAACTGAAACAACTATTAGATGACGCCACATTTTGGTATGCAAACAATATTTTTACTCCAGAAGAGGTTGCCGTTCGATTCAAGCATCAATTAGTGAGTATTCATTGTTTTGCCAATGGCAACGGCAGACATTCTCGTTTAATGGCCGATTTGATCATGGAAAAACTATATCAAGAACCTTTCCTCACGTGGGGTGGCTCGAGTTTAGTGAAGTCTAATGAAAAAAGAAAAGCATACATCAACGCTATTCAAATGGCTGATCGTCATGACTTAAAGCAACTTATTATGTTTGCCAAATCTTAAAAGGCAACATCTGCTTATTATCTTTTTATGATGTAAATAAAATCGACATTTTTATACACGACAACCTTCTCATGTATAATTCATTCACTTTTCTATTCAATTTTTAATGGGCGAGAAGTCTATCCGCCAAATGGATTTTGTGGTTATTAAAAAAAAGCCAATTCAATTTTTATGCGATTAAATAAAAGAATAAATAATTCGTTCTTTGAAAAAAAAGATGAAAAAGCAGAATTTTATATTTATTCTCATCCTCATATTATTTTCTTGTAAAAAAGAGAATATTAGCAAAATTGAGGAGGATTCAAAACTAAAGGAAAAGTTTATTACTGAATTTACTAATTATCAAACAGAAATAGAGTTTAACTTCGCTACATGGAATGGAGTTTGTGGTTCTTATCATAGCTGTCAAAAACACAGATTAAGATTGATTCCAGGTATTGAAAGTGGCGATAAGTATTTTTATTCTATTGAAAAAAGCACCTTATTTCTGGGCCAAATTCCTTGTTATGACACCCTCCTTTATACTCCATGGCAACAAATTCAAGGTTATTATAGATATTCATTTGAAGAGAAAAGAGGATTGTATTATCAAAATATAAATGATCTGAATCCAAAAGTATTGATGGATTTTAACTGTCAGGTTGGAGATACAATTATAATGGATCAATCAAGTTTCACATCCATAATTGTCACATCTATTTCAAGTGTAACAATACAAAATATAGATTTTCCAAAAATCATTGGTCGCGTTGTTTCGTTTAGTAAAACGGGTCTTCCAAACCCTGAATTCAAACCGGAGGATGCTAGTCATATCAAATTATTAGAATTGACACCATTTTCATGCAATCCCTTTTGGTATGGAGGTATTTTAAATGATATAATTGATGATGGTTGGGATCCAGGCTATAATTGGTGTGTATCCCTTAACTCTTGCAACCTCATAGGAGTGATTACAATGTCATGCACCAATTCATTGACGAATTCAGAATATTATAAGCATGGCTTTTATATTTTATAAGGGTCCGAATTAATATTCAAGTTTAATTCAGAAATGAAGTCATCCGAATAAATTGAACCGATATTAAATCTTCAAAGTTGAATTGGCGATTCGCTCAATATCGTGCCTAAGTTGGTTCGATATTTCAGACCTTTCGCCCACCCCACCCTAAAAGCCCCTGAATAAGCGGCTTTTTTGTTTAGATAATTGAATTTCTTTTTGAATTTTCTAAACAAATGTATCGAAAAATGTATTTTCTGCAAGTTTCGATAATTCAGACCTTTCGCACAATAGATGCAAAAAGAGGCTTTTAAGCCTCTTTTTTTTAAACTATATTAAGAAAGAAAATAGAATTTACGCGTATCTAAGTTATAAAGGCCCTAGACCTAATCTATATTATGCTGTTCAGTTTTTACTGCACCGTGAGTGTTTTAATAAAATATTTGTCGTTTATATCAAATTGCATCATGTACATTCCACTTGGGTAATTCGAAACATCTAGTGTGTATAAGGTGATTCCTGCAAGAACTGCGATTTGTTTCGTTTCTAGTAATTTGCCTTCCGGACTCCCAAGTAGGGATTTCGTTGGAAAAACCGAAGGTCCCATGTTAAACTGCTCTGAAAGCACCGTCCAACACATTGATTGTTTTAAAAAGTAAGCTGCAAATAGTTTGTAATATTCTTGGGTTAAAGATCAGAATTTGGTTGAAGCTTATCAATAGACACCTTGTTAGCCTGCGCGAGCTTGTAGAAAAAAAAGAGACCCCTATCACTAGAGGTCTCAGTCGTACTTTTCCAAACTTAAATTGAACTAGTTATTTTTTTTGAGATGCCGCAAACTCCTCTTTTGATACAGTAGGATCTACAAAACGACCGCCACTTATAATTTTATCACCTTTCCAAAAGAAATATAAATGAACAGGAACGGTACATTTATTTTTTGTATATTTTCCCTTTCCAGACCACATACCCCAATACAATGTAGCTATACCGCCATCCTTGCCAACAAAAGTTTTTATATTATCGGTGGTTAAAGTAATATCACTAAAAAATTGATGATCATTTCGAGTGATTTGCGCAAATCCAACACGACCTCCTGTATTTACTTTAGTTACTCCGTTCTCTTGGTTATTGGCTAATTGATCGCTAAACTTCATCGTATCTACAACTATTTCATAAACGACGCTTGTGTCATTTTTGACATAGTATTCAAGTAATTTTCTTACTTTAATTGTTTTTGAGTCTAAAGAGGTCCAGGTTCCGGTGTCTTTGTCCGCTACAGAATTTTTAGCTTTTTTTGTTTCTTGGTTTGTACAAGCAATTAATGATGCGGATACTATAAAACATAATAATAGTTTTTTCATACGTTTTGGTTTGGAAATAGGGTATAGCCTATCTCAATGATTAAATAACTTGTTTTTTGGTAAGGTAACTAAATTATTGATAATAAAACATTTAAGTCCTTAATTGTATTTTAAAATCCTCGATTTCGCGGGTGAAACCTCAGTCGAAATAAAAAAAATTAGCGCCGAAATACATGGTTTGCGAAAATATAAAGCCTGTCAATTTATTGTTTAATACTTTAATATCCGAGACGTAAAATCATTGATTTATCTTTAGAAGTGAACCTTGGGATTGAAAATGGCCACATTTGAATTTCCGTCCAACGATTTTGTTCCAATCAAAAAAGCTTGCTTAATACCAGCCAGGGAATTGATTAAAATCGCTCGGTAGCGATTCTCAAATTGATTGAGTTGT
>Ga0114968_10002209_pt1 | contig 14999 bp, 14 predicted proteins | sample M_130807_EF_Meta_FD_87020 | JGI IMG/M metagenome (GOLD analysis project Ga0114968, IMG submission 87020) | Freshwater microbial communities from Lake Montjoie, Canada to study carbon cycling - M_130807_EF_MetaG | ecosystem: Environmental > Aquatic > Freshwater > Lake | place: Lake Montjoie... | reverse complement strand
ATTTGGTCAGAAATAAATTTTCAAGCGGCAAAAGGAAACAAAATCGCGGCTCAAAAAGCGCTGACATAAACATATCACAAATTTAACAAACTCGAAAGAATTTTGCGCCAGTGTCATACTAAAAAGAGCGCGACGTATTTTTCGGAGTCTGTTAAAAATCTGTGATATGTTTATGTCAGCCCTTTTATACTCAATTCGGAAAAACGCAGCAGCCTTTTGCCGCTTGAAAATTTATTTCTGACCAAATTCAGTAGAAATCACATTGGAGATAAATCTCCAATATTGAAACTATGTTTCAATGTGATTTTATCGACTACATTAGATCATACTGTGGTCGTATAACCGTTGCCATCGACAACGGAATTTCGGATGCGCTAGAAGGATAGAGCGTAACCGCATCAAGCCCTATAATTTTATGCAACCTCCCTATATTTGATCTGTTGTCACTGTAAATTGCAGACCCCTTCATGCAAATTGCAATTGATATCAACAATTCCTCTGTGTGCTTCCTCCTATCTTCTGCATTCATCGAACAAATTGTAAACATATCTGCACCCCTACTCGTGTAGGGAGTAATTGTATAGAGCTTCTTGTCTGGAAGCAATTTACGTATCTCCTCAAATGCATGAATATCATCCGTCTGCACAAATAATTTACGCAGAGGGTCTAGCGGAATTGACGCAATTAGTTCTTGAATATTCGTATACTCATTCTCTTTCAGCTTGTCTCCCCTTCGCACATACACAGAATCATACTCACCTCCAATAGTCTCTATAAAATGTGCTGAACAGGCAAGTAATTCATCCTTCAATTTAAATATCTCATCGACACAATCGTGGTACTGCTGTAGAGTATAATCAGGTATCTGCCCTATATTATGCCAACTATAGTGCTCAACCCTACCATAGTCTAGAGCAGCAGCAGGGTTGTACAGTTTTAATGTCGTAAAATAATCGTGCCACCCATTTGCATAGGTGTACTGCCAGTTACGATGATCTATATAGAAATCGTACTGGTTTACTTGCGCATAGATATATGTCTTACACAAAAACCCAAACACCGACGCAAACCCTGCATTGCTCGTAAGAGTGAACACGACTGCAGTCTTCGTTTGAGTCTGATTAGAGTGGAGCGCAATTTTCTCTAGGATAGAATCTCTCATTCGAGTGAATGTATCAATTTGCTCGTTCAGTTTTCTAACAAATTCAGTGTATCGTGTTAAATCCATACCTTTACATTCAAACCGTAGATACTTTAGACCAAATTCAAATATATAAACATCTTTTATACTTCACCTATAGTAGATTGAATGTCAACTGAACGATTACTCATACGTAATGGATACGGTGCCTCATTCAATGACATATATATCGATGGTACACGTATCCGGAAAGAATGCAAGAATGCATACGGAAAAGAAAAAATACAAAAGGAAATTAACTTCTACACATACATCATACGTAATAAAGTTAATTTAACTGTCCCTACTATATACTCGTACACTGATACATCCTATACAATGGAATACTTGGATACATATGACTCGCTCTACAAGGTATTCTCAACGATGCCAACTGAACGTAAACAATCCCTCCTACACGAAATTTCAACACAACTAACAAACCTGCATATTCACTCACGCATTTCAACTACAAAAGAACAATTCCTCAAATGCCTTCAAATTGAAACACACACTAAAATTCTACAGAGAGTCGCAGAAGTACACGACATACTCCATGCGTATCAACACGTACACAGTGTAAACGGAATTGCTCTTCATTCATTCGATGAAATTATGGGGAGAATTTCAACTAAAATTCACTCCTATGTTGAAAGCCTATCTGACTACACGATGTGCATAATTCACGGAGACTGCCAATTTAACAATATTCTCTACAATCGAGACACCAACGCAATTGCATTCATCGACCCCAGAGGATACTATGGGAACATGCAATTATACGGCATCCCTGAATATGATTTTGCTAAAATACGTTTCGCATTAAGCGGTTACGACGTATTCGATAATATGGTCGTCGAAACCCTCCAGATCGAAAACGGCAATTTAATTCTCCCATCCATCTTTCAAATCGACAACGTATTCGAATCAGATGATATCATAACAGTACTAACCCTGTCAATATGGCTCGGAAATGCCCACTGCTTTAAACACCAGGTGCCAAAAGCAATGTTCAGTTATTTCTACGCACTCTATCTAGCAACACTCTATCTACGCTGACTGACTGAAATGAGTAAAATCCCGCACTAGGTAACAGTCCTCCTTCAACATCCTACGGTAATTCGCACTCCCAGTATCTGTTATATAATACGCACAATCAACACAGTCCTTTAGCGCACTGTAGCCATTCAGCGTGTTCTCAAATCCTATCTTGAACGCCTGATTGGTGTAAAAACGATCCAGCGCAACTCTGTAACACTCACTACTGGGCTTCGATTCAACATAGTCTTCCCTACATATCCAATTCACAATTCTGTTTAAAAATGGCACGTGCTCCTTAAAATGTTCCACAACTCTCCTGGAAGTATTCGTGACAACTACAATTGTAGCCCCGCCCTTCAGACAGGCCTCTACAAATTCACTCGCCCCCTCAATTGGCTGAATTGTAGTCTGCTCCAACATCGCAGCTAATTTTAACTCCTTGACCAGCCGGTACTCTGCAGGCGCTACACCTACTTTACTACACATTGCCTCTATAGAGCCACTGTGAATTGCCTCCTCGAATTCAGACCACTCTAACTGAATACCGAATTCATGTAATGCAGTCTTATACGCCTCATAATGAAGCCTATCCGTTTCCAGAAGTGTACCATCTAAATCCATCATCAGGAAACAATTGGATGCATCGACAACCTTCATTGGATTTGGATGCTTCCATCTCGCAAATGACTTCTCAATACCTGTCATAAGTGGTAAAAATCGGTAATGGCTAATCTCATACGAGTCATCCCTTAATTGCGTATCGTACGGTCTGTTCGCCATATTAACAGAGGTTCCACTGGGAATAATATGGCTGTGACTCTTCCCCAGAAATCCAGCAATACTCTTCGCAATCTCGTATTTTGTCATTGCATCCACAGGATTATAGAAATGAAAAATACCAACATCACGGGAACGGATCTTGTCAAGAATAAACACACACATATCTGGAATATAGACTGGCCTTCGAATCGAATAATTATCCTCCGCTGTCCGCTCAACCTGGTTCAATACCTTCTTCCCAATAAGCGTCACTGCATTTTCATCCAATGTTGGTATCTTATCCCAATAGAGAACAGGGACGCGGAGAATTGTGTATGCCCCCGTGTTGGCAATTACACGCTTCTCTGAAATTAACTTTGATATCCCATAATTCTGCAGAGGGTTCGTCTCTGTTGTAGGATAATAAGGGCCCTTCTTTCCATCAAACACATAATCCGTGGAAATGTGAATTAGATGCACACCCTTCGCATTACAGACTCTCGACAGAGTATCCACCAATGCAATATTAATAGAACTGGTCTCACCCCAATTCTTCTCACAAATATCTGTCTGGCGCTGCACAATACAATTCACACAGACGGTTGCCTGGGTCTCATCCAGAAGCCGCGCAATTTCGGTCGCATCCTCGAAATTAATCCGGTATCCATTTTCTACTGGACGAGAATTATAGGTCGACACATACTCAATCCCCTCTCGCTTCAACAGATCTACCAGACACCTGCCCACTAATCCAGACCCTCCTGCAACGAATACCTTCATTATACTATGTATATTTGATATACATAGTATAATATGTCGTAGTTTACGAAGCATTTACTGTAGCTTATTCAGCCTCGCGAACCTTCTATCTTCTTTATTATATTTGTAGTACTCTTGTCTTTTACGTTATCAATAATAATAACCTTATTCAAATACGGATGCTTGTCAACAATTTTCTCAACCGTGTAATCACTCCCCTTTGTCCAGATATTGGGACCAACTATTTTCATTATTTGCCCCAACGTCTCCTCCTTTTCGATATTCTCCTCGTCATACAGAATTATATAGTCTATGTATGGCAATGTCTTAAATACATTAATACGATCATTGTACGTGTTGACTGGTCGACTCGCCCCTTTTAATTTCTGTATCTGTGTATCACTGCTCAACGCGACAAATAATGTATCACACAACGACTTTGCAGTTTTTAAATTATGAAGATGCCCTACATGAAGTATATCATAGCAGCCGGATGTTAATACGATCTTCTTGTTCATTTTTTTGGTCTCTGCTACAACACACTGCAACTGCTCAAAGGAATGTATGATTTTAGAATCCTCCCTGCTATACAGATTACGTACTGTCATAAACAGATTCGACGGATCACTAATAGGTGGCGTAATTGTGTTCATAATGCTACCTTCTTTCAGATACACACCATGTGCATAGACTGTTCCGCGTAACAGAATCGTATAACCTGTGTTAATATCATCGAATTGCGTATACGTATTTGATACACTAATCGTAGTTCCATTCACCGTGTGCGACAATCCATTGTGTACATTGAAATAACCGTATGCGTCTAACGTATCATACACCTTTTGCACAGATCCCTCGTACCCCGTCTTTTTCCTGTTGTACTGATCATCAATCCGTAATAAGTCGTTTTTATCGGAGAATCTCGCAGTCGAATCGAAAATTTCAATCTCAAGAAGAACCACCTCGTCCGAAAAACTAGAAAATGCGTGAAACTTGTTTTTAGGAACATGCACCGACGATAATGGCCCCAAGACAATAACCTCATTATCAATTAACGTTAGCTTTGCAGTCCCAGAGAGTACAATTACAAACGTGTCCTTGTGAAAATGCGTGTGAAGAGATGTACCGTGCCCCTTGCGAATCGTAAGACACCACATACCGAGTGTATCACTTTCATACACTAAAAATTCGTGCCCCCAAGGCTTAATACATACACAGTTTCCATAGTCGACCTGCTCATTTGTAGCGCTCGATATCGATGCATTATTCGCAATAATTGCACGCTCCTTTTCAGACACGGACAGTACCCTGTACACCATTACCACTCTTTATAATGCTACTTTATATAGTTGCGCATAAATACGACTACGCCGTAAATGGATCCAATTACGTAAGTACTGGTAGATACGTAACATTTAACATCTTAAAGGAGGTATTCGACGGCACCATATCCGCAGAATGAAATGAAAATATTTCGGGCGTGGGTAAATCCTGCTTTATTGCAGATGCAAGTGATACTACCCCAGAGAATCCGGACACAAATACTTTACATGTGAATATCACATCACATAGATGAAACATATTCTCAATTTCGTATGTTGGGATTGTAGCATTTTGAGGCTTATGCTCTTTAAATCCACTGTACCCTTTTACTTTAAATGTTAAAATATGTGGCTTTAAATTCGGATACTTGTCATAGATTGATCTGAATGATTTGCTGTAGTCTGCGTTTGTCGGATTTGACGATACCGCGCTGGAATCAGCAATTAAATAATCAGCAATCGCTTCAATCCTTTTCGGGGTGTAATAAATGACAGGGTATTTGCGATATCCATTCGTAACATCATTTGCCAACTCTATATTTTTAATAAAATTAGGATCAATTGCCTTACTAGCATCACCCTTATCAATTACACGGGTGCTTCCTGGTAGACTTGATTTACCCTTTATAAATGGATTTAACTTCCAGACTAAATCATATATTTCATTACTTCTGTATATCTGTTTATCAGATATGTACACCGTGTATCCATTTTTAGAATACATCTCTGGTAATGTCGATATCATAAGGTGATCACCGAGCCCTTCCCATGGAATCCCTATAACTTTAATCTTCTCATTACTACCACCTCTAGACTTGTACTGCCTGGCTCTGCGTGATCGCTTACGACGGGCTCTGATGTGTTTTCTTGTTTTACGCATACTTATTATATTACTATAAAATAAGTATGCATACCGGAATATTCTACGAGTGTATGACTATACACTCGTATAAAATTTGCGTAATACTCAATGCTTTTTCATTATTTCAGCATTTGAGTACGAATAGTCCTCGTTCGAAAATACCTTCTCATTAATAACGCAGTCAGGCATTATACCCTTTTTCCACAAGGCATATACATACGATAACTGATCCTGATAGGAATGCTTTAGATTCTCTATCCACCACAGATCAAACAGGGCATTTATTTCTGGAATATTCTTCTTCATATTAATCGTACACTCAAACAACCCCTGTGTATCTGGAAACCCTTCGTTAATATACGCATCGTACTGTGCCTGCAGGTTCTGTGATTTATATTTCTTCATTTCAAGTGATAACTTTAACTCATCCTTTATCGTATCGCGCTCACTATGCTTGAAATTAACCATCTTACACCCTTTGTCCGCATATTCAAGCATTTTATTCAAAAAATTAGGACGTAATATAATTGACCCATCAATCCATATATAATAATCATACCCTTGCAGTATATCAATTTCGTGCGTTTTAATCTTATAATACTTTGCAGACATCATATTCTTTATCTTGGGGTCAGTCAAATTTGTGATATCATTTTTGTACTGCTTATTTTCAGGTTTTGCATTCTGTGTATGATACGGTGTGGTTATGATCTTCCACACAGGACTTCTCATCGCTGTATCATCTGTAAAACAAAACCAGTCGACTCTGTCTGCATTTTGAATTACAGGTGTTTTCAGATCATCATATCCACCAAAAATTGCAGTTATACAGGCAATTCGCTTACCCCCTCCTCGTATCCTGTACCGACGGCTTCCTCTGCGCCGCTTATTAAGCCTTTTTACTTGTTTTCGTTTACGGGTATGCGCTCGTCGAGCCTTCATCTACCCTAGCACAATATTAAATACAATGCTTTACAGAAAATATAGTAGCCCACGTACGCTCTGAATAATGTACTGTCTCTGGATTCTTGGTCGAATGATTCTCCAACAATGCCTTGTACGCTTCCTTACTCCTCTTCCTAATATCATCCTTCGTTACCGCAATTATACCATTATTTGCAATACATCTCATCTCTTCCCCAGGAAAGAAATGGTTAAACCAGGTGCCTAGCGGTCGTAGAGATGATTTATTCAGTCTTGAATTCGGATTTTTTGCCCTATTATTATTATTCGATATCGTATGCGCATTAATTGTAAAACCCTTCTCTGCATTTACATTTGCCTTCGCCTTCTTCGCACCTACAATTACCGACTCGCGCTTCGTGGCTAGAAATTCCATAATTCTGTCATACTGCCTCTTCTTGAAATCCTTCTTCATAACAGAGCCTGGAAGAAATAGTGTCATATCTGCGAGTTTATCATAACTATGCACAACGTGCCACAGGTACGTGTGGCTCTCTCGGCCTAGATTCTCCAGAGGCACAACTGTACAATTCGCCACAGGACACTCGATCGGCTGATCATTCTTATTGTAAATTGTTATCTTCGTGTACAGGTGTGGCGGAATGTCTCGCAACCAAGCCAGATCCTCATTAAACCGCGACACAACAATTTCGAACGTTTTACTGTTTTTATTATTTCTACGTCTTGTAACATTACGATTTACATTCGTCATTCTATACTACTGCTAGATTTATAACGACATCCATTTCTTGTTCACCTGCGCGGGGAATTGTAATCTCTTACTATTGCCAGTAATCCACTTCTTTGGATACACTATGATAGAATCTGGAACTCTATCAGCTCCAAGAAATGCACCCCAACAACTAAATGTGGAATTCGACATAATAATTCCACCTACACACAGACTCATAAGATAAAGCGCCTTCAACTCATCCTTGGGATCATCTATCCAACGAACCTCTGCATTTGGCTGCCACACCTTTGATTCAATTTGTTCTTTGCAGTATTCCACATCATCTGAAAGTATATACAGTGTTTTAATTGATCTAGCCTTGTTTACTTCATGTATAGCCGCTGTGTAATAACTAGCTGGAAGACTCTGACTTCCATAATCACCTCGTCGAACATGCATACATGCCGTCGCATCAGGTGATGTCCCTTTGAATACAGACTCTTTAAATCCAGGATACAGCTCCGCAAATTTCTCTGAAAAATCCTTGCGCATTTGAGGAAGTGCAGTGTGTATCGACTTATAATTCTGATAATATATACCATTCATTAGAATGTTACGCGAGGTATTTGTCGGTAAATGTGTGTTTGACCACTCTCCATGCGGATCATGTTGTATGGAATTATGAACTTTTACAGCACTTGATATACGCTGCCCCATTACTCCTTCGTCTACGGGCGTTCCCTGTTTGAACAAAAATCTATAGTCAGTTTTTGAATGATAATTGCCCTTTGTGGGCAAAACACACAGCGGGAGGCCAGTTTTGTTTTTAGCAACTATTCCAGCAGCATACATAAATAACTGATTTCCTAATCCAGCTCTATCTGTCAAATTAACTATAACACACGGGCTACCTGCGCTTCCTCCAATATATAGATTGCGTTTCTTTCGTACAGTACGTGCACGGCGACGTGTTTGTCGCATCTATACCATGCAGATACTATTTTCACTCTAGTCCCTGCAGCTCGATCAAGGTCCGCAACCCCTCGAACGCAGCACACAAGTCCTCCACCCTATCGGGCATATGCACCCACGCCTTGTGAATTCCAAACGACTCCGCGTGAAATATCTGCTCCACCGAAAACTCCCTGCTTTCCTCCGCACTCGGCTTGTACGGCCTGAACGCTTGACACCCTACAGAGAAGAACTGATCCTCATTCTCCCCCCAATACTTCGGGGCCTTGTCAATAATTTCCAACATCGCCCTCTTCCTGCGGAGTGAAAACCCTCCATTCCCCACCTGGAGATGCTGCCAAGGCCACGGGGCTCCCACGTAATCGTACTTCATGAATTTAGCCAGAGTGTCCTTGAATTTAGAATTAATCATGGAGTCCGTCTGGAAAACTAGGAAGATCTCTCCAGGAATTTCCTCCGTGAATTTCCTACTCATCAAAATTTCGGAATAGGATCTCGAGGTCGGTAAATTCTCCACCCCTAAATTGCGAATTGCAATTCTCTCCGCGAACCCAGATAATTCTCCAGACAATTTACCCTTGAGCCACTCCTCATTCCCTGTTCCATGGTAAATTAGAACCGTCCAATCGGAATTTAAATTCTCCAGAATATTCTTCACGACAAATGTAAGAGCCCGGTGTTTCCTGGGTTCTAGTATGACTGCTACGTATGGGGGGCCTGGGGGATCCATAATACGGGAACGGAGGAGCTCGAGAGCAGCCCGCTTCTGCCGCAGGGATTCGAGGGATTTTTTCAATTCCAGCAGTTGCCGCAATGTTTCTACGATCTTCTGCTGATCTCTGCCCTCCTCCATTCACCAAATACAGGGAATATAGTTTAGGTATTCTGTAAAATTGAAGGGCGTTAGGTGCTGTAGGGAAAGTACCTACTAGAATGCCAGTCCAATGCGATGCCCTCACACATTCCTCCAGACTCTGCCGTGGCTTTGCAGATGGTGATGGGCTCTGCCACAAGCACACGAACTGGTACACGGATGAACTCTGGTCTCGCGCCATCAACACGTATGCAAAACAATGGCAAGCGAGACATCCCAGGACATCGATCAAAAGCCTTATGTACGTTGTAAGACGGGCAAGTGTGGTTCTAGGAGGCGAACAGGTGGAACACTATCTGCAATACGTACTCGGTGTGCGAATTATCGCGCAGCACATTTACACTTACGCAGTGGATACTGGCATCTTCAGACCCACCCTCTGCAAATGTCTGTGGAAGTACAGTGTACGCAGTAAGATTCACGTCCTTATTGTCACATACCAACACGCGCCAAATGAGCCGATTGCAGATACATGTTTACGGGCGTATGACATTCTCAAGCCATATATGAAGGGGAAGGGCGCAGAGTTTCTCAAAGAATTCGTGGCGATTCTCGCGTCTAGTCTGGGGGCGACCAATGTGATATTTGACAGAATCTTCTTGAGTGCTCTACCACTCTTCGATCTGAAAGAACTGACACTGGTTGATATGAACGGCTACTACAAGGAAATGACCGAGCGTATTACAACCCTGAAGAACTTCTGGGAACTACAACAAACTTCGCCCTTACGCACGGAGGAGGCAATGGAGAGTGTACGTATGGGTATCGATGTCATTAAAACGCTGCAGCGCAACGAGATTAAAAAGAGTATCGCTGCTTTCAAGGAGGAACTGATGATGGTTGCGTGGCACCCTGACCGCGTGGGGAAAATCCTGGAGGCTGGGGGATTCGCACTGCTGGATTCGTACTAGTAGGGTAAGTTGAGTTGTTCGACCAAAAATTATTAAGAATAGTCATTATAATAATCATTTCAATGATATATTATAATGACTATTCTTAATAATTTTGGTCGAACAACTCAAACATACCTGATAGTAGGGCCTGGAGGCCTAAAAGACCTTTTTGCTATACATATAGCCCCTGTGTGGGGAATACCGATATGGTCTAATGGTTAGGATAGAGGGTTTTCACTCCTTTGGCCCGGGTTCAATTCCCGGTATCGGTAAACTATGGTTCTATCGTCCAGTGGTTAGGACATCAGACTTTGAATCTGGTAACCCGAGTTCGAATCTCGGTAGGACCTCTGGCGTTAGCGCTTTTTTACAGGGTATTGTATACACTGTAGTAAAGTGTTTTAGAGGCGTGCTATTAGGGTAAGTTGAAATAAACGTGTTACAGTACAATAGAATGCCATCTAAAACAATCTGTTATACGGGCATCGGTTCGCTAGCTAGCGGCAATCATACCGAAAAAGAATTTTTAGATGTTATGACGAAACATTTTGAACAAGAATGTTCTCTGCATACTACATCCTTAAAATGTAAATCGTGTAAAAAAATTGCAAACCAAAATGCGAAGAACCTGCTGAAACAACCAAACTATAAAAAGAATACTAAAACGTATAAACTATCAAAGCAAGATAAAGTAAAACTACGTGAAAGATGTAACAAATGTAAAAAGAGATACACACGCAAATGTGGATTGAAAGAATACATGCAATTCACTGGGGCAGACGAAGGTAAATGTTAGTAGGGTAAGCTCTAAAACAGCTTATCCGCCTTATTCTGTCCTCTCGGAATCCAGCGCGCCCCAATCCACACAGAATCCTCTGCCATTCTGTAAATTTCATTCCTGTAATAGCGCGCGTATTCCTCCTTCAACCGTTTACCAGGCAGCGTGAGTGCGCCGATTACCCCCAAATTATCATTCTCAATCGCGATTACGCGCTCATCCTGTTCCAACGAGAATTGAATCCCGTACGCAATAGATGCCCATTCAGCTTCCGTAGAATTTTTGACTTTCTCAATCTCAAACATTCTCCTGAAATCCTCCCTCGGTGTCGACAGAATGAAGGCAACACGCGACAACCTGTTCCTGATATAAAAGCTCCCATCCGTCTGCAGGGTTGAGGCAACAGGTGGCGTCTGTTTCGCCGCTCCACCGATTCGCACAAGAGGCATACGATGTATTCCGAGAAGTTTCATTTGTGTGTATGTGGGGGGCGACGGTTCACTGCCAATTTTAGGCAGCGAACGACACAAAAATTGAAGACGATGAGTTTCATGAATGCATACGAAAACAAATACACAATGGAGTTCACCTGTTATCTTTACTGTGTTTCAAGCAACTACACTGACAAATGGAATCTGAAAAAACTAGGATTAACTATTCACCCTGTTCACCGTATGAGAATCTACAACACTGGAGATGCACCAGGCATAGGTCTTGACAAACAGTACGATGGAATCTGGCAGGTAAACGCTAAATCAAGGGTAGAGCTTCTTACACTTGAAAAACATCTACATACTCACTTCAGCTCTGTCAGGCAGAAAAGGGCTGGCAACAATACGGAATGGTTTGCTGTCTCATTTGAAGAGGTAGCCAGCTTTCTCAACTCACAAACCTATGTTATCCGCCAGTTGTCCATCGATGAGATAGATGTCATTCATACAATTTCCAAATGCGACAGAGTGGCCAACGACACGAAGACCTTTGAGGAAGAGAACAGTCTCATTGCTTACCAACATGCCAACACCGCATCGGCTACAGTACGTATGACATTAAAAGAGGAGTTCTTCGCGACATTCCTGCCAGGCGCCGTGCCGAGGCGTATTCAGGTGGAACTATGGGATGTGTGGGAGCAGATCTGCCATGATGAACAAAACTATAGAGGTATAGTCCAATGGGTCACAGGAACGGGCAAGACTATTGCGACGTTAATGCTGTTCGTTCTTTCAGCAGAGGCCTTCAAAAAACGTGGTCAGATCTTTCGCGGCCTTCTTATTGCTCCAAAGAACGATATATTTGACACTATCATTCGCCATATCAGAAAGGTGTCAAAATGGGGCATCACTGTCTGCGAAGGACATCATGGCTCCTTGTCGTCACTCAATATTCCGTTTAACAGGCCTGTACTTGTAACTGCAACACATGCCTCTTTAACCGAATCAGATAGCTGGGATAAACTTCCTGCTATGACACACTGTCACTATGACGAAGTTCATCGTATTACTGGTGAGGAATTCCACAGACTGCTCCAACAAAAACTCAAAACATGGAACACTGCATTTCTGACAGGAACATCCGCCACACCAAAGACGTGTTCAACATTGCAACGTAAAAAGATAGGGGAGTTATTTGGAAGCCCGCTTCGGATTCTCCACAGGTGCGATGTAGATGAGGCTATTGTCGAGGGCTGGATTGCTCAACCACGGTTTGGTGTAACAATTATGTCAAATGATGTGAGTAGAAAAGAGATTGTCCGTGCGTTTATTAACACTATTCGTCGATCGATTCTTGACAAACAAACAAAGGGGCTTTGGAAAGGAGGCAAGGTTATTGCGTATTTGTCATCTAGAGCAGAGGTATGTGATGCTGTCAGATTTGCGAACGAACTGCTGAAAGATTGGCATATTTACACGGCAGTAGAAGACGCAGATGCAACAGATGATGTCAGGTTTGTAAATGATATAGCTGACGGACAACCCCGTATCCTATTTGCGTGTGAACGCTACCGCGAAGGAGCGGATATTAATGGCATCGAAATGACGGCTGTTCTTATGGGAAACACTATGGCTGCAAATATTATACTACAAATTGCTGGGCGTGCATTGCGAAATGACTATGAGGGTAAAGAAGGATGGTGTGTTATCGTAAGACCCAGTGATGAAAATGAAACTGAAGACGATGTGTTTGATTCTATTCTTCTAGACATTATGGACTTTATCGGCAAGGATGACGCTGCTATCCCTAGTAGGCAGAAAATCGAGCGAGTAGTTCAGAAGTTCTTCGGTCCCTTTGCGATTAGTGGCAAGGCCTACAATGTGGATGAAACGATTCATCGCATTCAGTCTATGTATGCTCGTAAGGCATTCGAGCGATCAGACCCCAAGGAAAAATACGAGGTTATTCGTAGGCTGAACAAAGGATTAGGACTTTTGACAAAAGATGAGTACACTGTACGGGCTTCAGAGCATCCCAAGTATATTGAGGATCCAAAGTTCTACTTCAGAGACTGGTGGGTCTCATGGTACCATTTCTTGGGAGTTGATACTAGCGGCTTTCCACAAACGAAGGCTGAATGGTCTCGTGTGTGTAAAGAGATGGGGATTAGGTCGTGGACTGAATACAAGGAAAAAAGTGTTCAGACTCTACCTGCTAATCCAGGCGAGATGTATGAGGATTATACAAACTGGAATGAGGAGTTTGGTATTGAAGATGAGATTGTATGGTGATTAGGCACCAGGAATCAAGCGCTGAATAGCCTCCTGTGCCTTCGCCTTATACGTGGCGATTTTTGCGTGCTTGTGCTGAATCTCATCAAAGTCTGACTGGAGCGTCTGTTGCTCGCTTAATGGAGGGAGGGGGATTTCGAGTCCATAGAATGAAACTTGATTTATCCCCTTCTGTGCAGTTCCAGTTGCAAGTTCATATATACTCTGTTGATTATTTAGCAACCAATATCCCATATACGAATACAGGATAGCATCCTTACAAGCAAATGTCCATCCGTGATGATTTAAGAAGAACTTCCCAGGAACATATCTTACACACGTCTCTGAAACTCCATCCTTGGCAATCACAAATTTAGATTCTCTATTGAAATCCGAAATACGGCAGGAAACATCTCCTCCACCATACACAGGGAATACTCCTTCTGTCGCAGTCTTTTTTGTAATATACGTTCCAGATTCAATCTCACAAACCTCCCTCAACTTCACACGAGCCTGTCCGCGCCCCATTTCCTTCACCTGAAACATCATCTGCTTCTCAAGGATTTTCAGTGCGACCTCCTCCTGCTGTGCAAGTCCCGCCCAGCCGTCGATGGCTTCTACGATTTGTTGTTGGCGTTCAAGAGAGGGAACTGGAAGACTAATAAGAGAATACATATTCTCAATATTAATATTGCCGTTACCAGTTGTATAGTCTGCAAGCATCTGGATTTCGGATAGTCTAGATCGAAGAATATGATAAAGGTAGCGATAAGATACCTTATTTGTATCTCGAATCCTGTATTGAAATACAGCAATATTACCTGCAGACTTACCTTTCACATAGTGAAACTTCCCAATACCGAGGTTTTCACCCACTTTTGTTTTTGCGTTTCCACCACTTTTAGCAAACAAGAGATACTCGTCGCCGTCAAAGTCGTAGGTAGTATGTTTTCCAGTGGGAACTTTGGCAGTACATCCATAGAAATCGTAGTCTCCGCTGTTTGAAATTTCAGTGCTGTTCGTTTTTCCGCCCTTAATCTTTTCAATAATATCGCCCAATTTCACCATCTCAAACCCCTCCACCTCCAGTACATTCTGTGGGAGATACTGCTTGTAGTTGAGCGAATAGTTCTTTGACCGCAACTCGGCCAGAGTAGCCTCCACAAGTGGCTTCTCATCAAGCCCGATGAAGGCCACCTTCTCCGTGGCACCAACCCCCTT
>Ga0114968_10002206_pt1 | contig 15002 bp, 9 predicted proteins | sample M_130807_EF_Meta_FD_87020 | JGI IMG/M metagenome (GOLD analysis project Ga0114968, IMG submission 87020) | Freshwater microbial communities from Lake Montjoie, Canada to study carbon cycling - M_130807_EF_MetaG | ecosystem: Environmental > Aquatic > Freshwater > Lake | place: Lake Montjoie... | reverse complement strand
TTGTTGCGAGATCGCTAGGTCTAGGGGTTGATTTCGATAGCGGATCTGAAATGAGTAACTTTTCCAAGGACTTGGAATCTGTGGATCGATTGATAAACTGTTCTCGTACACACGCACACCTGCCAAACCTTCTACTATGGACATCCAGGTACCAGCCATAGACGTAATGTGCAATCCTTCGTCTGCCTCGTGGTTATAATCATCGAGGTCGAGGCGGCTGGTGCGCAAATACAATTCTAAGGCTTTGTCTAGGCGCTTGATTTTGGCGGCGAGAATAACGTGTACACAAGGAGAAAGCGAAGATTCATGAACCGTTTTTGGCTCGTAAAAATCAAAGTTCTCGCGAATGATATCTTCGTTGAAATGATCTTCAAATAAATAAAGACCTTGGAGCACATCTGCTTGTTTGATAAAAATGGAGCGTAAAATGCGGTCCCAAGACCAATGCTGATTGATCGGACGCTCGGCAACAGGAATGTCTGAGGCACTCAACTGCTCTTTGTCCATGAAACCTTCTTGCTGCAAGAAGATAGCTGTACCATCTAGCGTTGGAAAGTAGACGTTTGCTGCGATGTGTTGGAACTTTTCAATCTCTTTTGTAGTCAGCTTTTGAGGAAGGTCGGATTTGACTTTCGCATTGACTTCCAAGCAATAGGAAATACACCAACGCGCAATGTAGTTGGTATACCAGTTATTGTTGACGTTGTTTTCGTATTCATTTGGCCCTGTTACGCCCAGCATAACATATGCTTGCTTGGCCTCAGACCAATTGAAGCGCTGCGCCCAGAAGCGCGCGATCCCGGCCAAAACAGGCAAGCCGTAGGTGTCTAGGTAAGCGTGGTCACCGGTATGGCGGACGTAATTGTAAATACCAAAAGCAATGGCGCCGTTGCGGTGGATCTCTTCAAAGGTGATTTCCCACTCGTTGTGGCATTCTTCGCCGTTCATGGTCACCATTGGGTACAACGCTGCACCGTCCTTGAAACCGAGCTTTTCGGCGTTTTCTATCGCCCGATCGAGGTGGTGATAGCGGTACACCAATAGCTGACGCGCTACCTTTGGGTCAGCTGTTTTCAAGTAAAAAGGCAAGCAATACGCTTCGGTGTCCCAGTAGGTGGCGCCGCCGTATTTTTCGCCGGTAAAACCTTTTGGCCCAATGTTGAGCTTGGCGTTTTTTCCTGTATAAGTTTGGTATAAATGAAAGATATTGAAACGAATGCCTTGCTGAGAGGCAACGTCGCCTTCAATGGAGATATCTGCGCTCTTCCAGATTTCGGCCCATGCGGCTTCGTGTTCGGCACGCAAGGTGTCAAAACCTGTGGTGTAGGCATCGCGCACGCGTTTGATTGCTTTTGCAGCCAATTCAAACTCAGAATGGTTGATTGTGGAAGTGACGGCTACATATTTTTTGAGCGTAAAGCGCACACCTTGTTCTAGGTAGTGCTCAAAGTTGTTTTCTACATAAAATGCGCGTTGGGCAACGTTCGGATGAATGGTCAGGAGTTCTTGTTCGCGCCAAAAGCTGAAACGCATAGCCGTAGCGACGCAAAAATCTGTTTTTTTGGTGCGTGTGCACAAAATGCCTTTCTGAAGATCTACTTTTCTAGAGTCTTCTTGCCAAAAGAATTCGTCGTAGTTGGCATCGTGATTGCTAATGTTACCATCTAAATACGGCGTAAACTTGACATTTCCACTGAAATTGAGTGGTGTAACGCTGTAACTGATCGCCGCAATTTCTTCGCGCGCCATAGAGCAAAAACGAATGCTCTCGATCTCGAGTTCTTTTCCGCTGCCAAACACAACGCGTGCCGTTCTTTTGAGCAAACCGTTTTGCATGTCCAACTCTCGGTGAAAGTACTTCACTTGCTGGCTATTCAAATCGAGTTGTTCGCCGTCAATACTGATGTCTATACCTATCCAGTTGGTGGAGTTCAATACTTTTGCAAAATACTCTGGGTAGCCGTTTTTCCACCAACCTACACGCGTTTTGTCTGGGTAATAAACGCCACCAATGTAACTGCCTTGCAATGAAGGCCCGCTGTATTTTTCTTCAAAATTGGCGCGCTGGCCAAAAGAACCATTTCCGATACTGAAAATACTCTCGGCTTGTTGTTGCTTACTTTGGTCAAATTTGCTTTCGATGATCTTCCAAGGATCAATTTCAAATAAATTACGCATATTGCTCTATTCTAAATTCGGTCAAATCTTTCAAATAAATATCTGCTAAGTCTGCAATGTGAGGGTTACCCACCCCAACAGCTGTAAAACCTCCTGCTTTTGCGGCGGCTATTCCTGATGCGGCATCTTCAAACACCATGCATACCGAAGGGTCTAACCCCAATGCTTTAGCGCCATTTAAGAAAACTTCAGGATGAGGTTTGGGGTCTTTGACGCCATTTCCGTCTATGACCACTTCAAAATAAGAACGGATTTGAAGTTTATCCAAAATGAAATTGGCGTTCTTACTGGACGAACCCACCCCCAAGCGGATTCCTTTTGCTTTGGCCTGTTCGAGTAGGTTCCATACGCCAGGAAGCAAGTTTTCTTGATTCAAATCTTGGATAGACTCTATGTAAAAATCGTTTTTGCTCTTCAATAATGCCTCAAAATCTTCGGCAGAAATGGTCTTGGCTCCTAATTCAAGGATTTTTTTGAGGGAATCGGCACGGCTCACCCCTTTCAAGAGTTCATTCTCTTTTTCAGAAAAGGCAATGCCTAACGAGTGAGCACAACGTTGCCAAGCCAAAAAGTGGTTGTGTTCGGTACTGACCAAGACGCCGTCGAGGTCAAATAGAAAAGCTTTCATGTTATCCACGCGTGATTTGCTTATCGGTAAGAATCAAATTAAGTAAGCCCGCCAAAACAAGCGACGAGCCTGCTAGAAGCATTGGTGCAATTGGACTCGATCCGAATATTTTGGAGAGCACATTGACACCACCTAAAGCGGCAATAATTTGAGGAATCACGATAAACATATTGAACAAGCCCATCATGAGTCCCATCTTTTTTTCATCAACGGTGCTCGATAACATGGCGTATGGCATTGATAAAATACTACCCCAAGCAAAGCCGATGAGTGCAAAACACAGCCAAAGGTAATCTGGGCTCGGAATAAAACCCATCAGGATAAACCCAGCTCCACCAGCCACAAGTGAACCTAAATGCACCCATTTGCGGTTGACACTGTATTTAGCTGAGTAAAAAGTAAGGACCAGTGCAAATAGCATTGAACTGAGGCCATAAATTCCCATGTTGGAGCCGACTGAATCGGCAGCGACTTGATACGCATGGTTCATTCGCTCAAAGTTGGCAATGTTTGCTGTTGGTGCGGGAGCGTTGTAAACAGTTGCTGTTAGCGCTGGCGTGGCCATACTCCACATGGTAAAAAAGGCAAACCAACTAAAAAATTGAATCAGACCTAGTTTGAGCATGGTCGGCGACATACTGGTCACCGAATTCCAGAAATCTTTGACGAAATTGGTGTTTTTCTTTTCTTTTTGAAAAGCTTCTTCATCGGAAGGCGGATACTCTGTTGTTGTAAATATGGTGTAAAGAATACTTCCAAGAAATACTACCGCACCAATGGCAAAAGCTACTTTTACATTCATCGGAATGCCTTTGGCAGCTGTGTTTTCTGAAAAACCAAGTTTGGAGACCATCCAAGGTAAATTAGAAGCGACCCATGTACCGATACCAATAATGAGCGTCTGTAAAATAAATCCATAAGAACGCTGAGATTCAGGTAGTTTGTCGGCAACGAGCGCACGAAAAGGCTCCATACTGATGTTTATAGAAGCGTCTAGCATCCAGAGGAAGCCCGCTGCCATCCATAGAGTTGGCGAATACGGAACAAAGAAGAGCGCCAGTGAACTGAGGATAGCCCCTATTAAAAAGTAGGGCTTGCGACGACCAAAACGAAAAGACCAAGTGCGGTCTGAAAGAAAACCAATGATGGGCTGCACAATTAAGCCCGTAAGTGGGGCTGCAATCCACAAGCCTGGAATTTCTTCGGGAGTGGCGCCTAACGTCTGAAAAATACGCGACATATAGCCGCCTTGAAGAGCAAAACCAAATTGGATTCCCATGAAGCCAAAGCTCATATTCCAGATTTGCCAAAACGAAAGAGTAGGTTTAGTTTGCATGGCTCAAAACGTCAGTTAATTCTAGTGTACATAAACAGCGTAGCCCCAAGGAGCAAGCGTAAGCACCTGTTTACTTTTTAACTCTTCTGTTTTATTGGTGAAAACATTCTTGTAAAAACCGGCAACAGCAGTAGTTAAAGGAACTTTTTTTGGCTTCGCACTCAAGTTAATGAAAACCAATACCCTAGAATTACCCTGCTCACGAGAATAAATCAACAAATCTTTTTGTTCTTTTGAACTCAGGAATTTGGGAGCGGTTTGTTGGCTACCAACCATTAATGCGGGTTGATTCTGATGCAATTGCAACAAACTAGTGTAAAAATCGACAAGGTCCATTTTGTCCCAATTGATGGTGTCTTTATCGAAGAATTTCAAGCGTCGATCTAAAGAAGTTTCTTGACCGTTGTAAACCAGTGGCATCCCTTGAATAGTAGCTGCAATAACGGCCATTGCATAACGCGCATCGCCCATGCGTTCCATTTCCGTTCCGTTCCATGAATTTTCGTCGTGGTTAGAGGTAAAGTTCATTTGGAAAGCGCCCACGGGTAGCTGCATGCGCTCAAAATAAGTCTGCACGTCGGCAGCATTCTTCTTTCCTTTGGCTACATCGTTTAAAATGTGGTGAAACTCCCAACCATAGGTCATTTCAAAAGCAGAATAAAGTTCTTTACCTTCTGCTTCGGCCAACATAAAGACAGGTTTAATTTGATCTAATGCTTTACGCGCCGCGATCCAAAAGTCCATTGGCACCCAACCCGCCACGTCGCAACGGTAGCCATCGATGTTGAAATCGCGCACCCAATATTCCATACAGGCAATCATTTCTCTGCGCATTTGGGGGTTGTCGTAGTTTAAATCTGCGACATCCCACCAGTCGGTACCAATTGTTGGTTGTACTTTGCCCAATGAGTCTAATGTATACCAATCTAATTTTCCCTCCTCAATCCAGAGCGCATCAGGCGAAGTGTGATTAGCAACCCAATCAATGATGACTTTCATACCTAGTCCATGAGCTGTTTCTACTAATTGTCGAAATTCGTCGTGGGAGCCAAACTCAGGATTAATACCGCGGTAATCCCTCACGGCGTAATAGCTTCCTAGACTTCCTTTTCTATTGAGCACTCCGATTGGGTGAATAGGCATCAACCATATAATATCTACACCCATGGCCTTAAGGCGCGGCAAGTGTTTTTCAAAAGCGGCAAAAGTACCCTCAGGTGTAAATTGACGGATATTAACTTCGTAAATAGTCGCATTTTGAACCCACTCAGGTGTTTTGAGTTGGGCAAATGCCACAAGCGAGAAAAATCCAAAAAGGATAGATAGCATTATTTTTTTCATGACTTAGACGGTTTCAGTTTTAAGAATGTATTTTAGATGGTATGCCACCAAGCCTTCAACTGGTTTTTGAATAATAGAGGCAATTTGGATATGGAGTTCGGCTGCAGCTTGGTATAGTTCTTTTTCAAAAATTTTAGACAAGGACCCTACAAAATGAACTTCTGTGTTTTGGTAGTTATCATAACAACAAACATGCACCTTCATAAAATGCTTGAAGCCATTAAAAACCATTTCTGAGAAGAAAGGATGTGCTTTGTGCTTGGCAATGAACGGCATAAATGATGCGATAAAAACATTGGCGTTTGGCTCGCGATACACGCGATCGACGATGAGGTCTTTATCGAGTTGGTAGGTCGCAATGAAATCAGCTTCGATTTCTACTGGTAAATGATGGTATAAAAATGAAGATAGCAATTGTTTGCCAAAATAGCTGCCACTGCCTTCGTCTCCGAGCACATAGCCCAATGCTGGAACTTCTTCAGATAAATTGATGCCATCGAAATGACAAGAATTGCTACCAGTACCGATGATACAAGAAATACCTGGCTTGCCATTATAAGTGGCATAAGCGCAAGCGAGTAAGTCGTGTTCTACTAAAATAGATGCATTGGCAAACACGCGGCGCAAGCCTTCTTCCACAATTTGATTGAGTTCTGGACTTGAACAACCAGCGCCATAAAAGTAAATACCTTTGATACCGGCTGCTAAAAGCATGATTTCTGCGTTCTTCTTCAACTCAGCCTCAATGATATCGGCCGAATGAAAATATGGATTGAAGCCCATTGTTGAAAAAAAACTTTGGTTATTTTTGTTGTCTACTAATACCCAGTCGCTTTTGGTAGAACCACTTTCAATAATGAAATACATAGTTTGTTATAGAGTGAATGATAGCTTTGTGTCAATTATACACTATCCAAATATATAGATAATACTTCATACGTGCAGCACAATCCTAAAAAAATCAATTCAGAACTCAATCCAAACGTATCTGTTGACTGCGTTATTTTCGGCTTTGACCTCGAACAACTCACCGTGTTGCTCATTGACCGTGGCGAGATTTCATCCGCTTTTGGCCCGCGCATGGCCCTACCCGGCAACCTTATTTACGATAACGAAAACCTCGACATGGCGGCCAACCGCGTGCTCGATGAACTTACTGGCCTCAACAATATTTATTTAGAGCAAGTTGGTGCTTTTGGCGACCCTGACCGCATCCACAAAGAGTCTGACCGCGAATGGCTCAAGAGCATTCGCGCAGAACCAGAAGCCCGCGTGATTACCGTAGCTTATTTTACATTGGTTCCGATGTCCGATTACAAACCACAGGCCTCCTCTTTTGCTAAAAACGCAGATTGGGTGCCGGTCAGCGAAATCAAAGAACTGGCCTTTGACCATTTCGAAATTTTACAAGCCGCCAAAGATAAACTCAAGCAAAAAATCAAAATACAACCTATCGGATTCAATCTTTTACCTGAAAAATTTACCTTGAGTCAGCTACACCGACTCTACGAATCTATTCTAGACAAACCACTAGATAAACGCAATTTCAGACGTAAAATTCAAAAGCTAGACATCCTGACTAGCCTTAGTGAAAAACAACGTGGGGTACCACACAAGCCTTCCCTTCTCTACGAGTTCAACGAAGAAAAATACCAAGAACTCACACAAACTGGTTTCGACAACTTCGGTTTCTAGTCAGCTTTTTTTTCTCAGCATAAAAAATCGTAATTTTCAGAAGTAAAAGTTACCACAGTGTAACTTTAGCGACCAACAAATTGTTCTACTGCCAGACACAATTTTGAACCGTTCTGACTACAATACAAGTGTAGACCTACACAGTGATTCGCTGTATAGGTTTTGTTTGCATTTCTTGCGAGATGTCGAACCAGCACGAGACACCGTACAAGACTGTTTTGAAAAATTGTGGATCAACAGAAAAAGCGTCACGACAGACAAAGCAAAAGCTTGGTTGTTTACTTGTGCCAATCACTTGATGCTCAATCATGTGAAACGCGGCAAAGTCAAACAACAGCATTTGGACTCGCTCGGATGGAGCAGCACCAACAGCTCAGACAAGCACTTTGAAAACCAACAAATTATCGAATTGTTGGTTAAAGATTTGCCACCACTGCAAAAAAGCATTCTGTTGCTCCGAGACCTCGAAGGCTACACTTACCAAGAAATCGGCGCCATGCTCACCCTGACCGAAGCCCAAGTGAAAGTGTACCTTTTTAGAGCGAGGCTCAAAGTCAAAAAACGCGCTAACGGACAATTTGTATTGGCTTCATGAAACCCACATTAGAAAACATCGATCATTGGCTCTTTGATGCCCTCGAAGGCAACCTAAGCCCCACTCAAGAGCAAGCGCTCGAGGACTTCATTGCTCAAAACCCAGAATTAGAACTCGAGCAGCAAGCCTGGTTAAAAACCAACTATGCTGCCTCTGAGCTCACCTTTGAACCCAAAGCTGTACTTTATCGCAAAAAGAAATTCGGCTACAAACCTTATGCCGCTGCAGCCATTCTGCTCTTACTCCTTGCCACCAAATCATTCTTATCAAATCAAACGAGCCCTTCACTTTCCTTACCTTCCACTAAACATCATTTTCCAACTACTGAGCAATCTAAAACTAGTCAATCAAGTACACCCAAATCAGCTCCTCAAACTTCTTCTTCTTCTTCTTCTTCTTCTTCTTCTTCTTCTTCTTCTTCTTCTTCGGTTATCTCCTATATTGTTACTCACCAATCCGAGAAACTGTCGACAAAAACTTACTCACCTTCAGTTGCTAGCTCCATTGTTTCTTCCTTACCTTATGCTTCTTCCAAAGCTCAAGTAGGATTATCAAGTCTACAAACTTTGCAAGCAGACAAAATCGTGGGCTACCGTACCGATATGCGTTTTGAAGCATTAGTCGGTGTGCGACCCGAGCTCGATCTCAATAACAATTGGCGTCTTCCTGCTCTGCAGCGCATGAGTCAGTTTGCTCAAAAAGAACTGGGCCTTAGCAACAACCAAACCTACGACCTCCTGCTGCCTGGCAAAAGCAATATTGACGCGAACATAAGCAGTGTGGGCACGCTATCGCAAACACGTTTTCAAAGCAGCAGCATTACCCGAAGCGGCACGTCTGCAGCACAGGGCCTGATGGGGCAGCAATTCAGTATTGACGGCTATTCGCGAAAATTGCGTGCAGGGATTGGCTTTCAGGGCAGCTACAGGCAATATGCAGGCGCAGCGGTAAGCGACTACGAAATCGGCCTAATTGCAGCACCCAAAATATTACTCAATCGCCTAATTGTGCTAGAACCTGCAGCACGACTGCGCTTAGGTGCACGCTACGCCAATACGGCCAAGCTACAAGAGCTTTCCTATATTGAATTTGAGAACGCAGACCTCAGAGCCGTTCTAATTGACACCACCCAAGCCGTTGGTCGACGACTTTTCTACAAAGACCTCGACATCGGTCTTGCCATCCAAACACCAATATTATTCTTAAGCGCCCAAATTGATAACACTTTTAAGCATTTCAACTATGCCATGGGCAACGAACAAACGCCGAGCAGTAGCCGTGCATTTCAACAACTCACCGTCTCTCTTGGTACACAATATGCATCGCGCAATGAAAAAATGCGCATCGCACCCTACATGCAATTCAGATCAAATCGCTTAGAGACACAATACCTTGTTGGTCTGCAAATGAATGTCAACAAATGGCAACTTGGCGCAAGTGTGGCCAATAATCAACAGTATCAAGCAGCCTTGGGTTATATAGGTAAGCACAGTGCAATTATCCTACAAAGCTGCCAGCAACAACTCCTAACGCTCAACGCACCAAGTTATTTTCATCAAGTCACCTTCCGATTTTACTCACAGCCTAGCCGTAAGGCACGCCGTTATATTTCATTTTAATCATGAAAAAGTTAAACTTATTCCTATTGTGCTTGGTTTGTTCCTACAACTTACTTGCCCAAGACCCAACCTTTACTCAGTTTTACTCCAACCCGGTTTACCTCAACCCAGCGCTTGCTGGCTCTAGTGGCTGCCCACGTCTGGCATTCAATTACCGCAACGAATGGCCACAACTCTCAGGCAATTATGTCACCTATGCGGCAGCCTACGATAGTTACTTCAAAAATATCTCTGGTGGCGTTGGTTTGATTGCCCTACACGATGTGCAAGGCCAAGGAACGATCCAAACATCAATGATCGGAGCGAGTTACTCGAACTACCTGAAAGTCAATCGCAAATTCAGACTCATGTTTGGCGCACAAGCCGCTTATTATCAAAAATACCTGGACTGGAGCAAACTCACCTTTGGCGACATGATTGACCCGCGTCGCGGCTTTATTTATCAGACCGGTGATGTGCCGCGTGGCAACGGCCGACATGGCTTCTTTGATGTCTCGGCAGGTATTGTGGGCTTTAGCAAGAATTTTTATTTTGGAGCAGCGCTTCATCACCTCAACAGACCCGATGAATCCATGATTTTAGGCCAGTCTAAGTTACCAATTAAAATCACGGGTCACCTAGGCGCCAACATCAAACTCGGACAGCGCGGCCGCTATTCAAGCACGACCTTTTTATCTCCTAACATTATCTATCAATACCAAAATGGTTTTCAGCAGCTCAATATCGGTGCTTACCTGAAATATGAAAGTTTTACAATTGGCGCTTGGTACCGCAATAAGGATGCGTTTATCATGACCGTTGGGATCAATACCGATAACTACAGGATTGGCTACAGCTATGACCTCACTGTTTCGAAGCTTGGTAATGGTTTGAGCGGGGGTTCTCACGAAGTATCGTTGGGTATCAATCTCAAGTGTAAAAAACCAGCTCGCGACTTCAGACGCATCAGCTGTCCTTCTTTCTAGACTGTTGAGCGGCTAAATTGCAATTTGTAATTTAGCGCCATGAAACAACTTTTATTCCTCTATGTGTTTGGTGTTGCGCTTACTGTCCAAGCACAGCAAAATTGGTTGGGCAACACCTCCCCTACTTACGACGAACTCATTTCGCACCTACAGCAGCTTGACCGCGCACACAAAGAGATCAAACTTTACAACATGGGGCCTTCAGACTACGGCCAACCCATCTACTTGTGTGTAATCAACGGCCACCGAGATTCTAGCCAAACCTTTGAAAAAGCGCGCAAGTCCACCACTATTCTGATCAACAATGCGATTCATCCGGGTGAACCAGACGGCATCAACGCCTGCCTTATTTGGCTTGATCAATGGATCCGCGCGGGCAAACCCCTAAAAAATAGTGCTGGGGATGATTTACCAGTAATAGCGTTTATTCCAGCATACAATGTAGGTGGCATGTACAACCGTTCTGGAACAAGTCGTGCCAATCAAAATGGTCCTGAAGCATACGGCTTTAGAGGTTCGGCTAAAAACCTCGACCTCAACCGCGATTTCACGAAAATGGATGCCGTCAATACACTAACGTTCGTCAATATTTTTCAAGCACTCGATCCCGATATCTTTATAGACAACCATGTATCCAACGGCGCCGACTACCCCTACACGCTCACTTATATCAGCTCGATGAAAGAAAGGATGGCGCCGAGCATGCAAGCACTTACTTACGACGACTGCATCCCGACTTTAAAAGCATACTGTCAGATGGGTAATTTTGAATTGTTTCCTTATGTCGAATTAAAAGGAGAAACACCCGAAGAAGGCATTGTGGCCTTCAACGACCTCCCGCGCTATGCTATGGGTTATGCCAGTTTGTTCCATGCACTCTCTTTTACGGTAGAAACACACATGCTCAAACCCTTCCCACAAAGAGTACAAGCCACCTTACAATTCATGAACGCCACCATTGCCTATGCCATCTCTAATGCTGCACGCATTGAAGAAGCGAGAAAGGAAGCCATTGAATGGAGCCAAGCACAAATGTATTTTCGCTATAATTATCAATTGAACGAACAAGCCAGTGACAGCATCCGCTTCAAAGGTTACGCTGCAATTTACCCTAAGCATCCTATTACGGGTTTGGCTCAGCTCGAATATGACCGACAAAAACCTTATGAGCAATTCATCCCCTATTTCAATAAATACCTTCCAAAAGACTCCATAGACGTTCCAAAATATTATGTTGTTGGAGGGCAAGAAACGGAAGTGATTAAATACCTCCAATTTAATGGTGTTGCATTTCAAGTCATTGATTCCTTCTACCTTAAAGAGGTAAATTGTTTTGTTGTGAAGGATTACAAAGCCCCTGCCCGTCCTTATGAAGGGCATTTTAAACTTTCGAATATCCAAATAGCCAATAGTACGCAAAAGCTACTACTCAAACCTGGTGACATCATTATTCCCACCAAACAAGACCGCGCACATTTCATTCATGCGGTATTGCAACCCAGAGCCGAAGACAGCTACCTCTCCTGGAATTTCTTTGACTCTTATCTTCAACAAAAAGAATACTTCTCAGCTTATATTTTTAAAAGTCAAATTGAAGAGATCCTCGCTAAAGACCTTAATTTGAAAAAAGCATACGAGGAAAAGAAGGCGATAGATATCAAGTTTGCACAAAGTGAATGGGATCAGCTTTTTTACATTTATCAAAACAGTGAATATTTTGAACAGACCTTTATGCGTTTACCGGTCTATCAAATATTTGATTGATTCACTTTCGACCTGTCTTAGCGTATAAGGTTGACGTGGCCACTTATTTGAATTTTACCATCGTTATCTGGGTTTTTCACCTCAATAAGGTACGTGTATACACCTATAGGACTCTTATCGTTAGTTGGCGTATTTCCATCCCAACCCTCTTTCAAATCGTAAGACTCAAAAATCAATTCTCCCCATCGGTTAAATATCTGTAGATGATAATTATTCAAATCAATTCCTGAACTAAATATTGGCAGGAATGTTTGGTTAAATTGATCGCCATCAGGTGTGAAGGTATTCGGTACGTAATAAATTAATCCAGGATTGTAATCTAAGAAAAGGACAGCGGTATCAACACAACCAAATGAAGTGGTTGCTATAAGCGTGATTTCTCTTCCATTAGTCACATCTGTGAATTCATGACTTGGATCTTCAACATTTGTATTTTCTCCTGCTCCAAAATCCCAATAATAACTCGTCGCATTTATTGAAGTATTGTTAAACTGAACTACTTGCGATTCTTCAGTAAAATATAATAAGGAGGGTTCAAATGAAGCAATTGGTTGATTCTGGGTTGTAATAAATCCTGGAATTGTTGTTGTCGAAGTACATCCGTTCAGACTTGTTGTTAATCCTACAGTGTAAGACCCTTGGGTCGTAAAATCAATAGTTGTCTGGGCGCCATTTGAAACAAGCTGATTATCTACAAACCATTCATAATTATCATAATTTGTATATTGCGCTGAAAGTGTGATACTTAAAGGAACACATCCCTCTAAGAAGTTAGCATCAAAATTACTAATTGGCAACGGGAGTAAATTTACAGTGGCTATTACCGTATCTGAAGAACAACCATTCAAGAGATTAAATACTTGTACCGTTGTATCTTGTTGAGGGGTAATTGTTAAAGAGGAAAGACCAGGAGCAGCACTAGAACCCCAATAATAGGTGCCTTGAGGTACCGCAGTTGCAACTAAAGTTGCAGCAGCACCCGTACAAATTGTTTGATTACCTACTGATATCATTGGAATTGGGTTCACAACTACTATTGCGTTCATAATTGATGAAGGGCAATTATCAAGCGTATAGGACACATTTAGATTTGTAGTTACTAATGGATTAAGTTGAATCGTATCATTTGAAGCACCATTGCTCCAATTCCAAACACCCCCTGCCAAATTTGTAGTAGCAATTAGTTGAGCGCTTGAACCGGCACAAATAGTATCATTAAACACTTGAATTATTGGAGTTGGCTTCACAACAATTTGAGCCGTTGTCGTGTCACTACAGCCAAATAAATTGTAGACAACTGTGTAGTTTGTTGTAGTAACTGGACTAACCGTTAAACTAGGTAACAAATTCGAAGTTCCTATCCACTGATATGTACCACCACTCAAGTTTACTGAAGTCTGTACAGATCCTTGATTACCGCTACAAATAGTATCATTTACAGCCGTAAGTTGTGGATAAGGATGAACAACAACAGTCATGTTGACTGAATTTGCACACGTGCCTGGAGTTGGCGTAAACGTATATGTTGTGGTTGCTTGATTATTAACTGCAGGGCTCCAAGTACCAGTAATTCCATTCAATGATGTATTTAGTAAATTGATTGTAGAGCCAATGCAAATCGATGGTATTTGGGTAAATAGTGGTGTTGCATTTTGAACTTGTGTTAAAGATATATTTTCAGAGTCTACACAACCGTTTGCCGCTGTAACCGTAACGGTATAGGTTCCTGGGGTGTTCACCGTTAGTGCAGCACTTGTACCTACGACACTCGCACCGTTACTCCAGCTATAGCTAACGCCGCCACTTGCCGTGAGTGAAATACTTGTTGTGTTACAATCTAAGACTGTGGTGGAAGTATTGTTCGCAATTTCAGCAACCGGGGCGGTGATGTCTTGTGTTATTGTAGTGCTTGTCGTTGATGTACAACCGTTGGCGCCGGTAACCGTAACGGTATAGGTGGCTGGGCTACTCACCGTTAGTGCGGCGTTTGTGCCTACGACACTCGTGCCATTGCTCCAGCTGTAGCCATTGCCGCCACTTGCCGTGAGTACGATACTTGTGGTGCTACAAGTTAAGACTGTGGTGGATGTATTGTTCGCAATTGCAGCAACCGGAAGGGTGATGTCTTGTGTAATAGTGGTGCTTGCTGTTGACGTACAACCGTTGGCGCCGGTAACCGTAACGGTATAGGCACCTGGGGCACTCACCGTTAATGCAGCACTTGTGCCTACTACACTCGTACCATTGCTCCAGCTGTAGCTATTGCCGCCACTTGCCGTGAGTACGATACTTGTTGGGCTGCAACCTAAAACTGTAGTGGAAGGATTGTTTGCAATTGCAGCAACTGGGGCGGTGATGTTTTGCGTAATTGTGGTGCTGGCCGTTGACGTACAACCGTTGGCGCCGGTAACCGTAACGGTATAGGTACCTATTGTGTTCACCGTTAGTTCAGCACTTGTACCTACGACACTCGTGCCATTGCTCCAGCTGTAGCTATTGCCGCTACTTGCCGTGAGTGAAATGCTTGTGGTACTACAAGTCAAGACTGTGGTGGAAGTATTGTTTGCAATTGCAGCAACCGGGGCGGTGATGTTTTGTGTAATTGTGGTGCTAGCTGTTGACGTACAACCGTTGGCGCCGGTAACCGTAACGGTATAGGTACCTGGGGTGGTCACTGTTAGTGCTGCGCTTGTACCAACGACACTCGTGCCATTGCTCCAGCTATAGCTATTGCCGCTACTTGCCGTGAGTGAAATGCTTGTTGTACTGCAATTCAAGACTGTAGTGGAAGTATTGTTTGCAATTGCAGCAACCGGGGCGGTGATGTCTTGTGTAATTGTGGTGCTGGCCGTTGACGTACAACCGTTGGCGCCGGTAACTG
>Ga0114968_10002205_pt1 | contig 15002 bp, 10 predicted proteins | sample M_130807_EF_Meta_FD_87020 | JGI IMG/M metagenome (GOLD analysis project Ga0114968, IMG submission 87020) | Freshwater microbial communities from Lake Montjoie, Canada to study carbon cycling - M_130807_EF_MetaG | ecosystem: Environmental > Aquatic > Freshwater > Lake | place: Lake Montjoie... | reverse complement strand
GGCTGACCATCGAGGTGCCGCCGGAGGCGCGCAGTGCGATGGCCTTGGTGGTGGAGGCAGGAATGACGGAGCGCTGGATGCCACGGGTAAGCATGAGACAGTCGGCATAGGGTGCGAGGGGGAGGATGGTCTGGTCCACGCGCTCCAGGCCGGTGGTCGGGCCTTGGAAATAGCCGTGGTCAAAGGCGAGCATGACTGTGCGACCGTCCTTGGGATTGAAGACCTTGGCGAGGCGGTTTTTGAGACCCCAGTCGTACTGGTGGCAGCCCTTGAGGAAGAAGCCGGGGGCCTCCTGGGGGACGTCGGTGAAGAATTCCTTTTCCTTCTTGTCTGCAGCGCTGGTTTGGATGTCGGCCATGGTGTGTGTTCAGTATTGGTTGAGCTTAAATCCATAGTCACTCGCTGCTTGCCGTCCATGGACGCGCTCGCCAGATTTGTGTCGGATTTCGCAATAGTCATGAAAAAGGACAGTATTCTCAGTCTTGTGCCCGCAGGCTCCGCGCATCGCGTGCAGGGGCAGCGGACCGTGGCGCTGCCAGGGGTGACGGTGGACATCCTGACCACGCGCAAGATCGAACTGCAGCAGTGGGAGCTGCGGCGGCTGAACGATCCGTACTGGCGGCTGTACTGGCCAGTGAGTCCCGGAGGGGTGGTGGAAATCGAGGGGGAGAAGACGCCGCTGGAGCCTGGCTTCATGTATCTGATTCCGCCACACACGACTTTCAGCACCACGACGAGCCGGCCGTTCAGCAAATGGTACGCGCATTTCAATCTCGGGCCGCTGGCGGACCGCGCGGCGCCGGGCATCCATAGGTTCCGCACCAACGCGCTGATGCAAAGTCTGATCCCCGGCCTGGTCAAAATGAGCAAGGAGAAAGTGGCGGTGAGGTTCCCTTGGCCCACGATCCAGCTCGTCATTGCTGCGGTGGAATGTCTGCCGGAGAGCGTGTGGGAGAAGCAGCACCTGGATGAGCGCGTGCAGCGGGCGATGGAATTCATGCACCAGCATCTCGGGCTCAAGCTGACTGCGGAGCAGGTGGCGCGGCATGCGGGACTGAGTCTGCGGAATCTGAATCATCTCTTTCAGCAGGAACTGCAGCAGCCGCCCATGCGCGTGCTGCTGGACTACCGGCTGGATGAAGCCTGCCGCAGGCTCAGGCACACGAAGGACAGCATCGAAACCATCTCCGAGCAGTGCGGTCTGACGAACCGCTACTACTTCAGCCGCATGCTGCGCCAGTACCGGAACACCTCACCGGCGACGTATCGGGATGAGAGCTGGGGGTGAGCCGTAATCATGCAGTAGGGATACAAAGAGCGCGGCAGCGTCTTGGAGTGCGGTGACAGAGATGCACGGCGCAGCCTGCATCGACGGCACCGCTTTCGCGGGTTCTAGCATGGTGTTCGTCCACAGCACACTATTCGGCCCGCGAAAGCGGCGTCGCGCTTAGGCTTGCCGCACGCACTCCAAGACGCTTCGCGCTCGCCTGGGCGCTGGGCTTTCTTCCGCGACTCTTCACCAATCGGTGAAGTTGGGTTCACATCATGCAAAGTCTTCGACGGCATGGTTACAACTGATCGCTCACAGTCCCAGCAGCTTCAAACTGTCGCGATGGATCATGGCTTCGATTTGGGCCGGATCGAGGCGCGGGAGCTTGGTGCCTTCGAGCATGTCGTTGAGCTTGCGGATGCCGTCGATGGAGGCGTTGACGGTGGTGAAGGGGAAGTCGGTGCCGAAGAGGAGCTTGTGCCAGACGCCGTATTCCTGCGCGAGCATGAGGGAGTTGTAGAGCTGCCAGGGGCGGTAATGGAGGGCGCTCACGTCGGCAAAGACGTTGTCGTGTTTGCGGATGGTCACGAGGCATTCGCCTTCATAAGGATGGCCGAGGTGGGCGAGGATGATCTTCAGGCCGGGATGTTTGAGTGCCACCGGTTCGATAAGCCGAGGCAGCGTGAAGGCCAGGGGTGCCTGGGCGATGAAGGTGGTACCCATGTGCAGTAGCACGGGCAGGCCGTGTTTTTCTGCGTACTGCCAGAGGGGTTCGAGTGCGGGGTCATCGGGACTGAAGCCGGCGTACATGGGCAGCAGCTTGATGCCGCGCAGGCCGAGGGCTTCGTGGCCGAACTGGATTTCGCGCTGCCAGTTTTCCTGAGTGGGGTCGATGGAGAGGAAACCGATCAAGCGTGCGGGATCGCGCGACACGTAGTCGGCCACGGTCTGGTCATTGACCCAGAGGCCGCTGAGCTTTGCTTTTCCGCCGAAGACGAAGGTGCGGGTATCTTCGGGAGCGGCAGCTCGATAGGCTTCGTAAGTTGAGCTGATGTCCACCTTCACGCCGGGGCGGGCGCGTCCGGCCTGATGGATGAAATCGTCGGAGAAGTCGGCGGGGAAGTTCCAGGCGTGGGAGTGGACGTCGATGATCATGAGTTTGAATCAAAGGGTGGCGGCGAGCATGCGGTCGAACTGGCGTTCGACTTCGAGTTTCGTTTCTTCGTCGAGTTTGAAGCCGACGGGACCGCGGATGAGGGTGTTTTTGAAGATGCCCTGACGGACGAGGAGGTGCTTTTCGACGGCGAGGAAGCCATCGAGGCTGGTTTGCATGGAGATGAGTGCGGAGAGAGGGCCGTGGATGCGATCGGCTTTTTCGGTGTCGCCGGCTTTGAGAGCATTCCAAAGGGGGACGATGCCGCGAATGAGGTCGGCGCCGGGCATGGTGCCGACGACGCCGCGCTTGAAGGAGTCCACGAGGGCGATGCCGCCGGTGCCTTCGAAGACGCGGGCGCGGCCTTGGGTGGCATCGCGGAGTTCGCTGAGCTTGGGGCCGATGGGAGAGGCTTCGGGTTTGTATTGAACGCGTTCCGGGCCGAACTCGGCGAGGAGCTTGGCCTGCATGGCGATGGGCATGGGCTTGCCGACGTAGCCGCTGGCGTCCTGTACGATGACGGGAATCTGGATGGCGTGGATGATGCGGGTGTAGTAGGCGAGCAGTTCGCTTTCGCCGATGCCGATGGAGACGGGTGGGATGGCCATCACGGCATCAGCTCCCACGCTTTCGGCGTGTTTGGCATAACGCTCGGCCACCTTGGAGGACTCTGCGCCGACGCTGATGACGACAGCGCCGCGTGATTTGCCAAACTTGCATGCGGCGGCGGCGAGTTGTCCGCGTTCTTCGCTATCGAGGCGGAGGGTTTCGGAGACCATGGCCATGACGATGCCATTTGCGCCGCAGTCGTAGAGCCAGGAGATCTCGCGTTCGAGAGTCTCGAGGTCTAGAGTTTCGTCTTCGAGCCACGGGGTTTGGAAGACGGGGAGGACGCCGCAGAGTTCGTGTTTGGGGGGAGTCATGGAAGGAGGCTTTGAGGACCGAGGGAACGCTGATTTAGCACCGCAGAGATTAGAAAACCGCAGAGAATACATTCAAAGCAGATTTCGCTTAGCGGCGGAGTCACCAGAGCAGCTTGCCGCCATCAATGATGAGCAGGCTGCCTGTCATGTAGCTGCTGGCATCGCTGGCGAGGTAGAGGGCGAGGGGGCCGATTTCTTCGGGGCTGCCCCAGCGGCCCATGGGGATGCTGGTGGCGACTTCGCCTTCGAATTCGGGGCGTTCGCCGATCCAGCGTTTGTTGGCGTCGGTGAGGAAGGGGCCGGGGGCGATGGCGTTGACGGTGATGCCGTGGGCGGCCCAGTCGGCGGCGACGGCTTTGGTGAACATGGTCAGCGCGCCTTTGGAGGTCTCGTAGCTGCGGCCGCGCATGGCCTTGCCGGGCCAGAGGGCGTTGATGGAGGCGATGTTGATGATGCGGCCCCACTGGCGCGGAATCATCGCGCCGCCGATGCGTTTGGTGAGGATGAAGGCCTGGGTGAGATTGAGGTCGAGGATGCGCTGCCAGTCTTCGAGTGCGAGATCCTCGGTGGGTGTGTTGATGCGGCGGCCACCGACGTTGTTGATGAGGATGTCGATGGGCGGGTGATCGCGGAGGAGGACATCGCAGAGGCGTTCGGCTTCTGACGGCTGGGAGAGATCGGCCTGAATGGTTGTGACGGTCAATCCTGCGGCTTGAAGACTGGCGCGTGCGTTTTGCAGGTGCGCCTCATCGGAGCCGGCGATGATGAGTTCGGCTCCGGCTTCACCGAGGGCGCGCGCCATTTCCAGGCCGAGGCCGCGTGAGCCGCCGGTGATCAGGGCGCGGCGGCCGGTGAGGTTGAATAGGTCGAGGACGGGCATGGCGTATGCGTAGGGGCTTCGAAGGACGGAAGGGACGGAAAGGACTCAAAGAACAGACGTGGAAACAGATCGGTGGGGCGAGGGGGGGCTTTCAGGCGGTGCGGCCTCGCCCGCGCAGTAGCTTCGATATGATCGGTGCTGCACTTCCTTACAGAAGTCAGTTCGTTGAAGTGAACGTTTGGAGCAAGAACGCCTGCAAAGGTGCAAAACAGGGGTGGTCGAAATTCACCCATTTTTCCTGCATCCAGGGCTTGTCCGTATCTTTTCTCCCGTGCCAGGCGGCGAAGCCGAAGCGCTCGTTTGGCACTTCTTTTGTGGCGATCCAAAGCTGAGCGCGTGCTTTGTCATTCTTGGCGAAAGTGTCTGAGGGCTTCCAGCCTTGAGTCTCTGCGCAACGGAAAAAGTCTGCAACGCATGTCTCCATGGGACTTCCTTTCAGGGAGGCCAGCCAGAGTGATTCCAGCGCACCAGGTTTTCCATCGCCGGGAAGAACAAAAACAGCGGGATTGAGCCTTTGAATTTCTTCAGGGGCATGCGTTGCCGCATACTCAAGACTTTTCAGAGCGCCTGTAGCGTCTTCGTCTGCATCGCGGATTATGCCGATGCGGGTAACGAGACCGAAGCCTTTCAGTTTGACTACATCGGAGAGGAAGGTCGCCAATTTTGACTTTCCCTGGAAAGCAATGACTTGGACATTGATGATGCTGAGTTCGGTGAACCAGGCGTTGAAAAAGCTCACTTCATCTTCTCCTTCGCATAGCAAAAGGCCTGGCTTTGAGATGATCAAGGGTTTACGATTCGCAGACATCAGCGCACCTCCCAGTCGCGTTCCAGCATGCGCTCCAGTTCTTCTTCGTTCATCGTGACGCAGCGGATGTTGCCGTTCTCCAAGCGTTCCAAACGATGGACTGCCAGATCGTTTTTGGGTTCGCCTTTGAAGGCTTCAGCAGCGGCGGCGATGCACTCCAACGAGTGGGTGGTGGCGAAAATTTGAACCTCTTCTTTGTTTACTGCTTCACGGATGCCGGTCCAGATTTGCGGCAGGGCGCTCCAATGCAGACCGTTTTCGATTTCATCGATGAGCAAAATATCGGCTTCTTCTCCGATGATCGCGCCATAGATTTGCACGAGACGATTGAAGCCTTCACCGAGGAATGGGAGTGGTATGCGCTCTGGCAGGCCAACATCAGCGTATAAAACGCGACGACCTTCTATTTCGAATGGGCGCAGACGTTTCAGCCTCGGTTCAACGCGCTTCAAGAAATCCACAAAACGATCTTCATTTTCTGTGCGGCGTGTCCAGGAGTCGAAGTCCTTGGCAAGCTCGGTCGCGGGGCGTTTGTCTGTACTCAGCGAGCGAATACGGTTCATCCATCCTTGTATTGGATGCCATTGCACCACCTTGTTGAGGGGAAGTAATGCTATCGTTACTGCCAATGAGCGCTCCACCCCTTTAGAGGCAATTTGAGCGATGTGTGGACCATCCTGCCGCTGGCCCGAAATCACTATGGGTATTTCATCTTGCAGATCGTGAAAAAGCCAGCGGACATAGTCTTCGCTCGTCTCGCCTTTGTATGACTTGTCACGAAACTCAGGCAGCTTAAATCCTTCCGACTGCGGCAGCATTGAGACAGCCTCAATAATTGCTGTCTTACCTGAGTTGCTGGTGCCAACGAACAAATTCACCTTCGCCAGAGGATTGATTTTTAGCTGGCGGAAGCATTTGAAGTTTTCGATCTCGAGGGAGGTCAGCATGGACGTGCGTGATTATGACGGCCATAGATGATGATGCAAACCGGTTATTCTGCGCGCTGAAGGTTGGCGCTGAATTGTAAAGTGCTGCGGCGATGGACGGAACCCTTTCAGGGTTCGACCTTGGGTGGAGAGATGACGTTGGGCGAAACCCAGGGGAGCACTCGCCAAGGCTCGGCACCCCTGGGCTTCATGACGGAAGGCCGTTGGCCTTCGGGAGCGACTGATTACGCCGCCGGAGGCACGTGGGCACGGGTTCAGGTGCGGCGGTGGCAGGCCACGGACCGGAATGAGCTAAAGCTCATGAGTACATTATGCCGCCTGTGGGGCGCGGATGTGGGCCCAGCAGTGGACGTGGGGGTCGCCGCGGAAGAACCAGACCATGTTGGGGCCTTCGATCTGCCAGACATCCCAGATGCCGTCTTTGCCGACGTCCTGGTTTTTGAAGAAGGCCATGTGGAGATTGTCGTAGCCACCGGCTTCGATGTACTTCAGGGACTCTTCGCGTTCCGACTGGCGGAAGGGTTTCAGAAGATCGGCGATGACTTGTTTGACGAGGTCTTTCTGGTCGGCGCTGAGTTCGGTGAGGGGGATGCCTTCGAGGCCCTTGGTTTTGCCGGAGAGCTGGACGGTGTCGCTGCCGTCTTCGTCGCGGGATTCGCCGAGGAGGGCGAGTTCGCGCTGTTTGCCGTCGAGGGCCTGGAAGACTTCGTTGGCGCGCTTGGCCTGGTACCAGTAGGCGTTGCCAGGATGGTCGGGCTTTTCATTGAAGCCTTGGGCGGCGTGGCCGTAGAAGATGGGGCCGCCGAAGGCCGCGCCTTTTTCGCTGTCGCCATCGCAGCGGCGGGTGCAGTGGCGGCCGGTGAGGACGAACTCGAACTGGTTGGTGCCGGGTTCGCCAAAGAGCGCGACTGAGGCGCTGCCGAAGCCGCCATCGGCTTTGTTGTCCTGATCGAACTGACGCCAGACTTCGGCTTTGTATTCGTCGCTGTGGAGCTTGTCGAAGATCTCGCGGACGAGGTCCTGCTGGTCGGGCTTGAGAACGTCGCGGATTTTCTGCGGGGTGATGTGCCAGTTGTTGTCCACCTTGAGGCGGCGCGGATCGCTCCAGGCAAAGCAGAGGGTTTTGCGCTGGGCTTCGTCCATGCTGCCGTAGAGCTGCTGGACGAGGGTTTCAGAGGTGGCTGCGGAAGGGGCACCGAAGGCGGAGCCAAGGAGGCCCGCGGCGGCGACCTGCGCGCTGCGGGTGATAAAGTCACGGCGGCTGGCCGTCGGGGTGTGGAGCGTGTTCATCGCTGGTTTGTATCAAACGTGGAGCGGAACGGAAAGTTTTGTTTTATCAGCCGCCGGGTTGTCAGCGCAGAGAGCCATGGCGAAACGGAATTTTCGACATCAGTGGATTGCACCGTTACATTGAGGTCTGAAACTCGCGGGCATGGCATTCTTCTACGGCATGCCCTTAATGGCACTGAAAAAAAGCGCCGGGTCTTGATCACATGATTGAGAAAACGGAAAATTGATGGAGTCTCCAGTTTTTGATATGGCCAGTTCATTCCCATCTCGACGCAAGTTTCGCTGGATCGCGGTGGCGCTGCCATTTGCGATGTTACTTTTCTGCTGTCTCATGCTGCTTTGGCAGGAAAAGCAGCCGACTTCCAAGGGGGGATCAGGCTCCAACGCCGAGCCTGACATCTTGGCGGGACCTGCCGAACGCAACGCAGAGGAAGCTGCGGCTGAAGAGGCCAGGCAGATCAAGGCCAATGCGGACTTTCATGCTTGGGCGGACCGTTTGCGTGTCAGTCCACCCGGCCCGGCGGGACAGCCGCAGGAAATGGCCGCAGGACTGGCGCTGGCCGAGTCCAGGCATGCCAGGATGACGCGATTGATCCGTGAAAATCCACAGCAGGCGATTGCGGAGGCCTTGAGCTTTGCGCAATGGGCGGCGCTGCCCAAAGAGATCCAGGGGTTGGTGGAGAGACCGTTCAGCGTGGTGGCGGACTACGAATACTATCCCGTCTGTGTGCCGCCCGGAGAGCAGCGGCCATCCGGGGCGGCGGAATATGTAGCGAAGCTGTCGATGAACGACGGCACCCGCCTGGAAGCCTTCGTTTATGGGCAGCGGCGCGGCCTGATGAGCAAAACGAACCTGCCCGTGCAGGGAATCTCCCTTGATGGTGCCGCCGCAGTCCGTGACGGCGTGTTTCAGGCGGTGTCGGTGAATGAGCTGGCGCTGTTCACGCCTGGGCAGCCGGTGGTGGCCAACAGCCTCGTGACCGGGCAGCCAGTGGGGGCGGATGCGGTGTACGCCGTAGCGGGCGGGAAGGCGTTTGTGTTTGGCGGCCAGGCCGAGCTTGAGCAATTCGCCGCAGATGTGGGGAAACTGGATGCCATGCCGGGCAAGGTAGCGGCCTCCTCGGTGCTGGTGCTGCCAGATGCCGTGGATGCATCGGGCGTGTTCGACCTGAATGCGATGCAGAACTTCGCCATGGAGCAGGCATCGACATGGACGGAGACGAAAAAGAAGCTGTTTCTGATCCGGATCAACTTCACGAACAACACGGCCGTGCCCGTCACGCAAGCAGCGGCGAGCACGGAGATCAACGGCGCCTCAAGCGACATGATCCGTGCGATGTCCTATGGCAAGACGTGGGTGGAGGGCGTGGTGAGCGCGAACGTTTACACCATGCCGCAAACCTCCACCTATTATGCGAACGGCGGCAACGGCCTGAACAGCGATCTGCTGCGGGATGCGCGCAATACGTTCCGCAATACGAAAAGCGGCGGCGATGCGGCGATCAACATCGGTCCCGTGAGTGCCACCGGCAACGGCGACTCGGGCGGCATTGGGGACTACGACATCGTGGGTATCTTCTTCAGCAGCATCGGCATGATCAGCGGCGGCGTCTCGTATGCCGGTCTGGCCGGCGGCGGCAATCTATGGGTGCAGAATGCGAACTACACGAGCCTGTACACGCACGAGTGGGGTCACAACTACGGCCTGGGGCATGCCAGCTTCTGGCAGACGAGCAATGGTTCGGTGACCGGAACCGGCAGCAACGTGGAATATGGGGATGACTATGATGTGATGGGCGGCGGCCCGGCCCCGCAAGGGCACTACCACCCCATGGGCAAGGCGCTGCTGAACTGGTTGACCCCCACGGATTGGGCGGATGCCACGGCGAGCGGGTCCAACACGTACCGGATCTACCGCGAAGACGATGCCGCCACTACAGGCACGCCGCGCGGTGTACGTGTGACCAAGGTGGCGACGGTGGGCAGCCAGGAATATTATTGGATCGGTTACAAGCCCGCCTTCACGAACAACCCGCATCTTCAGCGTGGCGCTTATCTGAACTGGCAGATGGCGGGGCAGACACGCTGCTGGCTGCTCGACACCACGCCCAACAGCAGTGGGGGCAAGACGGATGCGCCGATCGACCTGGGCCGGACCTACGCAGACGCCACTGCGGGCGTCTATATCACGCCGGTGGCGGTTGGCGGAGTGGGAGCGCAGAGCTACCTGGACGTGCGGGTGAATGTAGGGTCGTTTCCCGGCAATGCCGCACCGACCGCCCCGGGCGGGATCAGCGGCCCGAGCAGCCTGTCGGCTCGCAGCAGCGGAACCTTTACCGTCAACGGGAACGACAGCAACGGCGACACGCTGGCCTACTTTTGGGATGCGAACGATGGCGCCGTGAACAACAACGCGACCAGCATCACCCACACCTGGACCGTGGGCGGCACCTACACGCTGAATGCGACCGTCAGCGACATGAAGGGTGGAACGGTCACGGTGAGCAAGACAGTCACCGTCACGGACCCACTGGACACGTGGACTGCGCACAGCATCGGCACGACGGACGATCTGCAGGATGTGGTCTGGGGCAAGGGGCGCTTTGTCTCCGCCGAGTACTGGGGCGGAGTCTATGCGAGCTGGGATGGCAACACGTGGACCAAGTCCAATGATCCTCCCGCCTTCGACAGCCAGCCGCGCCTTGCTTTTGGCAGCAATGTGTTTGTGGTGGCAGGCAAGATTGACAATGCGACGGCCGCGCAGATCTGCTGGTCCGCCGACGGCCGCCTGTGGAACCAGGCCGCTTTCCCGAACGGGGTGCCGCAGATTCAGGAGGTCACGTTTGGCAACGGCGTGTTTCTGGCCGTGGCCGATGGCGGCACGGTGCTGCGCTCTGCGGATGGCAAGACGTGGACTTTGACGAGCGTGGGAGGCAGCCCCAATTTTCGCCATATTGCGTGGGATGGCAGTGCGTGGATCGCGGTAGCGATGAATGCAGCGCAGTCACGCCCGGAAGTGGTCTGGACTTCGCTGGACGGCGTGGCGTGGACGCAGCGCAGCGCGCTCGGGGTGGACACCTTTCGCGTGTATGGGTCCGGCGGCGTCATGTATGCGCTGGGCTGGTATGCGGGGGTGATGTATTCCACCGATCATGGCATCACCTGGCAGAGTGCGGCCATGCCGGCCGGAACGCGCTGGACGACGAATCGCATGGCAATCAGTGACAACGGTACGTTCTTTGCCACGGGCGAGGCGATGGATGAATCCGGCACGCCGTACGCGCTGCTCGTTTCCACCGATGGCATCAACTGGTCGCGCACGACAGTGAACAGCGGCAACACGGCGGTGGGCAACGCGAACGGCCTGGTGTTCGGCTTTGGCAAATTTGTCACCGTTGAGAACGGCGGCAACACGCGCAGCAGCAATGGCCTCTATTCCACCAATGTGGCTCCGGTGCCGGTGTTCACCTCGAATCCGGCCACGGGCGTGGCGCGGCAACTGGTTTCATTCCGGGCCAGCGCCACCGATGCGGACAACGACACGCTGGTTTATGCCTGGGATCTGGGCTCGCAGATCACCATCCTCGATGGTTCCAGCATCGTACCCACGTTTGTTTTTGGCGGCAGTTACACGGTGACTTTGCGCGTGAGCGACGGTCGTGGCGGGCTGGCCACGCTGACGCAGACGATCAATGTTTCCGACCCGGCGCGCACTTTCACCCAGAGGACGAGCGGTACGACCAGCAGTCTGAATGCCATCGCAGCGAACAGCACCACGGTGGTGGCGGCTGGGGACGGAGGTGTCATTCGCAGCTCCACCGATGGGGTGACGTGGACCACGCGCAGTGTCACCGAATTTGCCACGAACATGTACTTCCGCGCGCTGACGTGGGACGGCGGCAAGTTCATCCTGGTGGGGGAAGACTACAATTTCACCGTCTCGGCCTGGGTGGGGCTGGTTTACACATCTACTGACGGGGCGACATGGACGCAGCGCTTTCGCGGCACCGTCGCGAACTCCCAGCTCTACGGTGTCGCATCGAACGGCAGCGGTGCGGTGGCGGTGGGGAACAGTGGCACGGTGCTCGGCTCGGCCAACGGCACCTCCTGGAGCAGCGTGGCCGTGTCCGGCATGACTTCGTCACAAACCCTGGGCGGGGTAGCGTGGAACGGCAGCGTGTATGTCTTCACCGGCTATACGGGAGGCAATGGCGGCTTGAAGGTGTTTTCCTCCAGCGATGGCTCCAGCTGGATCGACCGCTCGGCCGGAACCGCACTGGCGAGCTGGCAGGATCTGCGTGGCATCGCCTGGCTGCGTGACCGCTTTGTGTCCAGCGGCTGGTATTCAGGGCTGCGCACCTCCAGCAATGGCGGGCAGAGCTTCACCACCACGCGTAGCCACCGGGAGGAGAACCCTGCCATGGCCTATGGTGACGGCATCTATTTCACTGCAGGGGTGGATCATGACGCCAGCGACGCAGACATGGATGTGCTGTCGCTGGATGGCACCACTTGGTATGCCTTTGCCGCGCCTACCGCGGCAGACCGCCAGGCGGCGGTGTTTTTCAAACACACGTTCATCACCGCCGGTGCTGGGGGCAGTCTCTGGCAGAGCGGGGACACGACGCCAGGGGCGACCTTTGCGGGCTGGCAGAGCACGCAGTTCCCGGGCGGCGGTGCGAGCTCCACCGCTTTGGCGGACGCTGACGCGGACGGGGTGGCGAATCTGCTCGAATACGCACTCAATCGAAACCCCAATGGGGCAACGGGGGTGAATGGAGCTAGTGGGATGGGTTCCGTGGTCATTGCGTCCAGCCGTGCCTGGCTGCACCTGGACGTGCCGGAACCAGCGATGCCAGACATCCTCTACACGGTACAGGGCAGCAGCACGCTCGCTGGAAGCTGGACGGACCTGGCCCAAAAAGCAGGCTCTGGCGGATGGACATGGCTGGGAGGGGGAACCTCGCGTATCAGCCAGGGGGCGCTTTCGGGCGGTCGCCTGCCGACTGAGATTGGCATGCCTGACAGCGCGAACGGGCAGCCGCGCTACTTTTTGCGACTGCAGGTGGTCGCGCCGTGATCAGGGGCTGTTTGCGGGCAGCTTTTTAACACTCCACACAAGAAGCAGGAAAATCGCAATCAAGCCGACGCCGATGCCATTTTCGCGCCATGACGGCGCGAACACCAGCACATAGCCCGCATCCTTCACCAGTGCGGCGAAACTGGAGACGCAGAAGGGCATCAGATACAGGCGGAAGAGCACCCAGGGGTCCATGCGAGTGCGAGTGGCGGCAGAGGACTGGGTGCTGATGATCAGTGCAATGCCAATGATGCCGCTGAGGCCGAGCGAGGTCAGCCAGATGCGCGGCGAGGGATCGAAATGATGGATGATGCTTAGCGTCCACCAGATGAAGTAGCACCAGAGGATGGTGCGACCGGTGGAAAGATTCTGGAGGTAGTGAATGAGCGGCATGAAGGGATGGAATGGATGAAGCGCATCCACGACTGAGCAATTAGAGGGCCAGCCAACGCATGGCAGCCTGTTGCGGCCTCAGCACTGCGGGGGGCGTAATGCGCATGCGCCATGCCATCCAAAACCCGTCTTGTGCTTGTGCTGGGAGACCAGCTTGATCTTCAGTCCGCCGCTTTTGACGGCTTTGATCCGCAGCGGGATGCGGTGTGGATGGCGGAGGTGGCGGGGGAGTCCACCAAGGTGTGGAGTGTGAAGGCGCGCATCGCGGTGTTTCTGGCAGCCATGCGGCATTTCCGTGAGGCGCTGGAGGAGAAGGGGTGGCGGGTGGTTTATCATGAGATGGGTGCTCATGAGAACTTTGGGGAGGCGCTGCGTGCCAGCGTTCTGGAACTGCGTCCTGCTAAGCTGGTGATGGTGCAGGCTGGAGAGTGGGGCGTGCAGCGTGATTTCGAGGCTGCTGCTGCTGGGCTGGGGGTGCCATTGGAGGTGCGGGAGGATCGGCACTTTCTTTGCACGACGGTGGAGTTTGCGAAGCATGCACAGGGCCGCAAACAGCTGCGGATGGAGTTCTTCTATCGGGAGATGCGACAGCGCACGGGGGTGCTGATGGAGGAGGGAAAGCCAGCGGGTGGGCAGTGGAACTTTGATCCCGAGAATCGCGGGTCTTTTGGCAAAGCGGGGCCGGATTTGCTGCGGGTGCCACCACGGAGGTTTGTGCCCGATGAGATCACGCGGGAGGTCATCGCGCTGGTGGAGGATCGTTTTGCGAAGCATCCGGGAACGCTGAAGGATTTCGACTGGCCGGTGACGGCGGCGCAGAGTGTGGAGGCGCTGGAGGATTTCATCGCGCACCGGCTGGCGCAGTTTGGGCAGTACCAGGATGCGATGTGGGTGAATGAGCCGTGGCTGTATCATTCACGGCTGAGTGCGGCGATGAACCTGAAGCTGCTGAACCCGAGGTTGGTCATCGCGGCGGCGGAGAAGGCGTGGCGTGAAGGCAAGGCACCGCTGGCGGCGGTGGAGGGATTCATCCGGCAGATCCTTGGCTGGCGGGAGTATGTGCGGGGCATCTACTGGCTGAAGATGCCGGACTATGTTCGGCTGAATGCCATGGATGCGCATGAGGCGCTGCCGGGTTTTTACTGGACGGGGGAGACGGACATGAACTGCTTGCGGGATGCGCTTTCGCAGACGCTGCGCTACGGCTACGCGCACCACATTCAGCGGCTGATGGTGACGGGTTTGTTTGCGCTGCTTTACGGGGTGGACCCGCATCAGGTGCATGAGTGGTATCTGGCGGTGTATGTGGACGCGGTGGAGTGGGTGGAACTGCCCAACACGCTAGGCATGTCTCAGTATGGGGACGGCGGCCTGATGGCCAGCAAGCCGTATGTGGCCAGCGGCAAGTACATCCAGCGGATGAGCAACTACTGCGCGGGGTGCCGGTATGATCCTGCGCAGGCGACGGGAGAGAAGGCGTGCCCTTTTACGACGCTGTATTGGGACTATCTGCTGCAGCATGAGGTGCGGCTGCGGGGGAATCAGAGGATGGCGATGCAGCTGAAGAATCTGGGGCGACTGAGTGCGGAGAAGAGAAGTGAGATTCAGGAGCAGGCGGTGAGGGTGAGGGAGGGGTGTGCTGGCGTGGGGTGATTTGCGGAGCTGCAGAATCGAGGACGAGTAGGAGAACGAGGACGATTTAGAGCGGCGCGGCGCAGGGGGGCTAGGTGAGGATGTTCTTCACCACCGTTGCGGGTTCGACGCCGGTGAGTTTGAAGTCGAGGCCCTGGGAGCGGAAGGTGAAGCGTTCGTGGTCGATGCCGAGCTGGTGCATGACGGTGGCCTGGAGATCGCGGACGTGGACGGGATTTTCAGCGACGTTGTAGCTGAAGTCGTCCGTCGCGCCATGGGTGATGCCGGGTTTGACGCCGCCGCCGGCCATCCACATGGTGAAGCAGCGCGGGTGGTGATCGCGTCCGGCTTCGGGGCTGTCCCATTTGCCCTGACCGGCGACGCCGCGGCCGAATTCGCCGCCCCAGATAACGAGGGTGTCATCGAGGAGGCCGCGTTGTTTGAGGTCTTTGATAAGGGCGGCGCTGGGCTGATCGGTGTCCCGACAGCGGGCGGTACACCAACTGGGAAGGCGGCTGTGATGATCCCAGTCGGGATGAAAGAGCTGGATGAAGCGCACGCCGCGCTCCGCGAGGCGGCGGGCGAGGATGCAGTTCGCGGCGTAGCTGCCGGCGCGGCGTGAGTCG
>Ga0114968_10002204_pt1 | contig 15004 bp, 10 predicted proteins | sample M_130807_EF_Meta_FD_87020 | JGI IMG/M metagenome (GOLD analysis project Ga0114968, IMG submission 87020) | Freshwater microbial communities from Lake Montjoie, Canada to study carbon cycling - M_130807_EF_MetaG | ecosystem: Environmental > Aquatic > Freshwater > Lake | place: Lake Montjoie... | reverse complement strand
TCGTCACCAACAACGCGACCTTCCTGAAGCAGCATCCCGACGACACCCAGGGCTATGAAAAAGACATCCCCGTCTCGCTCTGGACCGACCGCCGCTACAACTTGTTTGAGATCCTGGACCAGTAGAACGACTTTCCAACGCCGTTGCCGCTATCTCAACGACCTTGAAAGGTCGTGCTACGCCCAGGCTTCCCAAAACGCATCCGTCTGCATCGCATCGGGCCGCACCTCCACGATCACATCACCCGCAGGCAAGCCTGCCAAGTCCTCGGGCTTCTCCACGCGCTGGTAGTTCATGCCCCACAGCTCAGCCCAGGGACGGAAGTCGATGGCGTGTCGGTTCTCGATCAGGGTCCGGGCCGCATCATCCAGCTTCTGCAGCGATTCCACACGCGAGAAGATCTTGCCGCCACCGTTGTTGATGATGACGATGCGGCGGTTGCCTGGGGAAAGTTGTTCAGCAATCCAGGGTGCCGCGAGATCGTAGAGCGCGCTCAGGTCGCCCACGATCATCCAGGACTCCGCCGCGCCCTCGCTCAGGCCGTAGAACGTCGAAACCAAACCGTCGATGCCGTTGGCCCCGCGATTGGCAAAGCACGCACCGCTGGTGCGACCCGCGAGATTCCACTCGCGAATGGGCAGGCTGTTGCCCAAGAACAAAGGCGCGCCCGAGGGCACGGCTTCACCCAAGTGCCGCATCCAGGCCACCTCGCTCAGCGGATGTGATTCCACCAGCATGTCGAGCTTGGTGGCCACCGCATTGGCACGATGCGCCGCGATCAAGCCGTCCTTGGAAGACGCGCTCATCAGCGCCTCGGTCAGCAATGACAGCGGCTGCACGGCCACGCCTTGATAGCTGGCTAGGCCGGAGAAAGGCGCGTTCGACAAGTGCATCAAATGCACGCCAGGTCGCGCTTCGAGATCGCGCCACCAGCGCCACGACGGCACGCAGCCAAGCCGCAGCACCCGCTGAGGGGCCAGAGCTTTCAACGCCTTCTCGCCACCGCGCACGAGCAGGGGTTGCAGCTCTGCGTCCGTCAAGTTGGCCGTGGCTTCCGCGATGATCGGCACGCCGAGCTTCAGCAGCGCAGGTTGCAACAGAGATGCCTCGCGTGGATGCAGTCCGCCCGCGAGCACCACAAGGTCATCGCGCTTGGCCAGGAAACGCTCCAGCACCTCGCGCATCTCCCGCTTCGTCGTTGGCGGAGCGGGTGCATCACCTGCCCACGCGCTGAAATCGATGCCCTGCATCTCGCTCACCAGCGGTTCGTCGAAGCAGATGTTCACATGCAAGGGCTTGCTGGCTAGCATTGTTGGCCAGACAACCTCGCGCCCGGCTTCCATGTCCAAGGTGCGACCCGCATACACCCCGAAGATTCCCACTTGCTCAATCGCCTGAGGCGCGCCGCTGCCACGATAGCTGGATGGTCGGTCTGCCGTGATGGCGATCAGTGGCAGCGCCTGGTAGTAGGCCTCGATCACCGCTGGCAATAATTCTGCGGCTGCCGTTCCAGAAGTTGTGACCACGGCGACGGGATGGCGTGTCGAAAGAATGCGCCCCAGCGCAAAGAAGCCCGCGCAACGCTCCTCGAAGAAGTGCCAGACCTTAAAGCCCGAGCATGCGAGCAAGGCCGTGATCAGCGGTGTGTTTCGTGCCCCTGCTGCCACGCACACCTCCTGCACGCCCAGGCGCGCCAGGTGCAGCAGCAGGTTTTGGACGAGGGTGGAGTTCATGGACAAATTTGCTGTAGCTGAAGTCTATGATCCCGGACCTGATGCGCTTTGATTATCAAACTGGCCATGGCTGGTTGGGATGGAGCTATCAGAAGAACGAGCCGCCAGCTCACCGGGGTCACAGACCCCAGCTACATAGCTTGTCTCCTACAGCCCATTCAGCTCTGCGTAGCCCTTCAACAAACCGCGCTGCGCGTAGAATTCCACTTCCGCCTCGCCACAGGCTTGCAGCTTTTCACGAGCATCCGTGCGCTGGCCGAGGATGTGCTCGCGCACCAGCTTGGTCTTCTCGGCTTGCAGCGCGAGGAACCCAGCATCGACCTCTGGGGTGTGCGGCCAGCGACCGCTCGCTTGGCCTTCCTTCAAGATGCCGGTGAAGGGACGACCCTGCTTCGCGGCTTCCTTTTTGGCTTCGTTCACGCCTGCAAACCAATCGGCATGAGCCAGCTTGTAGTAGTCGCGCATCGCCTGCTTGTTGTAGTGCAAGATCAGCGTGTGGCCATCACGCTGCGTCGTGCTCGTCGCGCGGAAGCTATCGGTGTCCACGGTATCGACAAAGAAGCAATCGCTGCCATCGACCGCGAACTCCCACTTCATGTCCCAAAGCGTGAGGCCAATGTCATCCAGGATGCCGCGCACGACATAGCCGCCGAGCAGCGCCATCTTGATCGTGTCGAGGAACTGCTGCGTGCCCAGACCGGACATGAGCAGCGCTTCCTGGCGGCTGACGTTGCGGTCCTCCGGCTCGTATTTGCTGGTCAGGTCGAAGATCGGATGATTCAGCATCTGCCAGGCCTGCATTGGCTTGGTCAAGCCCAGCTCCTGCTCGTAGCTGCGCTTGGCGGCATCGCTCAGCGCCGCGTGCTTCTTCAGAATGGACGAGCCGCCGGTGACGCCGAAGCGGACGATGTATTCCAGCGGCACCACGTATGTCGTCGATTGATAGAACTGCTCGTAGTCGAACACATGCCCACCCAAGAACGGACGCTGAGGCGGCTTCATCACCGGGAAGCGGCGCACCACGTTGTAGCACGACGGATTCGTGGGCATGCCCTCCCGCACCACCTCGCCGGACTTCGCATCGATCATGCCCAGGTGATGGGTCATGCCACCGCGCGCCAGCATGGTTTCGAGCGGGCCCGTGGTCAGATCTTTTTTCCATGCGGCATCAATCGCCGGATCATCCAGGATGCGCTGCTGAACCCGCTGCCACGTGTCTTTTTTGCCAAGCTGCGTGTAGAGCGCGTGGCGGAACACGGCGCGATTCAAGTCATTGTCCTCAATGGTGAAGATGCTGCCCACATCGAAGACCGAGCCCGCCTGCGTGGTCTCCGCGATCATGTAGCCCGCATGTCCCGGCGCGGCGAACAAGCGCTGCACCGAGCCATTGTAAACAGGCTCACCGAGTTGCGAGAGGTCGATGCGGGCGGGGGTGGTTGGGTCGGACATGGCGGCCTGCTTTGTGATTCAGAGCAGGGGGCCGGGCAAGCGGATTCGGTGGGTGGTGAGACGGCGAGACTGCGACACCTTTGCAACTTGCGGGAATCCCGGGTGTCAGCTACGAAACTCGCATGAGTATGAAAGCGTATGTCGCCATGCTAGTTCTGCTTCTGGGCGCGCTCGCGGCCCTGATTTGGAAGGATGTCAAGAAGAGCCAAGTGCAGGTCCCCATGGCCGAAGTGGAGTCCGTGCGCCCATCGGCACAAGCGCCGCGGCAGCAAGAAAGCCCCGTCGTCGAGCAGGACTGGCTTGTCGATGAGGTGGTGCGAGATGTGGCCGAGATGGCGGGGTTTGCAGCCGAGGGCAAGGCCTTTGACGCCACCCAACTGCAAGTGAGTGCTAAGGCTGACCGTGCCGCGCCGCAGTCGTATGAAGTCATGATTACAGGACCTCGCGGCGAGGTGAGCCACGCTCTGAAACTGCAGCATCATCTGTGGTCGCCGGTCAACTATGAGCCATTGGCCAAGGCACTGCTAAATGCGTGGAAAGTCCGTGCGCAGGCTTCGGACGATCAGGCTGGCACCGCGTTGCCCGCGGCTCTGCACAAGCCAGACACCGGCACATTCATCAAAGAGAACAAACGCATTTCCGAAGCCCTCAATCAGCATCCGGCCAAGGCCACTGTCCATGAAGAAGCCGCGCTGCTGATCGGCACCCTGGCCTTTCGCGAGGCTGCAGGCGCATTCAGCGACATCCGCCCAGCTCTGGGGCGCATGACCGCGCATCTAGCGCTTGCCCAAGCTTTGCAGGCAAAACCCAGTGTCACCGGCCAGCTCGCGACGGCATTGCAACTCACGCTCGTGAACCGGCAGACCGAGGCGCTGGACCACGTCGCGAAGTTGCCCCCCGATCTCAAGGCCTGGCAAATGGCTCTGCGCCTGCGTAACACTGGTGACTGGCGTCTTCTCACAAGCCCGAAGCAAGCGACGCTGCTGGAGCAACTGGCCTATGGCCGTTCGTTGCTGGTGGCGGCGGACGCAAACTTGCTTGTGGACTTCCTGGAAGCGTCACCGCCGCTGGCCGCTCCCGCCGATGTGCCGGACTGGCATCGCTTGGCCCTGGGGGTCAGCTTTTCCGTTCAGGAAGGCCATGTCTTCGCCACTAACAGCATTGCCCGCGAATTCATGGATTTCACCGCCGCCTGGCAAGGGCTCACCGGTGAGCGCCCGCAGAAGGAAGCGATGGTTACGGCTTTGAACACGCCCATGACCCGGGCAACGATCCGCAAGAATGGCGAGGCGCAACTGGCGGTCCTCAGCACGGGTGCGCTGGCCAGCTTCCACCAGCGTCATCTTGTTCACGCCATCTCACGCACCCAGCACTTCTTCCGCAATCTATGGGGCGAAGACAACGCCGCCGCTGAGCTGGAGCAAATGGTGCAGACCAGCCTCACGGGATTGACTCTCCATCCGCTGCTGCTTCCCAGCATAGCCTGCGACGGCAGTATTGAAGCGTCCGCCCGCACGGCGGCGGCGCAGTTCTGCCGGCAACATCCGCGACTGGTGACCGCTGAAAAGTGGGCGACCCTGGAGCGGCCTGAGAAAGGCGCAATGGGCGGTGCCTATCCGCCGCCGTCCAGCCAGTGGTTCACCACCGGTCTGACCTTTGGCACTGCTTTGGATGTCTATGGGCGCGCCTGCCGCCTCGACTGCCTGATGCGACTCGACAAAGAACAGCGCCAGGCCGTGAACCAGATGGCTCCTCACGACTTCCATCTGCTCTACAACTACGCCCTTGCACACACCCCGCCCAAAAGTGACGCCTTTCGCCAAGTGCTGGAGCCGCTCGCGGACTACAACGTGACAGCGGCGAGATTGATCGCTGACGTCGTGTGCCATGACGCCAAGGCCTATGCCGCTGCCATGGAGAAGGTGTGCAAGATCGACGCCAACGAATACATGACCTTGGGCAAGTATTTCCTTCACAACGGCATGGTCGTGGAAGCGGAACACGCCTACCGACAAGCCTTCGAGAAAGCCCCTGACCGCGTGCAGATGGCCAACACCTGCGACTGGCTGATCAACCACTACTTCGACACCAATCGTCGTGACGAAGCTGTCTTGGTCGCCAAGGACGCTGCCGAAGTGTATTCGTTTCGAGGCCTGGAATCGGCAGGCAAGCTCATGGAGCGCATGGAGAAATGGAAGGAAGCCCAGAGCTACTACGAAGCGATCGAAGAACGCTATGGCAGCCGCGAACCGCTCGTGGGTTACATGCTGCGCCAGAAGGACAAATCCCCAGACGTCGCTCGTGCCTATGACGCGATGGTGGGCGAAGAGTTCCCCGACGGCATGAAGACGGTGGCGCTCGCCGACTTCACTGGAGCTCCTGCCAGCGGTGCCGTGATCACTACCCAGTCCTCGCTCATCAGCCAATACGGTCTGAAGGTGGGAGATGTCATCGTGGCGCTCGACGGCTATCGCGTGGACACCTTCGGCCAATACGGCTTCGTGCGCGGCATGAAGGCTGACGTGCCACTGCAACTCATCCTGTGGGACGGCACCCAGTATCGGGAACTGTCCGCCAGCGTCCCAGACCGCCGGTTTGAATGCGGCATGGAGACGTATGCAAAGTGATTGCCTCCATGGCCTTCGGTGTTTGTTGCTCGTCCTCTCGCTGATCGGTTGGTCGGCTGCGGGCTTGAAAGCTCACGGACAAACCGAAACCCACACAGCGGCCCAGGGGGCGAATGCTTATGCCTTCGATACCTTCCAGCTCTTCCGGCAGCTCACGGACGGGAATTTTTGCTACTCGCCCTACAGCTCGCAGCGCACCGCCGCCCTGCTGGTGGAAGGGGCACGCGGCGACACGGCCAAGGAACTGATCAAGCTGGCGCATGTGCCCGAGGACCCGGCTTTGCGGGCGGCGCAGGCTCTGGACCTGAGCATCGCTCTCACTGCTGCGGCCAGCCGTGGCAGTCTAGTTCTGGACGTGGCCAATGCGGTGTGGGCTCCACCCGGCAGCACGCTGGTCCCTGCCTTTGTTCAGCAGGCCCAGGAAAACTTCGATGCCGTGGCCCAGGCGCTGCCGGATGGTGATCCGGTGAAGGCGGCGCAGACGGTGAATACCTGGGTCAGCCAGCGCACCCGTGGTCGCATCACCAACATCGCCGGTCCTGCCATGTTTACCCCACGCACCGTAGCACTGGTGAACACCGTCTATTTGAAGGCACGTTGGGCCAGCACTTTCGACCCACGCAAAACGAAGCCCCATGACTTCACCCTCCCGAAGGGTGCCACGATGAAGCTGCCCATGATGACACAATCGGGAGCCTTCAACTACACGGACAACGAGTCCTGGCAGTGCCTGGAGCTGCCTTTGCAAGGCGGCGAGTCCACCATGCTCTTCCTGCTGCCGCGCGATGCCGCCGCCATGGCCAAGGTGGAAACACGGCTCAGCTCCGCCACGTGGCAGGCCGTCGTCGGTGCGCTGGAGGACTGCGACGTGAACATGCAGCTGCCGCGCTTCAGCTTCAGCTCGGAGCTTTCCATGACCAGCATGTGGCAGTTCCTCGGCGCGCGATTGGTGTTTGAGGAAGGCAAGGCCGACCTCAGTGGGCTGGTTCAAGGCGGCCCATACTTCGTGAAGGAGGTCGTTCATCAGGCCATGATCGAGGTCAACGAACTCGGTGCCGAGGCAGCCGCTGCCACGGTGGCTGCTGCCGATCCTTTTGGCCCTTCGGTAGCCAAGCCACAACGCCGCCAAGTCACCTTCATCGCTAACCGCCCGTTCCTCTGGATGATCACGCATCGAAGAAGCGGCCTGATTTTGTTCATGGGCCGGTTCGCGGGGCAGTAATGCCTGACTAGTGAGTCATTGGCATCGTGAGCCGAAAACACGCGCCGCCTGTGCTGGATTCCAAGACCAAGTCGCCGCCAAGTTCACGAGCTAGTCGGCGACACAAAGCGAGACCAAGTCCGACACCGGGCGCGCTGTGCGCGGCCTCGGTCGCTGATTTTTCGAAGGGCATGAACAGGCGCTTCAACTGGGCTTTGGCGAAGCCTGGCCCATGATCGCGCACGCGGATGGCGATGTGGGAGCCCTCGGGTTTTACCTCAACGTGCAGCATGCGCTCGGTGCTGGCGGGGGCGGCGTATTTGCAAGCGTTGTCCACCAGGTTGAAGACGATCTGTTCAACGGCGAGCGCATCCACATTCACCAGCGTGTCGGCAGCTTCGGCGGCGAGCTGCACTTGCAAATCGAGTCCGCAGGGCTCCGTGCGTTGGCGCAGGCGTGGCTCGATGCGGGCCATCAAATCACCGAGCTTCACCTGCTCACGACGCGCGGCGGTGCGACCGCGTTCGATGCGCGAGTAGGACAACACGTTTTCAACGAGGTGCGTGAGGCGCGTGGATTCATCGCAGAGCGTGCGCAGATACTCGCGGCGCTGGTTCGCATCGGGCACCATGCCGTCGGCCAGCATCTCGGAGTAGAGCTGGAAGGTCGTGAGCGGCGTGCGCAGCTCATGCGTGACCGCCGATACGAAGGCACCACGACGTTCGCTCAGCACCATCGCGCTATGCAATACCACACCGACCGCCACGGCCGCGATCAAGAAGCACGCCCACGCGATGAACAGCGAACGCTGCAAGGGCGAGGTGCCCACGCTTTGCACGGCACCCGGCAGCAAGCGCACCGGCAGCGTGGCAAAGGAAGACGCATCCTGCATGGCTGCCGCTGTGGGCAGTAACGCCGCCTGCGGCAAGAGATCGCCAATCGTGCTCAGCAAGCGCGTGCGCAGCGCAGGCCAATCAAGCCAGAGCCCTTGCACCACGCTTTGTCCGTCGATGGTCACAGTGCGCAGCAGGAAAAGCTCGTCACCCACCCACAGAGGTTTCAGATCGCTGGGCAGCGTCGTCGGTGTCACGGCCGTCGCAGGAGCAGGAACGGGCGGCTCCTGGGGCACCACTTGTTTGTAGGCCCCTTTTTCCCGCAGGTTGATGGCCGCTGTCGGTTTCGGAGCGCTGCTGGCAATCTTCTTTTGCGGCGCATTGTTCAGGGTCAGCGTGTCCTTGGAAAGGTTGAAGACATTCCCGATCGCGCGCTTCTGGAGCTCCTGCCCACTAGCCGCGATTTGAATGTCTACAGGCTTAGCCTCCGTCTGCGGGATTGCCTTCGCCATGGCGGGTGCCGGAGCAGTGCTCGGGGCCGACATCTCCAGCTTGGCTGCGTTCTCTTTGAGCTTTTGGCTCGCTGCCCCGACACTACTGGGGGACAGCAGTTCCGTGTGTTTTTCATGGAGCCGCTGAACTTCTTGCAGGCGTTGCTTGGACACTTCCATCTGCGGGTTTACCACGAACCAAGTATTGGCCAAAACCAAGTCGTTACCGGTGGGGACTTGGGGGCTGGTGAACTGCACTTGGCCGCTTACTTGCCGGGCTTCGAAATGCAGCCGCACAAACTCTGGTGGCTGTCCGAGCAAGGGCGAAGGCGTCACGGTTTGCCCCTTGGCGACCTCGCGCTGCGTGCGGTTGTCGAACAGGTCATCGGGTGAGCGAAAGGCCTGGTAGTGGCCTGTGGGGCGCGAGTTCTCACGAATTAAAAGCGCGCCGACCAGCGAGTCCATGCGCCACAAGGCAAGCCGTTCACGCTCAGCGGTTTCGCGGGCTCGATCCATCGCCAGCGTGCGCTGCGAAATCCAAACCATCGCCACCAGGAACAAGCCGATGCACGCGGCGAAGATCAGCCATTTGAAAAAGGGACGTGCGAGAGTCATGGCGCGGCGAGCATGTAACCTTTTCCCCGCACGGTAAGCAAGAGCCGGGGTGCGCTGGCTTCATCGCGCAGCTTCGCTCGCAGGTTGGCGATGTGCATGTCGATGGTGCGCGATTCGCTGTGGTTCTGTGGCTCGATGCGCCACACGCGCCGCAGCAATTCTTCGCGTGAAATGGCGCGTCCGCGATGAGCGGCGAAGTAGTGCAGCAGTTCGACTTCGCGCTCGGACAGCTCGGCACGTTGGCCATCTTCAAAGCGAATCTCCAGCCGAGCGAAGTCCACGACGCTGTCATGCAGCTTCAACTGCGCGACGGGCGCTGGCCGCTCGGGCGAGCGCCGCAGCACGGCTTCCACACGCGCTAACAACTCGCGCACGCTGAAGGGCTTCACCACGTAATCATCCGCGCCGAGCTTCAGGCCTTTCACACGGTCTGCTTCCTCACCGCGTGCCGAGAGAATGATCACCGGCGTGCCAGGGCGCTGCTGCTTGAGCGCTTCGAGAATTTCAAAGCCCGAGTAGTTCGGCAGCACCAGATCGAGCAGCAGCAGATCAAACGTCGCACGCAGCGCCTGCGTCATGCCTGTGGATCCTTCGGCTGCCTCAAGCACTTCATAACCCGCGAAGCGCAAGGCATCGCACACGCCGCGACGGATGGCGTGGTCGTCTTCGATGACGAGGAGGGTTTTCATCTGGATGCTGGTGGCTTGAGGCTAGATGCTGGAGGCCGATTGTCTATCAGAGCCGCACGGCTTGCTGGGAGCGCCGCCCTCCGGCGCGGCTGCATTGGCCTGAGGCCGCACGAGACGGAGGCGCTCCCATTTTGCCGTTACTCAAACTTGAAGTCCTTCTTCGCTGCCTGCTCGCGCACGGTGGTGGCGATGGCACTGTCCAGGGTCTTGGACTGGCCCAGTTCTTTCTGCTTCTGGGCCACGAACTTCTGGCGCTCGGCGTTCAGCGTGTTGATCTGCTTTTGCAGTTCCGCGCGCTCGGCAGCCTTCTTGTCCACGTAGGCCTGACGTTCTTCAGGCTTCAGGTTCTTCATCTCCGCAGGCAGTTCGGCGGCAGGCACCGCTTCGAGCTTCTTGCCCTCGCGTTTGGTGGCGTCCACGAGGTCCCAACTGCTGTTCAAGGTGATGGCGTTGCCTTTGGTCAGCGCGCGTTGCACCTCCGTGCCGCTGCTCTTGTAGGCGCTGGCATTTTTGTCCTGTGCCGTGTTGTTGAACGAGCCGCGAGCACCGTCTTTGCCGTAGGGGATGAAGGTGCCATTGAGTTGCAGGCTGAGCTTCACGATTTCGGCATCCTGCGGCGCTTCCACATGAACGACCGCTTTGTCCTGGTCGATGATCAAATACTTGCCCTCGGCCAACGCGGCACCTTTGCGCCAGCCGCCGTTCGCGCCGTCGGCTTCGTTGCCGCAGTGGATGGTGTTGACCACGATGCCTTTGGCGATGGCGGATTTGCAGGCTTCGTCCGGCACCACAGGGCCTTGGGTGAAAGGCTCGTTGCCCGCGATGAAGATGGTCTTGTAGGTCTTGCTGGAGGCATCCCACTCGAGGTTGTCGATGGCCGCGCGAATGACCGCGCCGCAGAATTCGCTGCCACCGTGCGTGGTTAGTTTGAAGAGTTCTTCCGACACCTTGTCCAGCTCGCGGGTGAAGGGCACGACCTGGCGGATGTAGTTCGTGCCGACGCACAGGCTGTCATTGCCATACTCATAGAGCGCGACCTGCACAGCGGGCGTTTTGCCCTCGCGCTTGGCGGTGTTGAACTCGTTGACGATTTTCCAGAGCTGCGTCTTCGCCTGCTCGATCAGACCGTCCATGCTGTTGCTGGTGTCCAGCAGCAGGGCGATCTGCACTTTGGGTTCAGGTGCCGGGGCGGGATCGGTGGCGGCCTGGGTGGTGATGAGCCCTGCGCTGAGGGCGATGATGAGGAGTCGTAGTGTTGCTTTCATAGCGAGCCCAGTTTCTCGCGGCCCGAGCGCGGCGTCTGTAAGCTGTGTGTAAAGCGTCATGGCTTGACACTTCCCAGCGCCGGGGCTTTGAGAATGCATGTCACTCGTCGCCAGCCTCTATCCCCTGTTGAAGCCCTTGCTGTTCAAGCTGGACCCGGAAGTGGCGCACACCTTCACGGTGAAGTCGATGATCGCCGCGCATAAGCTTGGCTTGCTGGGGAGCAAGGCGCAGGGCGCAGGGCGCATTGACTGCCTGGGCTTGAAGTTCCCGAATGCCCTGGGTCTCGCTGCGGGCATGGACAAGTCGGCGAGCGCGGTGGATGCCTGGAGCGCGCTGGGGTTTGGCTTTGTCGAAGTCGGCACGCTGACGCCGCGTCCGCAGCCTGGGAATCCGAAGCCACGCCTGTTTCGTCTGCCGGAGCATCGCGCGCTGATCAACCGCATGGGCTTCAACAACGTGGGCATTCACGCGGCGGTGGCGCGGCTGAAGCAGCGCTCGTCGAAGAGCATCGTGGGCGTGAACATCGGCAAGAATTTCGACACGCCGAACGAGCGCGCGGTGGATGATTACTTGGCCTGTTTGAAGGCGGCGTATGAGGTCGCGGACTACATCGCGGTGAATATCTCGTCGCCGAACACGAAAGGCCTGCGCGACTTGCAGGGCGAGGAGTCGATGCGTTCCCTGCTAGGCGCATTGAAACAAGAGCAGGCCGCGCTGGAACAGCAGCACGGCAAGCATGTGCCCATCGTGGTGAAGATCGCGCCGGACCTGGAGGACGTGCACATCGAAGCCCTGGCCCGCGTTTTCAATGAGATGGCGGTGGAAGGCATCATCGCCACCAACACCACCATCTCGCGCGCCGCCGTGGTCGGGCATCCTTTGGAAAAGGAAGCGGGCGGCCTCAGCGGCGCACCGGTCACGCAGCGCAGCACCGAGGTCATCCAGGCCTTCCGCCGCCTGCTGCACAACGACATCCCGATCATCGGTGTCGGCGGCATCATGAACGGGCAGGACGCCATCGACAAACGCAACGCCGGTGCGAAGCTGGTGCAGATCTACAGCGGCCTGGTGTATGCTGGGCCCGCGTTGATGGATGACGTTCTCCAAACACTCGACACTAACCACTAAATACTCCTTCCCTCATGCCTATCCCAACCGAACTCAAAGCTGGCGATCATTGGTGGTGCTCCTGCGGTCTCAGCGGCCATCAGCCGATGTGCGACGGCAGCCACAAAGGCACCGGCAAAGCACCCGTGAAATTCACGCTGACCGAGGACAAGAAGGTGTGGTTGTGCGACTGCAAGCGCACCGGCAATCCGCCGTATTGCGATGGGACGCATGGCAAGCCGGTGGAGCAGGTGGGTTGAGGAAGCTGTCAGCCCACTTCGCTCGCTATGACCGAGAGAGACTACATTTGCAGTCGGCTAGCTAACCTCGCCTCAGTCTCTTCGCAGCGTCATTACATCACTCACGCCACAAAGGACGAGTATCTTTTGCCGGAGGAGTTGCTGGAGAATGCACACGACTGCATAAGACGAACACGCACCATCTCAGCCGCATGTGGAGCTTTGCCGGAGGCAGCGGTGCAAGAGATTCTTGCTCTTGAGCCGCTCCTTCTTGCTATCACTGACGAGGTGCTCGGTTCGGAGCATTTGGTGGATGGCGAGCCTGCATGGATATGTGTGCGTCATCAGGCAGCCCGTTGTCTTCAGCTTATGGGTTTTGATTTGGCAGCGTGGGAGAAGGGGGAGGGGTTGACGCAGGTAGGCTAACCAGGTCGCTGCAATGCGGGGCAGTCGGACGGTTCAGGTAATTTAGCGACTCTTCCAGCTGACCGAGCGTTTCCGGCGTCGGGCGCTGACTTTGGATCGCTACGCAAACAACTCCAGGATCGGCTTGCCCTTGTCGCCGACGGTGAAGGGGCGGTTGCTGGGGGACATGACGACTTCGTCCACGGGCAGGCCTAGCGACCAGCCGATGGTGGTGAGGAAGTCCTGCACGGTGACGCCTTTGTCGGCGACTTCATGACCGCCCTTGTCGCTGGCTCCATAGACGATGCCGCCCTTGATGCCGCCGCCGGCGAACATCGTGCTGAAGACCTTCGGATAATGGTCGCGCCCGGCGTTGCCATTGATGCGCGGGGTGCGGCCGAATTCGGAGCAGAGCACGACGATGGTGCTTTCCAGCAGGCCGCGTTCGGCGAGATCGGCGAGCAAGGCGGCGACGCCTTGATCCATCTCAGCGCCGCGATCTTGCAGGGCGTCTTCGATATCGTTGTGCATGTCCCAGCCACCGCTAGTGACCTCGATGCAGCGCACGCCTTTCTCGACCAAGCGACGCGCGAGCAGGCAGCCCTGGCCGAAATTGTTCATGCCATACTTCTCACGCAGGTCCTGCGGCTCATCGGCGATGCTGAAGGCCTTCAAGTCGTCGCTGCTCATGATCTTGACCGTGTTCTCGTAGAACTCGGTGTAGCTCTTCACGCTGGCGGTTTGGAAGCGGGTGCGGAAGCCGCTGTCGAGCTTGTCGAGCAAGGCGAGGCGCTTGCTCATCACATCGCTGGAAACCTCAGGCGTGGCATTCTGCAAACCCGCATTGGGGTCCAGGATCGGCAGCGGAGAGAGTGAAGCGGGAAAGAAGCCGTTGCCGTTGTTCGGCTGGCGATTCACGCACACGCTGGAAGGCAGGGTCTTGTGGCTCGGGCCTTTGAAATGCTCGGCCCAAGCGCCGATCGTCGGGTGCTTAATGGTGCCGCGCTGCTCGTAGCCGGTGCGGATCAAGTATTGGCCTGCGGCATGAACGCCGGTCTTGGAAGTCATGCTGCGCACGACGGCGATCTTGTCCGCCTGCTCGGCGAGGTTCACCATGGTGCCGCCGAGCTGGAAGTCGGCCTTGGTCTTGATCGGTGCCACCGGCCCCTGCGTTTCGCCTTCCTTCGGATCGAGCGTGTCGATGTGCGACATGCCACCGACCATCTGGAGGAAGATTAGGTTCTTGGCTTTGCCAAAGCCGGGACCGGTGGCAGGCGGTGCCGCAACCGTTTCAGCGGCAAAGATCGCCGAGGAAGCATTGTGCAGCACGGTGACACCGAGCGTGGTTTTGGCCCAGCGTTCGACAAAGGCGCGGCGGGTCTGGGTGCAAAGGGCGGAAGTATTCATAGCCGGGTTCGCGGTCTAGATTTTTCGAGGACGAGTGAGAGCAGGATTGAAGCGTTCTGAGGGCTAGGGCTACTCGACGAACATAAATTCGCGGGTGTTAAACAGCACCCAGGTCAGATCGGAGAGGCTGAGGCCGTCGGTGAGCGCGGCTTTGGCGGTGGTGATTTCGTCGGCGCTGGGCTTGCGGCAGAAGAAGCTGACGTAGAGGCTTTCGATCTGCTGCTCGGGCGTGGCCATGGCTTGCGCGGTCTGCACGACGAGCGAGCGCGGGCTGCCGATGACGGCCTGGGCGTCGCCATTCATGAGCATGAGCACTTGGGGGATGTTGCCTTCGTCGCTGGTGCTGTCGCAAATCTGGCGGTCGCTCTGGCCGAATTGGCGGAGGAAATGCTGGTCCTTCTCGGGCTGCGGCAGCTCACTGGCACGGGCGAGCACCAGGCCACCAAGCATTGGCGGGCGGGTGAGGACTTCGCCTTCTTCGCCGGTCGAGGCTTCCATGGCCTCCTCCATCATTTTCATGCGCTTGCGGGCCTTGGGGCTGTTGGGCTTGCCAGGTTTACCGCCGCCACCGTTGACGGCCATGGCTTGGCGCATGGCTCCGAGGGCGTTGCGGATTTCTTCTTCCAGATTGCTGGCGGCGAAGTCGATCTTCACGGCGCTGGCATACTGCTCGGCGCGTTTGCTGGTGAACTTGTCCACCGCAGTGCCGACGGCGAGCGTGGCGCAGGAGTCCCAGGCTTGCTCAGGGGTCAGGCGACGCAGGGTGGGACCGGGGAACATGTAAGGGATGCCGGCTTCGAACTCGTAGTTCGTGGCTTCGCGCTGATAGGCCTGGGTGTTGTAAACGAGGCGCATGAAGGCCTTCAGGTCGAACTTCAGCCGCACCATCTCGGCGGTCAGATGCTCCAGCAGCGGCGGGTTGGCGGCGGCCTTGGGATCATC
>Ga0114968_10002203_pt1 | contig 15005 bp, 21 predicted proteins | sample M_130807_EF_Meta_FD_87020 | JGI IMG/M metagenome (GOLD analysis project Ga0114968, IMG submission 87020) | Freshwater microbial communities from Lake Montjoie, Canada to study carbon cycling - M_130807_EF_MetaG | ecosystem: Environmental > Aquatic > Freshwater > Lake | place: Lake Montjoie... | reverse complement strand
GCGAGGCATCCGTAAGAGGGCGTTGGCCTTGACCTCATAAGATGCGGGTTCGATCTCTTCGATCAGCTTGAGCCGTTCTGCAATCGGCTTCGGATTGGCTGGGTCGAAAGCGTCAATCAAGATGATTGTTCCCTTTGCCGCCTTTGTCCTCATCCCCATTATCTCGCCATCAATATATCGTGCGTTGATCTCGACTCCCTTGAGTCGTTCCAAAACTAGCTCTGCGTTCTTGGCCTTCACGCCGTGGCGATTCATAACCAATCCGGTAGATTGGTCGAATAAGAATCTCCATCCGTTCGCTTTGGGCTGGTGGATGTGATTGCGATACTCTTTTCCGTACACGCTCACCGCACAAGGAACTGGCCTAGCGGGTTTCGGGGATATCATTTGCGTATTATTCATAGGATTTCTGGGGAGTAAAGATAAATCTTTTACCTTGTGAATATTATTTCCACAATGGCCAGTACCGAGCCAGCCCCGATCACGAGGCCAGCGATATAGTATAGGAGTGGTTTGTTCATTTGGTTTTGCCTTTCTTTGATTCAAGATAAGAGGTCAGAAACTTGCGATCTTTTGTTGATATTTGTTTTCTTTGCTTTAGGTCTGCCACTAGATCGCTAGCGAGCGATTCCATTTTTGCCGTGATTGATTCTAGTTTCATTTGGTTGGTTCTTTCTTTGGTTGATGGTTAGCGTCCATTAAGAAACTTGCAGAACTTGGAGTATTCGAGGGTCGGCATATACACCTCCCCAAGATCGCCCATCTCGGTTGGGCGGGTCACTCGCACTTCGCCGAAGGTGGTTTCGATGTAGCAACTCTCAGCCGCACTATCCTCGAAAACTTTTGAGGCGATAGCACGAATTTGGTTGAGGGTGGAGGGAAGGGTTTCCGTCTTTTCCGCTGTGGTTGTTTCCATATTGCGAATCTATACCACCCCACCCGATCTGTAAAGGATTATTTAATCTTATCTTGACGATTGTTTGTAACTCTTTGATGCTGGGGGCTTTATAGGAGGGGAAATAAGGCGAAAGTATGGGGTTTTGCGGAGATATTTTTGCCTTGGCCCACATCGTAGTGACTCGTTGTGCTTCTTTCGTTGAGCGCAAATAGTTCCCTTGAACTTTTTCATTTCCGCTTTGCCAGCCCGAACCATCTGCGAAATAATTCTCGAAGTTGTGGTGGGTGTGCGGTTAAAAAGTTTTGCTATTTGTTTTGTTGTGAGCCAACCCGGAGGGATTTCTTCTTCATCCCTTTTCAAAATATGATCGGCAAGTGCCTTGACCCACTCGCTACTCATCAGAATGTCTTCATGTTGGTAGGCACGATGAACTTTCCGTTGCGCTCCTTGGCTTGAAACACATCGTGGCCATGTTCGTGAATCAATCCGAAAGCCCAACCATGTTGCCAGCGCAGTCTCCGCATCTGGCCTCTCGTATATGATGGGGTCTTGTTGGAACAGCATCCGATATTGTAAGCCTCTCGGCTATCGAGGCTCACGCTTTTGAAATAGTCGATGGCGTGGGTGTGACCGAACAGAACCGCCCCTGCTCCGTAAGCATCGGCGTGTTGTTTCGCTCCATGCATCGAAGCTCCGTAGCCGTGAACGAATGTAAGCGAGCCGTTCTTGTAAACTCCCGCTGTTGAATCGTAGGGATACATCTTCCCTCTCGTCTCCTTCATTATGGTTTCGATATTGTTGCACCCATCCAGAGCGTAGTCCCTCGCCACTCCGCTCCTTACATTCGTGGACATATCAAAGATGCGTTCATCGTGATTGCCTCTTAGGAATATCCTCTCCTGTCCAAACTTAAAGAACGCCCTCATAAATTCCTCGCCCTCATCCCAATCCCTTTGAAGCGAAGAGGCTTGGTCGGTATCGTCTGCCCCTCGGCGTATCGCTCGAAAATCCCAGTTGTCTCCTATGTTTACCACGAGGTCGGGCTTATAGTCTGCACAAAAAGCAAGCAGAGCCTTGATCGTAGTCGGGTCTTGCTCATCGCCGTGCACATCGCCGGCGGCCACGAACTTTATTGGCTTCACTTAATCCCACCCATCATATCAAAGATTTGTTTGCACGAACTTCTTGCTGTCGTGGCACATAAATCTTGATCCTCCATTCCAAGCCTTGCCAGCTCTAAAATTATTTTGATCTGCCCTCGGAGCGTCATAAGATAGGTCACTTGGTCGATTGATTCTTCTATTGCGTTCTCTGTTACTCGAATGGTGGGCATCGTCCAAAGGGGGCCAGCCTCGCCGTGTTGAGCTTGGCCTTTGCGATACTTAATTTCTATTGCCTCGATCGTTGCAAGTTGAATCTGGCTAAGGTGGTAGGCGTGTTTCTCCGTGAATTCATTACTCGCCACAACCTTCACGCCTGTCATCTTTTTAACGACTAGACCAAGGATTTTTTTTCACAATACTTTTCTTTGCAATTAGTGTCGCTTTCTGTGGAGTGACAAGCTCTCGCCACCCAGAAATCAAAGCATCTTCTAGGTGAGGTTCTTCCCATTCGAGATGTCGAAGCTGATACTTCTCACCTATCTTTTGGCAAATGGCATATGTCTCGGAATCGTCCCATGCGACGATAAACGAGCCTGTAGAGCTTAGGGATAGGGGAACATAGTCTATTGCGTGTGCTCCCTTGCCTTGGTCAATGTGGAGCGATTGCGGGGGTATTCCTCGGGCGTTGGTGACTTTCATCCCTGCCTTTGTTCTTCCTTGGGCATATAACTCTTCTTGCTCCTCGGGCGTTCTGGATGAGCAGTAGATCAGAACCGGAATCTTTTTGCTTATCAGTTCCGAATACCAGCGTGAAACTCTATCCCCGAAACTAGGTTCGAGGTTTTTGATATGTCCCCTCGATCTTTCCGAGGCTTCTTTGATGGTCATTTATTTTCGGCTCTTGCCCTCCACCGCTCCTGTTCTGCGATGGCGTTGCTGAGTGCTTTAAGTGCTTTTGCGTATTGTTCACGAAACTCGGGCTTCACTAGGCCGATGGTTCTTTCGAGTCGATCCCACTCCATAATGAGTTCGGGGATGTCGGCAGGGGAAGGGGCGGTGTAGGTGTAGCTGGTCGAAGCGCAAGAACTAAGGACGAGACCTCCACCAATTATCAAGATCAGCATCACGAACCCTGCGGCGATATTCAATCTCTGCATCATCTCTTTCCGTCCTTGTCTTAGCACGATTTTTAAGCCACCAGAAAACAATCCCAACAACTCCTGCAAGCGAGGCGATGGTGGCCTCAAGCATGGCCTACTTCTTCGAGAACTTGCTGAGGAACGAAACGATCTTGGTGAGGGTCGCTTCTGGCTCGTCACCGGGAATCAGGGAAGCAATCGCAATCACCGCCGATAGCAAGGCAACCAAAGCACCCACCCAAGCAAAGACATCCTGTGACTGAATGAAGGTTAAGATTTGTTGCATAACAAGAGGGGGGTGTCAAAGGCGAGAGCCAGTAGATGTGTCGTATGTGCCATCATAAGACCAATAAGATATTGGGGTGATTGAAAAAGACGAAGCGCCTCCACTTGTTCCGTAGAATGTCATGCCTTCAAAGTCAAATGATTGTTCATAACCAGAATAATTTTGGGAAGTTATTGCAAGCCCCCCACCACCACCATCATCGTATAGTGCGGATATTTGGTAATCTGGAACAATCAAGTTACCATATGAATAGAATTGTCCACCACCGTACCAAGAGCCATTGATCGAGTTTAACGAGGAAGATGACAAAATTGTCCAGCTTGGATTACATACAATATCTTTTTCTTCTAATGCAGAGTTCTCCAAAACAATGCTAAAGGTTAGGGTTGAATCATCTTGGCCTGTGTAAGACCCGGTTATCGAGAATGAGCGCAACACCCAATACATTTTCATTGAATCTTCTACGCTTGCGGCTGTAAAACTAGATGCGCCACCCGAAAAGACTGGAAGGCAAAACGGAAAATAACCGCTGTAGCTAGCGTGTAATACTTTACCCATAGGATGTCTTTAGGGCATCAGCCCCAAGGCTTATTCTAAAACTCGCTTGGCGAGGCTGACCGTGGCCTGTGCGACAACTTGTTCATTCGTTCCGTCAGTCTCAAACACTTCCATCAGAATATCCTTTTGGGTTGCTGTGGACAGGATGGCGTTAGCTGAGGCAGTTGTGATGTTAAAGGTTAGGTCTAACTGATTTCTTTGTAACTGTAAGGATTGTGGTATGGGAGGCTTGGGGAAAATAATTGCTGGGTTATTTGTAAAGCCATAACCCCTATCCAAAACATTGATATTTTGCAACTGCCCATTCTGTATTGTCGGATTATCTAATCTAACACCAAGTCCAGTTGCGTCTTGTATTGTTGCGCTATAATTGTTGCTGGTATAATAAGAGCCAGCACAAGTGATAGAAATAGAGGAAATAATAGACCCCGCTGGCGTTGGGACAGAAATGGCTGGTGCTGAAGTATATCCTTCGCCGCTTTCGACAATTACATAGTTACCGCTAAGGTTGTTATCAACAATATAATTTACCTTGGCGGTCTGTCCTCCAACGGGGGCTGTGCCAACCGTGGCCTCGTATGTTCCCGGTGCATACCCAGCCCCCATAGTCGTTATGGCTACTGACGAAAGCAAGCCATTAGGTGCGTCTGGGCTTGGTGCGGTAACAATAGGCACAGAGGTATATCCTGCACCAGCATTGACTATCTGAAATACATATTTTGATTCTGATTCTTTAATAAGATTTGCAACTGCATTTCCCCCCGATTGTGGGCTTTGTTGGATTTGCAATGAGTAGGCTTGTCCAACCTTATATCCGTTGGGACTATTTTGCAATTCAAGGGTATTTAAGAATCCAGACTCTAATCTCCTATCTGGGTCTGGTGCTGTGGCAACTTGCGTTGTTTGATAGCCAAAGCCGGGGTTTTCAATAACTACGCTTACAGACCCAGAGCTAGATTGCGTGAACAGAACAGAGGCTTGCCCTCCGTCTATTGGGCTGGTCGGAACAGAAAGAGAGAATGATTGCCCTATGGAATATCCTTGAGGTTGAGTTAAAACAGAAACACTTTTTACTTGCCCACTAATAAAGTTTGGTGCTGGGGCGGTTACAATAGGAGCAGAGGTGTATCCGCTACCACCACCTACAACTACAATTTGAGATTTTGTCCCCCCCCTACTCACAATTAAATCTATTTGTGCCGCCGTTCCGGAGGCGGGGGATTGCACAGAACAGCTATATGTCCCATCTGAATACGAGGCTGGCGCATTAAGCAGGGTGGCAGAACGAACTAGGCCAAGAGTTTGAACGGTTTGAAATCCAATGTTTACGCTTTTTGTGTATCCAACTCCACCGCTTCCTAGCAGATATTGAACAGAGGCTGGGCCGGGTCGAGTTGTAATAGAGGCGGGTTGCGAGAAGGGCGAATCAATAAATCCAAGATTGAAAGTAGCTGGCATAGTATAGACAGTTGCCCCACTATACTCAAAGATAACTGGGTCGCTGGTTAGTGTGCCTAACTCAACAATATCAAACCCCTCTCTATATGTGGATGGATACCCCGCCCCTGCATCTAATAGCCTAAACTCTGGCGTAAATCTGCCTCCTCCAAAGTCTTGAAAGCCAAATTCTGAGCCGTTAACGCCTATATCTACAACAGCTACTTGATACGATGTGTCTCTAGGCGGGATTACAATTTCCATAACTGCGTATCGGGTCGGAGCAAAATTCCTATTTTTTGGAACAATGGCAACTCGTGCGCTTTTGCCAGCAAATTTTTCGTGTTGTGGGTTGGCATATTGATCTGGGGTATTTCTAATGGTGCTTAAAATTTGCTTGCTGGTAGGCGTTGCGTTTATATTCAAAAGTCTTTGGGGATTTATTGTCCCAATAATTGCAACGCCGTACATAAGCACAGGCGTTCCACGGGGAAAATATGTGGCGTATGCCTCTGATGTAATTTGACCGCCGCTGGGCAAGCCAGAAGATTCTGCTGGTCTAAATACTCTGGTTTGCTGGGGATCAAATATTGACCCAGTTACAACAACCCCAATATTATTTAATAATTGTGTGCCATACCTAATAACTTTTGCGGTATTCCTCCGAAGTTCTGCTTTATCGTTGCCTCTTGAACTGAAATTCTGATTGAGGCCTCCAAATCTGCCACCATCCCGCCCCAGCCCACCAGTAATAAATTTACACATATCGGGGAAAATGCCCGACCCATTCCCAAACCTAACATTAAGGCCGCCAAGATTGATCTTTGTTGCGGTTTCAGAAAAGGTGGTTACTGGAGTTCTAATCATTCTCCCAAATTCGCCACCTCCAACAATAGTTTTATCAACAACGCTAGAGTACCATGCATTTACATCAGTCGTTTGACCTTCACTAAACCCCACCCTTGCAACAGGCAAGAACGCTAGAATATCGTCGTGCGATACGGTTGGAGTGGTTGTTGTAGAATATCCATATCCCACATCAGTAATCGTGGTTCTCCATAAAGTACCCGACCCAGTATATGCTATTGAGGCAACTGGTCTTTTGGATGTCGGGGGTGTTTGTGCACCATCTGGGTCGCTAAATATAAGAGAGGTTTCGTTTGTGTTTACTCCCTTACACCCCAGATCAACAATCCCTGTGCCAGTTGCATATAACGATCTTGTTGGTCTAAAAAGCGTTACAGCCGGAGCGGAAAGATAACTAAACCCCCCGCTTGTAATTGTTACTGACTGAATAAATCCTCCGCTTGCTACGACAGTTGCTACAGCAGTTCCCGGTGTTGGCGCATCAAGGGTGACGCTGGGTGCAGTTAAATAGTTAGTTCCTCCATTAGTAATAGTTATTTTATTGATTGAGCCATTAAGTGAAGATGCAGTTGCCGCCGCCGAAGTTCCAGTTGTTGCGCTAAATACTAAATTAAATGGCCCAACTCCGTAACCAAAACCGCCAGTCACGATTGATATTGTTGTAACTACGCCAGCCAATACTGTCGCAGTAAAAGTAGCTCCCGCAGTTGTAGGTGATGCTATATTTAGGCTGTATGTTCCGCTTGGATAACCAGAACCTCTATTTACAATATCTAAATCAACAAGCTCACCGCCAAGTATGCCCGAGGAAAATGTTGCCGTTACTGTGGTTCGAAGTCCTTGTGCCAAATCTGGGTTAATCAATATTTGGTTTTCTGCAAACTCGTAGCTGTTAGCAATATTAACGCCACCAACGCCAGAATCTATATATCCAAGTGGCCTAGTAATAATGCTGGGGGTTGGTATTACAAACCCCGCTGTAACACTTGCTGTGACTGGTGCAACATAATCAACATTTAATCCAAAGATTCCTGTTACTATTGGGAAAGTTGCTATGGAAGAAATCAGATTTGCGGTAACTGGCGTGTAGGTAAATATCCGAGCCGAACCAACTGTCCTAGATGCTGGTGATGTGACTATTGTTGCAGTAGCCCTAATCGTGCTGATCGGCTGTGTGCTTGCGGCTTGACCATCTGCTAATTTTAATGCTGAGGTTCCGAGTCTAGCCTTAAAAGAACTATCATCTGCTGGTTGCTTTGAGCTAACAACATTTTTAACCACTTGAAGAACGTTAATTTTTATATTTCTTTGTTCGTCGGAATAAATAGTTGGCTTTGTAATGGGAATTGCACTTGCACCATCTAAGAATCTCCCACTCGCAACATCCAGAAATAGCTCTTGAGAGTTCACTTTAGTCTAGTTCCTTGTCAATTTACCTACCCAAGACCGTGATTGTGTCGGGAGTTCCGTTGCTACATACCGTAAGGGTGATTTCTCTAAACCCAGCCACCCCTCCCCCAACATTTGCTCCTGCCGTAGCAGATATTACATAGCTTCCATCAGTTACCTTGATTGTGATGTTGTCCCCAGCTATCGGGGTTCGTTGCTTTACGGCGGTCTCCATGTCGTGCAGATAGGTTTTTGTGATAAGCCCATTATCGGCCAATATCGGAACGCCAACAAAGGATGTTCCTGTTCCATTTTTCATAGGATTGCTTGCATCTGACCCTTGGTTGCCGAGGCTCGCACCCGATATAATCCGCCAGCCTTCTCAACGGACGAGCCAGTTATGTTTATTGCATTAACATCTATGCCAAAGCCGAAGACTGGGTATTGAACCGTGCCAATTATGGCTGTTGTGCTTGGCTTGTTCCGAATGACTTGCACCTCTAGGTTGGCCACAAAAGCCCTCACTTGATTCTGTACGGCAGTTATATCTTCGCTTTGGCTGTTTGTCGTAATAGTGGCTGTTGGAGAAAGCCATTCGCACACATAGTTAATTGCGGCATCTAGGGCTGGTAGCTGAACAAACCCGCTCACGATCTCCTTTTGGTATTGGTAGCTTGTTTCTAGTACATAAAGAGAGTTGTCCCCAGTACCGCCCTCTGCCGAAACTTCTAGTCGATAAAGCCCTGTGCCTGTATCCCCCGCTATGTGACTCATGTTTCTACGAACAACTCGGAAGTTGCCCGGAGGCTGGTCTGGCACTCCGCTTAGATTTTCGTCTAGTGAAAAACTTGAACTAAGGGCAGAGAACGAGCCAACAACGGAAAACTGGAAGGACGAAATCCCATCACGCCCATTGTCTGTTGTGATGTCTGGTTCGTATTCAAAAGATGTAATGTTTGATAAAATTGTGGCTGACATATTGTTTCCTTATTTTGCAACAGCGGCTGGTATTTTGCTTGAGAGTGCTTCGATTGCTTTAAGCAGGGCTGAAAATGCTTCTTCCTTGGGTGCTTTCACTCCTTTTGTTTCCATCCCAAAGGGCTTCCTCTGATCTTCAAATCTTTGAGCGGCGTTTGTTGCGGCCAGCTCGGCTGGGTTCACGCCAGTTCGTTGTCCTTGAATCTGCTCCATAAGACTAGGAGCATTTGCGGCCGCTTGTTGGGCGGCGAGCTTCTCTCTGTCTCTTTGCTGCCCAACTCGCATTGGCCCAAGCGATCCTCCCTGAACTTCAGTTCCTGTAAGCTGATCTGCGGTGCGAGCGTTTTCAGTCTTTAGCTCTCTCTCTCGCCTTTTTGTGGCCGTGGCCATCGCTTGCCTACCCGCTGGGGTTGCTCCAAGTACTCCCCCAACCGCCTCTCTTGCGGTTTCTTTCTTTTGTTTGTTTTCATCTCTAGTCCTTACCGCATCTCTTAAAAGTCTTGAGAATTTTCTATCATCAGCATCGCTCTCCATCCTAATCTTTTCGTCTAGGTTGTAGCGCTCTTCCCTATAAATTCTTTTATTGTTATCTATCTTTCTCTGCACTCGTTCTTGCTCTGTCTTTTTCTCTCTTGCCTCTGATTGGTTCGCCAACTTTTGTTCTGCATCAAAAACCATTTTATCAAACTTGATCTGTTCCTCCGCGCTTTTCTTGGATTGTCTATCTAGCTCTGCCCCTCGGTCTCTTGCAAACTTTGATGCACTTGCGCTACTAAACTCCTCTCGGGCTTGTGGGTCTTTTATGCTTTCTTGGAATTTCTGCCTTTCCCTATATTGTTGGCTAATTTCCTCTAGCTTTTTCCCTTCTTCATCTAGCCCAGACAACCTTTCTTCGTTTATGTTCTGGCTTATCATTCCAGCCGCAAGCTCTAAATCCCTTAGTCGTTGTTGCGATTGCTGTAATTCTTCGATGGATTTTCTTGTTCCAGTTATACCAGCAATAAAGTTCTTAAGTGGGCTTCGGTCTAGCTCGGCCAATGTTTCGGTTATCGATGATATGTTTGCCTCTAGTCCTTTGACTTGTGATTGAGCCTCGGCAAGACTGATCGCACCACCCGCATTGTCTATGTCTTGAAATGCCTTAGATGCGGATTGGGCAACCCCCCTTGCAATCTCTCCCATCTTTTCAATTTGATCTGTAAAGATTTTAACAGAACCAACTGCGACAGCCCCGACAAGAGATTTTCCTATAATGTGGGCAAGACTATCAGCCGCCCCAGCCGCTACATCTGCCCCAGTTCGTGCCTCTGCTAGTGTTCGGCTGAAATTGCTAAATGCTCCCCTTGCTTTCTCCCCACTTATATGAAGTCTTTTAACTGCATTTGCCGTATCGTTGACGGCCTTGTCTGCTCCTCTGTTGTCCCCTCGAACCCTAAGCATTAGTTCTTGTGATGCGTCTGCCATATTACAACCCTATCTTGTCACTTGATTCTTTGTTTTTTCTTCCAAGATATACATTCATGTCTTTCATAACTTTCTGTACTGCCTCAGCAAGTCCGGGGCCACCGATCTTAACCGCCCCAGATATGGCTCTCTTCCTTACTGGATAAAATCTAGTGTCCTTATCGCCGGCACGATTAAAAATAATGCCTTCCATCAATGCTTTTTTGTTGTCTGCTTTTGTTCCCCCACCAAGCCTCATTATTGCTTGCTTGCTATAATCACCCCTTGTAAGAGACGCTTTCTTGCCAAATACGGAGGCCGCCGCCGCCCATCCGTTCCTTATATAGTTAACAGACCGCTTGCGACCAGCTACGAGCCTTCTTGCTAGATGGCCAATCGTGGTTGGTTTTCCACCCATTCCAAGCCCACCCACCCCAATTTTCGTTTTCCCAAGAGTTGCAAGCCCTCTATTTTTAAGCAACCAATTTACTAGCTTGTATGTTCCAGCATAGCTTTCGTTTCTTGCAAAAAATTTCTTGGTTTCTCCAATTTTGCGTTTTATGATTTTACCATTCTTACCAACTCCGATAGGCTTATAGATGCCCTTGGTTTTTACAGAAGAAACAATGCGCTCTAGTTCAGAAGCTATTTGTGCTGAGTTACTTCGGTATGTTGTCCCAATGGCTGTAATTGCTACATCGCCAAGTTTGCTATTGATAACATCGGCCATATTCTTTCGGCTTACACTTTGATATTGTTGTAGTTTATGAGCAAATTGAGCTTGGTTCAAAAGGTCAATCGTTATCATATATCATTTCTCTCCGTCAAGAATAGTATCTATAATGCTATTAGCACCAACGCTTTGTCTCCTAACCTCGAAGCCTTTGTTGATCATAATGGCGTGTTCAATTTGGCCGATCTGACATTCGGATAGTTCCCAAATAATATAGTCTCTTTCCCACCCAAACTCCTTTGCAAAAAGCCAGACGGTAGAAGCTATCCCGGCTGGCCTTATTGTTTTGGGTCTGAATCTCCTCCACCCGTAGTCACCCTAGAATCGGCAATCTCTTTGAAGGTTTCTTCTACAATCCTAACCGCCTCTGTGAAGTCCTCCTCCTTGAATGAATCTGCCCAATCAAGAACCGCACCCCGAAACTTTGCCTTGTCCCAGCCTAGCGAGATTAGTTTCGTCCTATCATTGACCAAGGCAAATAGGGTTGACCAAATAAAGAACTCGGTTGAATCAGAATCTTCCCTAACTTGCCCCAAGATGATCCTGTGCCCAAGGCTGAACTTGTTTAGCTTCTGTCCCTTAAAGGTCTTTTCTGTCATCACAAAAGATTTGTCGAGGGATTTGTTTATGATCTCTTCATCGTTTACTAAGTCGTGGTTCATAGGTATTTGCTCAACTTTCTGCGAAGTTCTGGTGAGGCCGATTTGCTAATTAGTAGTGTTGCCTTGCCAAACTGCTTTCTCACTAAAGGAGTTGCGTTGTTCATCGCATCTAATAGACGCTCACGATTCTCTAGAACGGCTCGGCAATAGGCCAAGGGGTCATCTAGGTTTGTGATTGCACCCCAGCCCTTTTCCCATAGGTCAATGATTCGCCCACCCGTACCATCTGGAAGGTCGTTAAAGAAGAATGTAACGCTCCGCTTGTTGCCGTTGTCTGCATCCTCGATAACAGCCATAGGCTCTGTCTCTCGAAAGGGGATGCCAAAGGTGGCGAGAACCGAGGCTAGTTTGATGTTGCGTGTATAAAGGATTTTTTCTTGCATAAGGATTTCTTGGGTGAACTAACTTATTCCATCGTATCGAACTGCCGTAAAGCTGACTTCCTCGAAGTTATCTGCGCTTCGGTTTCTAGAAACTTCCGTCACATAGGCCGCACCAGCAAGATCAAAAGAGCTTCCGTTGGCTACGGTTATGACTGCACCAACCAAGGCACTGAAAGTTGTATAAGCACCCGACACGGAGTGAGTAACTTTCTTATTGCGGAAGGCAACCGCAGTAACATCCCCGCTTTTGTTTTTTAGCTCAACAGAATCAGCAGAAGCAGAGGAGGAAATGGATTTGATAACCATTCCGGTCTGGTCGCTCGTAGCTCCAAACTTGAGGTTCGTGCCAGTTCCGATAATTGTGGCGGCCATATTAAGTTCCTAGTCCGTTGTAGGCGGTTGCGCTTAGATCGAATGTAGCAAACCCATCAGAAGCCTCAGAGAAAGAGGCATCAGTTACATAATAAGTTCCAGAGGAAACAGCCGTTGAGTTAGATGTAAGCGCAAGGGTCTGACCAATTCCACTCGATGCAACCGCCGCACTACAATTCCCAGACATGCTTATGTTCCTGCGATAACCGGAAAAGGCAACAGCCAAGTGCGTTCCATTGTGTGCCGATACCTCTGTGGCTTCGGCAGTTTGCGCTAAAGAAAAACTCTGAATTACAATTCCAGACTCAGACGCAAGCCCAAAAGCCAAACCAGTCAATCCGATAGTAGTTGCCGCCATTTGCTATTTCTTTGTGTCAAACATGCCTGCCAAGGAAGCGAGCCTTGATCAATTCCCACAGAGTAGAACAGACTGCACCGGAGATCAAAGCGACCAACCATAGCTTAGTCTTAATGGTGTGAGCGTCAGTCTCTAGCTTTTGTAGCCTTAGATGATATTCAACAATTCCTAGCTGACTCTTCTCTAAGAGGCCAATCACAAGTCCCTGCCTCTCCTCAATTCTTGCCACAGAAATTCTTACCTCGGATAGACGCTCCGAAAGTTCCGCTACTTGATCTGCGCTCACTTCCACCAATCTGCTGAGTCTTTAGCCAGTCCTAGAATCGCTTTCTGTGCGTCTGCAAGGCTCGTGGTGAGGAATACGGAGGGCTGGCCATCAATGTAACCTAACGAGATGAATCCTTCGTCTAGGAGGTATTGGAGGGCTTTGATTGCTTGTTCGTCCTTGCTCATAACATTTAATAAGAAAAGCCTTATTTAAGGTTACGCATCATACCGAATCGCATCCACTTCTTCGTTTGTTGTGCAGGCAGAGGCGGCGGCTTTGCAGGCGAGGTACTTGTTTCGGCACTCGTTAATCCAGCCCAAAATCTGTGCCTTTTTTTCGCCTTGATAGATTCCATTGGCGCAGTTGCGTTCGTCCGTTTCTGTCACCTTTGTGCGAATAAGTTTGGTGGTTTGCTCTCCCCAGATTTGCTTCCTTTCTTCGATAGTCTCGGAAAGGGTGCGGGTATCTTCCCGAGAAATTAACTCGCCCAGATGGTTGTAATTTTCAAAAGATGGCATTTTATTGTCCTAAGAAAAAGCCCAAAGCACTTTGACTATTTCCACCTCGGCCATCTGCCGATGAGGTAAAGTCGGTAGAAAGATGCGCTGAATTGCCAGGACTTAATTGTATCCAACCAGCGGTATTGTATTGAGCGATGGGGCTTTTGAATCCTGCGAACTGGCCCATAAAAGACTGAGATTGCTGGTTAAAACTACGAATCCCGAAATCTGAGTTACTGCCAGTCGCAAGATATGTTTTTACGACGAGTAGCGTAAGGCCAACTGGCAAAATCCAAGATGATGCAAAAGAAGCACTCTTTACTCCTGTCGAGGCGGTAGATAATCCGCTGACATATGAGTTAGTAATTTGTGTGGTGGGTTGAATGTAGTCTGGGTGGGAATTGTAGGCGGCAATTTCGAGGGTGGGTGTGTTGGTTTGGGTGGCGGCAGTGGTCACCTCGTATTTTACGGTGGCGATTGTTTTTGCTACATTCGTCCAAAACGGAAGGACATAACCGTAAAAAGAGTTCATAGCTATAGTATCGTCCAGCCTTCCGTAGCCAATGATGGGCGAAATTAAATTTGCCGATTGAACTGAGATATTTCCAAATATCTTATTCCCAGCCTTGTAGATCGCCATTGCCTAATCCTTAATGACTGACCCAGCTAGCCGTTCCAGCGGTGGCGAAGATTGCGGACAAAGTCGTAGTCGTGAATCCGCACTCAAAATAATCACCGCTAGATAGTGCCACCATAAATCCCCCGCCAAGGGTAGTGGCCGTTGCCCCAGCGTTCACGAATAGTTGCCCTGCCCCAAGGTTGTACACCGTGGCCATTTTGCGGGCGGTATTGGCAGGGACGAGTGTGGCTGATGTGAGGGACGAAAAACTTCCAGAGGTGATGGCGCTGGATGAGATGGCGATGTTAGCCGTGACCGTGCCAGAGATTGCAGGAAGGGAGCCGATTGTGACGCTGTTGCCAATGGTGACGGAGGAGATGCTTACGGGAACCGTGCCAGAAATGGATGCGGTGACTGAGCCGATCTGTGCCGTTCCTGCTGTAAGTTCGGTGCTTGTAAAAAGTTTTGACGTTGCATTATCTACTGCAAGAAAGCTAGCAACGCCACTTTGAGTTTTTGCGGGTTTTACAGTCCCAATTTCTGCCGTCCCTGCAGAAAGGGATGCCGTGACGCTCCCGATCTGTGCCGTCCCTGCTCCGATGGTGACCGTGCCAGAGATGGGGAATGGTGCATTTAGACTTGAGTTATCTCTTGGATAAACAGGGATTCCTCCACCCTCTTGAATAATCGTTGGAGTCGAATTACTATCTACACCCGTAATATTAATGCCATACCCATCCCCACCAGTTACTTTTATTGCTTGAGTTCCCCAGAAAGAATCTGTTGTTACAACATTAGCAAGATTCGCCGTTACCGTGCCAGAGATGGGCTGAGTGGAGGCAGAGGCATCCACTTTCATCGCTCCAACGGAAGAAACATGGACTATGTTTCCTGTCGTAGCCGTTCCAGTATGACCGCCAATTTTAACAAAGGCAATATTGGCAACGCTTCCTTGTGTTGCAACTGCGGATTGTAATAGGCCAACTGCGGTTGAAATATCTGTAACTGCTTG
>Ga0114968_10002202_pt1 | contig 15008 bp, 7 predicted proteins | sample M_130807_EF_Meta_FD_87020 | JGI IMG/M metagenome (GOLD analysis project Ga0114968, IMG submission 87020) | Freshwater microbial communities from Lake Montjoie, Canada to study carbon cycling - M_130807_EF_MetaG | ecosystem: Environmental > Aquatic > Freshwater > Lake | place: Lake Montjoie... | reverse complement strand
GAATATTTGCCAGTTATGTCATTGTGATCAATGTAACGAGTGGTACCTGTTGCTGAACGTGCAACAGCCTTACTCTTGAGAATATTGTTGTATTGAGTAAACGGAAAGTTGTTGTAGTCCTCGCCGTTGACCATTCTGTTCTGTGTGTAATACCGTGCAGGTGCACGTTGTTTGATTTCCTGTATGGTTTCACGCGGCTGAGCATTTGAAACAGGATTAGTGATGCCACAGGTAAAGGTAGCAGTTTCTATTCGACCATATCTGCTGATATAGCTGATGGGGATGACCACACTTTGCATTTCTTCTGTGTTGATGATGTACTGCAGGCCGTTGCTGGCACGCACATAATTGCGAAAAGTGCCCACAGGAGTTTCTGCAAAAACACCATCGCCAAATGTGAGAGTGATCTGATCATTCACGCGACTGGTGATACTGTAGATCTTGCGTTGGTTAGGGGCCAACTGTTCTACAGCAGCAGAATATATGTTTTCAGTAAACAACCACTCGCTGGCAATAGATCCTATGTCATCCAATTGATACAGCCAATAGTCTTCGTTGTTGACACCTTCTATATTGATGTTGACTGTGCGATTGGGAATGGCTTCAGTGAGATTAAAGTCTTGATCCTGCAGTACACCTTGCTTGAACAAGAAGAAAAATCCTGTGTTACCAGATCCAAATCCCAGTTGATCATTACGAAACAGTATGTTAAAGGCACTACTGGGTTTGGGTGCAGGTTCATACACATAATCTCGACCCTGGCTGGTTCCGCTTATGACTTCAAACGGCATGTTGATTCCGTCAATGGTGGCAGTGTAGGGTATCACAGGCAAAAAATTTGGAATAAAATTGATTGTGTATTCGTCAGTGCGAATACCCAATATGTCTTGTCTGTTGCCAGGACGTCCAATTTTCTGGCTGTCAATCAAGGCAGCATTGATGATGTAGATAAATTGTTCTTGCCAGTTTTCGTTGGTGGGATCGTTCCAGTTTACTGTGACATTTGATAAATTCACACCATTGAAGTCTGTTATGCTTTCTGTGGTGGTCACTGCAAACACCTTGAGAAAGCCCTGTGATGCCTGATTGCGCTTGGGTGTGTAACTGACCAGGTTGGCCAATCTGACCACACTGTCACGTCGTTCTGCTGTGTCTAAGAAGTTTTCTCTGGCATTGAGATCATTGCGAAAGGCCAGGGCCTGACCCATGAATGCCATGACATCCAGGATAGCAATAAATTCTGACGATTCAATGTAGTCATTGAATGTCTCAGGATAGTACAAACGCAGATAATCTATAAAACTCTTGCGAAGGGTCTCAAAATCATAGCTTTGAAAGTCAGCTTCGCGGTAGGTCTGATACAGACGCTTCCAGTCTTCAACTCCAAATATTGCTGTTTGTCGTGCAGTCTTGGCCATAGTGTCTCTTGTAGTCTATTATTTATGGCATTTAATAACCGCGTACTTTTAGATGTAGCTGGCTCTACGTGATACTTGATCAAAGAATATTGCCAGTCTTTCTGCTGTGCTGCTGCCCACTACCTGTACAAACATTTCTATTCTGATACCGTTGTCTTGCGGATATATCTGTACATCCTGCACAACAATTCTGGGGTCGCCACCAGCTACACGCTGAAGCTCTGTAATCATGGCCTGTTCAGTTTCTGTGCTTTGATTTTCAAACACAAAACTCCAGATAGTGGTGCCATATTCTGGGCGGCCTGGCAGTTCTCCCTGTTGTATGTTCAGGGCATTTGACAGGTCGCGTTTGATCAATTCAAAGTCCAACAAGGTAAACTTCTTGTACTGATTGATGGTGTTAAATCCAATAAATGTGGTCATACAAATACTTATCCTTGTGGCTGTGAGCTATTATCTGGTTAGTCTACCCAAGACATTTTTGTTGGCAACTAACTTTGCTTCTGCAGCAATTTCTGCATCAATCTGAGCTTGTGACTGGATGCCAGTTGTTGGTGTAGTGGTAGTAGTATTGGTTCCAGATCCCAAATCAACCTTGGCCAGTTCTGCTGCTCCATACTCGTTGCCAGCTGCTGCGCCAATACGTGCTGCTTCCCTTTCACTGTTGCCTTCGGACATGGCCTGATTGAATGCTGCTGTTCTTACTTCTTGTTGACCTTTTGTAATGTCAATACTGATTGTCCGGTAATTGGGAGGCTGTACCTTGGCATTGCCAATCACATCCACCACAGCAGTGTTGATAGGTGCACGATTTACTGTGTCAATAATGCCGGCAATTTTGACAGGTCGTTGTCCTTGAATGCCTACAAAAATATTCACAGCATTGCTTAGGATACTGGCAAACTCACTGTTCTTGAAAACCTTGCTGATTTGATTCACTATGGCAGCGTTGGCCTGTCCCTTGGCCCAGTTGACCACAGCAGCTGGTCCAAACTGCACTGCACTATTGACCAGGCCTGCCAATTGTGGCACAGACTCCAATCCTTTCACTATGCCAGTTTTACGTAGTTGTGTGAGACCCTGCTGCATGAGATCCTGTTGCAGACGATTTTGCAGATTGGGATTGTTCAACAGGCCACTGAGATTGCTGACACCGCTCTTGCCTGTCCAAATGGTAGGACTGGCCAAGAAGCTGGTAAGATTTGGAGCAACTGCCCCAAATTTAGCAATGGTGCCAGGCTTGATCAAACCCACTTGTTCCAACTGCACAGGACTAAATCCAAATACGCCAACACCTTTGCCGTTGCTGATCTGTGATGCTGTCTGACCCACTGCCAATGCTGTAGAAGCCAGCATGCCGGTGACCTGCGCAGGATTCAGGCTGCCAATACTTCTAATGGCCGGAATCTGTTTCAACAACAGACCAGCATTCACCGGCAATGATACCACTTGATTTATTGCTGCTGTCACTGGAGCAAGAGCAGTACCTACCTGAGCAACTACTCCGCCCACTGCTGCTGTTACTCCGCTTACTGCACCAGCAGCAGCTGCTGTGACACTGCCCACTGCTTGGCTTACTCCAGCCACTACCCCGCTAACAGCAGATGTCACTCCACTCACAGCAGTGCCCACTGCAGATGTAGCTGTGGCAACTGACGCACTGAGTGCTGTTGTGGCATTGTTGAGTGCTGTGCCAGCAGATCCCACTGCTGTGGCAATTGATCCTGATATTGCCGGAGGCACAATGGCAGGTATACTGGGTATACCACTGAATCCACCAAATCCTGCACCACTACCTGCACCACCACCTTCTGCACCTTTTTCACCTGTGAATTCTGTCACTGATGATTTTACTTCTACACCTTTGTTTTGATAAGGATAAGGTTGGTGAGTAGGTGCACGGGTAGCAATTGTTTTTATCTTTTTGGGTTCAACTTTCCACCCTGTGCCATCCACCCAGGCCACATCAGGCAGTTCAAGATCTTTCAGCAGAGCAGGCTTGGTAAATGATCCTGCTCCTCCTGGGCCATTGAGATTGATAGTTTGTCCTTTTAGAGCCAGACTATCACCACTGTTCCAGGCACCTGATTTGCTTTTGAGGTTTAGTATGCCGTCGGCACCAATACCAATATCACTTTCACTGTAGATACTGAGATTGGTTTTGCTGGCCAATTCAAACGATTCTACTGCATTTATCTTTATAGATCTGCTCTTGATATTGATGCTGTCATCACTGTACATGTTGATGGCTTTGTCTGCATGCAGATTGATTTCGCCTTGAGTGCGTATGTTTACAGAATTGGTACTGAACAGATCTATAGTACCTTCACTGCCTAATTCAACCCAACTTTGTCCGTTGGCATGTATGATAAAAAAGAAGTTGCCATCATCACTCATGGTAATCTGGTGGCCGTTGCTGGTACGTATACGCACCAAATTATCTTTGCCTTCTAAGTTGCCATCATCCATGACAAAACTGTGTCCACCACGTCGTGCAGTGACCTTGACATCAGCTAATTTAGAGCCTTGTCCGTTGCCGGCTGTTATCTTCTTTTTGACATCGTCGTCCTTTAAACCACCTTGAAATACAGGGCGACCTGGCGTACTGATGCCATAAGTGCTGCTGGGACTTTCGCGTTGGCTGTTGCTGGTTATGGGGCCACGCTGTGCATCTGCAATCAGACCCTGTTGCAACATCACACCAGCAACATATCCATGCACTGGTTTTTTCTGATCAAAGTACTTGGGATTTTCTTCTATGGCAGAATTGTCAGCGTTGATTTCAGTTACGGGCAACTGTTTGACATTCTTGTAGTATTCTTTCTGTTTGTCGTTGCCCAGTTCAAATTGTGCAGAAGCTCCCACAGCAGGTACCATGTGACTGATGCCAGGATCAGGCACACAACCTAAATAGTAGCCTTGATTGGGATCACCTGCCACAAAGAAACAGATAACAAGCGTACCAATGTCAGGCGGAGTAAACCACATGCCATAGCTTTGCGGATTGCCCACATAGGTTCCTGCCCCTTGATTGGTGCCTGTCTGGTTGACTGCCCCATAGAATGGCGGAACATAACTCACAGTACGCCACAAGCTTTTGTCTTGTGGATTGTCACCACCAAACTGTTCAATATAGACCTGCAGGCGGCCTGACCGAGTAACGTCTACGTTGTTGGTTACTTCGCCAATAAACGGACCAAATTCTGTTGGGTTGCCGCCACGGTCAAACTTGTATCCTTTGCCACGTCCACGACTGCGTTGTACATTATCTGCCATTATCTTTCAATTGCTCCGTTTTGGTTGGCCCTACGTGTAGTGGCAACATTGGGATCTTGAGCTGTCAATGTTCTTTGATCATTTACTGGTTGGCCTCCACTGGTGGGAGGTAAATTTTGCAAACGACCTGGTGCAGTGTCATTGATGCCTTGTCTGGTAGGTGCCGTGGTAGGTGTTTGCACTGGACGTGATTTTAGTCCTGTCCCAGGATCTCCAGGTTTGGCACCCGGAGGGGGTGTGGTTCTTAATCGGCGTGTCACGCTGGTGGCAGCACCACCTGCATTGGTTTGATTAATGCCACCTGCACGGTTTACAGCAGCACCAGCCGGTGGTATTGTCAACACTTCGGTGTCAACTGCTTTTGGCAATTCTAATTCTACATCTGCTGCCAATCCAACTTCTTCATTTTTCTTTATGGCAGTGGAAGGGAACAGTACTATTACACCTTCCAGATCTTGTGTGAATTTGCCTTGACTAAAATTACTAGTAACACTGACTGCACGATACACATAGCTTTGTGATGGACCAGGACCCAGAGTTTCCACAGCGTTGGCACCTGCCTTGCGTTGATTGGGATTCATAAGGCCAGTTGTCAAGCTGTAGTCCACTGGTTTGTTCCAGGCAATTTCAAACAAGGGTTCTTCAATTTCTGTGTTGATTGTACCATCAGGAAAGAATGGCCCTGCCTGGAGATTTTGCCCACTGATGCCTGCCCAGGTTTCACCTTGAGCAATCCAGGCAGGATCTCCAATTATAGAAATTCTGGCACGAGCCAGATCTGCTGGACTGTACAAGAGATCAGCTGCATTGGCAGCAGGTTCATTGGTCTTGCCTTCTTGACCTTGGTCACTTTCATTGCTTCTGGTTTGGAACGCACGTTTGGCTTCTTCTCTATAGTCCAGATCATTTACACCCTTGGGTGGCGTGTTTGAATTCATCACAATATAATAAAGATAATTGAAATCTTGTTCAAAACTCAAGACTGAATTATTTTCACCTGTGAACCAATAGTTGTATTTTTTGTGTGTGCCTCTGAATTTGGTCTGCGGGAAATAGTTGCTCTTGAGATCGTTGACCAAATAAGGTGCAATACTATAGGTTATCTTGTAGGCATAATCTCTGCGTTTTTCATCATACTTGAGAGGTTCAGCCTGCAGACCAATTCGATACCAACCCACTACCTGTGCAGGAGTGCCATTGGGAACATCTTCCAACTTGCCTGTCTGCGAATTGGTCTTGGGAATCTTGGTCTGCTGTTTGTAGATATAAGAACTGTTGCGCACAGCCTGATCAATAAATTGAATTATGCTGGTGCCTGCAGTGGCTGGTTTGGTCTGTGTGTTGGTCTGTACACTATTGGTTGCAGGATTCAGTTGTTGATTGGCAGTGGCAGGCGGAACACTGCCAGTTACTTTGAGATTGAAGTCATCGGGTGGCTTGGTGCTAGCACTGGCTATGATAGTATCAAGAAACACTATGTCATATACATCTGCTTCACTTGTAATGCCTTTTTGTTTTTGCTCTTGTTGAAATTTGTTCAAGGCAGTGACCAGTCCGTTGGTCACAAGAGGCTTGGGAGCAGCATCACCTTTCTGAGGCGCTGCTGGTGGAGTTGGTACAGTGCTGCCACCAAAATCATCCACTTCCGAACTGGTAATTTCTCTGCCATCTGGAGGCAGCGGCGCGGCACCTCTTGCAGCAGTGGGCTGTGTGCCTGCCTTGCTGCCGGGTCCATTAAACAGTTCTTTCAGTGTAGATGCTTGTATTTCTATGTTGTAGGGGATAACTCCACGCATCTGTCCTGAACTCACATTGTTTTGTGGACACACACATTCACAGTTGTACTCGGTAAGGTTGTTGGCCACTTTGAATTTGATGCCGGTGAATTGAAAAGGAATGTATTTTTCAATTGTGGATCGAGAATCTGTCAAGGTGTTGCCGTTGAAGGCCTTGACCAGCATGCCTTTTTCATCGTAGCCAAAAAATCTTATGATCATCAAGTAGTTTTGGCTGGCATAGTTTTGTTTCTTGCCCACATACTGTTCACAGGCCTGATACAGATTATCCAACAGGCTGATGCCGTTGGGCTCAATGATCTTGAAGCTGAGTTGTGTGATGTTGTGCGAACTGTTGGTTCCTTTGCCAGGCTGCAGTCCTGTCATTTTTACATTATCTATGTAGAAATCCAAGGGAAAGAACTGGTTGCGACCAGCTGCTGATGTTCGTGATCGGGTGGTATCAATTTCTGCTGCTGACGTTGGCACACCTGCACTGGAAGGAGTAGGGGTAGCAGATGTGTAGGGCATGCCACCACTCTGTATCAAGAGATTGCTGCCGGGAATACTGACCTTTTTGTTCTTGATTATACGACGATAATCATCAGGCTTCATGATATAAATGCTGATGGTGTAGGTGTAGGACGAGTATTTGTCTAGTGCATTGGGCTGCGGAGTAATTTGTAGATTTTTACCTGAATAAATCTGTGTCAGTCGATTTCTTATGGCAGTTGCCTTGTCATCGCCGCCTGCGCCAATACCAGGAGTTCCACCAGGTTTGATGCCGCCGCCTTGCACCAATCCAGTGGCACTGCCACGGGCATCTACTGGGTCCACTGATGGCTGAGCTGTGTTGGGTGGAGTAGACTGTGTGTTTGTTATCTTGCGTTCAGCAGCATTGGTGCCAGAATCTTCAGAAGAAGTCAAGGTTCTTGTCACATTGGTTGGAGTTGTGGTGGCCAAGGCAGGAGTAACTCGACCCCCGGGTGTTTGTACAGCAGGCGGCTGCTCAGGACGTTGTGTATTGGCTGTGTTGGCCTGTGCTGTCTGATCATTTATTACTTGGGCACCAGCACTGTCTGTGGGCTTTTCAGCAGCAGTGGCCTGTGCCAACGCCAGTTGATTTTGGCCTATCTCTGCACGAGTATCGGCCACTGCAGCTTGCGCATCACGAATTGCACGTGGACTGCCTTGCCCTGCTTGAAGTCTTGCTAATTCTTGTTCAAGAAAACCAAGGTCGCGCCTTAGCGAAGCACGTTGTTGAGTTAGTTCAGCTACAGTGGCCATAGATCAAGATCCTAATACATTACGTATGGTTGTTATCTTGGGTATGTAAATTTCTACTCCGGTGGCAAAGTCCCAGGGTGGAGCTGTCAAGGTATTTGGGTTGCGCTGATAAAATACCCACCATAATCCTGCATCATCGTACAGGTCAAAGGCCAAGAGATCTGGACGATATTGATATGTCTGCGTGATTATGAAAAGGTTGTCGTCTGATTCTTTGGGAATAGGACGATCTACCAGAACATCAAGGTAAAATTGTGTGTAGCTGGTTTCAAAATAGGGACTAGAAGAACTGTATGAGGCCATTACCAAAATCCTCCTCTGATTAGATCCCCATTTGCAAACTGCTTGAGGCTGAACTGCTGACTGATCTGACTGCGTGTCTGCATGGGTAACAGGACCAGGGTCATTTCCATCTTGGTCGGTACATAGGTTGGGCTGTTGGTTCCCAATGTGGGCGGAGCAGGTGGAGTGTTGAGACCACCCTTGGTCAATCCAGCATTGCTGAGTCTGCTGCTGACAGAATTTACATAGTCAATAGGCAAGTTTTCACGATCTCTACGCTGCAGCAAATTGTTTCCATTAAAATTTACACTGTTGGCTCTGATGTAATCACAATCATTTGGCAGCACATAGTTGAAACTTTGTACCACACATGGATGCAGGTTAAATTGGTATTCACCAAGACCCTGTAGAAACACCAAGGGTGGTGGAGCACCACGTTTGCTGGCATCGTCTTGTCCGTAAAACATCTTGGTCACACTACGGAAAAAGTGTATCACTGCCAACAAATAGTTAGCTTCGCTGGTGTCCTGTGCTGTAAATGTTGCCACCAGGTTGATTTCGTTGACCGCAGAAGATTGATAAAAATACCCCCTGTAGTTGCTGTGCGTCAGCTCATAGGGGTTGTACTTGGCTGTGTACTGTGTGGTAATTTGCGGAGTGTAGGGAAATATAACTCCGTCGGTCACTGCCAAGGGTTCCAAGATACCTGCTGCTGATTTCCCATTGGCGCCTTTGGCCTTGTACAGATAATCAGCACCACCGGCCAAGCGCAGTCGCACACGCCAGTCGCCTTCGTTGGCCTGTTTGCGTTGTGCATTGACTTGTGCTTGTGCTTTGGCCTGAGCTTTGGCAGCGGCCTGGCGTTCTGCTGCCAATTGATTGGGAGTTTTGATTGCTGATTTTATCAATCCACTGATGGAATCTAGGGCAGACTGCTGTGAAGAATTGGCCTGCGGATCTACGGCACCACTGACAGCTCCGGCAAATGATTTAAGTAGGCCGCCTGCACCGGCTGCAACGTCTCCAAAGAAATTTCCAAAGCCGGCCGACTCCCCGTCTCCGGTGTCAGGTTCAGATTGCAGATCTCCTATAAAATCACCTAGCGGATCTGCATCGTCAACGCCATAGTCTTGTGCATCGGCCACAAGTTCTGGTTCTGCTTGGAATTCACCTACATCTTCTTGGTTGCCGTAAAAGTCATCGTATCCTGTATCAATAGTAGGTATGTCTACAGGCTCAGATTGGAATTCTCCTATATTAAAATCCGCATCAGTGCCAAAGTCTTGTGCTTGTGGATCAACACCAAAGTCCTGTGCTGCAGGAAATTCTATAGGTGGTTCTGAACCAAAATCCTGTGCTGGCGGTAATCCTATCTGTGGATCAACTCCAAAGTCCTGTGCTGCAGGAAATTCTATAGGTGGTTCTGAACCAAAATCTTGTGCCAGTGGTACTTGTGGATCTTCTGTAACAACATCAAACTGTGCGTTGAATCTGGCAGTAGCTTCTGCTTGAGCAGCATCTGTTGCAGCATTTTCTTCAGCTATAAATCTTTCATAAGGTGAGGGTGACGGAGGAGCTGGAGCTCGCAGAGGAGGTTCTGAACCAAAATCCTGTGCTGGCGGTAATCCTATCTGTGGATCAGTACCAAAGTCCTGTGCTGCAGGAACTACAATTGGTGGATCTGATCCGAAGTCCTGTGCAGCAGGAACTTGTGGGTCAACTCCAAAGTCTTGTGCTGCAGGAACTACAATTGGTGGATCAACACCAAAGTCCTGCGCAGCAGGTACTTGTGGATCAGTACCAAAGTCCTGTGCAGGTGGAATTACTGTTGGTGGCGGAGTGTCTGCAGGTACTACAGTTGCAGCCCCAGCAGCTTGAATTTGATCTTGATATCTAATGTTGGCATCTGTAGTTGCGTCTCTTTCTGATCGACGAGCAATTTCCACCTGCGCACTGACTGATATAGCACCGCCTTCCGCTGCTTCTGCCTCAGCTATGCGTTGTTCAGTAAGCTGTGCAGCAGTTTCGTTTTTAAAGGCAGTGTACTCTTGTGCAGTTTCTGGATCGTTTTGTAATAATGTTTCTGTTGACACTGATGCAATGCGTGTGGGAGGGACAACCACTTGGGGATCAGATTCAGTAGATACAGCAGGAGCAGTTACAGTAGGCGGCGGTGTATCTGCAGGTACTACTGTACCCGCCCCGGCAGCTTCAATTTGATCTTGATATCTAAAGTTAGCATCTGCAGTTGCGTCTATTTCAGAGCGTGCAGCAATTTGTACTTGCTCACTGACTGATATTGGACCACCTTCTACTGCTTCGCGTTCGGCTATGCGCTGGGCGGTAAGTTGTGCAGCAGTTTCATTTTTAAAGGCGGTATATTGTTGTGCTACTGTGGGATCTTTTTGTGCAAACTCAGTTTGATTGACATTTTCCACTCTGGTATTAGCTGAACTAGGTACCTCAGGGTCAATGGTATTATCAACTGGTCCAGGATTGGAAATAAAGTTTGGATCCGCATCGTTAGGCAGAGCTGGAACATTTACGTCCGCTGGCGCAATAGTTGGCGGTGGAGTGTTAGCCGGTACTGACTGCGCTGCGTCTGCTGATTCAATCTGATTTTTAAATCTCACATTAGCTGCAATTGTGGCAGTGCCAAATGCTTCACCGTTAATGACAGCAATTTGATTTTCGCTAGCAGGAAAACCTTGTGTTACTTCTAGCTCTCGAGTCTGTTGCTCTACAATTTTGTTTTGTGTGTCTACCACATAAGATTTATAATCAGTGGCCACAGCAGGATTTGATTGTTGTAATAGTGTTTGATTAACAGGGCCATCAATCCGTGTATTAGTTTGTGCCTGTACTGCTGGCTCTGTAGGCGAATCAACAATGTCGGGATCGGCCCTTTTGCGGCCGCTAAACTCTTGTGCCGGCGGCAAACCTATCTGTGGATCAGATCCATAATCTTGGGCTGGTGGAACTACTATTGGTGGTTCAGACCCAAAGTCTTGTGCCGGAGGCAAACCTATCTGTGGATCTGATCCATAATCCTGTGCTGCTGGAACTACTATTGGTGGTTCAGAACCAAAGTCTTGTGCCGGAGGCAAACCTATTTGTGGATCAGATCCAAAGTCCTGCGGCGGTGGTAATCCGATAGGAGGTTCTGATCCAAAGTCTTGTGCCGGAGGCACTTGTGGATTTGCTGCTGGCACAACAGGTGTAGGAGTTCTATCAGTAAAGAAGTTTTGCACTATAGGTGGTTGTGCCACTTGCGGATTGGAAACAGGCGGTATAGGAGTTGGCGTAAACACCGTCGGAGCTGGCACGGGAAAAGCTTGTGCTACTTGTGGATTTGCTGCGGGTGATACCGGTGTTGGTCTAATTCCAAAAAGACTGGATAGCAGTGAACCTATAGATGAAAATATATTAGGCACCTGTGGATTAGCTGCGGGAAAAACAGGTCTAGCATCAGCTGTTCCTGTAAAATTAGCTGTGTATGTTTGTTCGCCATAAAAATCGTCAAACCCAGTGTCGCCGGCGGGTACAGCATCAGCAGTTCCTGTGTAATTAACTGTATAGGTTTGTTCGCCATAAAAATCGTCGAACCCAGTGTTGCCAGCAGGGACAACCGTGGTTGCATCAGTAAAGTAGTTTTGTACAATAGGCGGTTCTGGCACTTGTGGATCAACACCAAAGTCTTGTGCATCAGGTACTATAATCCGTGGATCTGAACCAAAATCCTGTGCAGCAGGTACTTGTGGATCAACACCAAAGTCTTGTGCATCAGGTACTATTATCCGTGGATCAGATCCAAAGTCCTGTGCAGCAGGTACTTGTGGATCGACACCAAAGTCCTGTGCAGGTGGAAAATCTGATGTTCTGGCGTCTTGACCAAAGTCCTGCGGCGGTGGTATTTGCGGATTAGCTGCCGAACTAACAGTTGCAGGAGCATCTACAAAGAGATTTTGCTCAACTGTAGGCTGTGGCACTTCAGGATTGGCTGCAGGACTGACTGGTGTAGGATCAAATTTTTTCTTGCGAGGTGCGTCATCAACAGGCTGCGGTACTTCTGGGTCAATGGTGTTGTCTACTGGTGCTGGGTTAGGGATAAAGTTTGGATCAACATCGTTAGGCAGAGGTGGCACTTCCGGATCAGATGCTGGATTAACAGGCGCAGGCAACTGCGTGGGATTTTGAAAAGTACCAGGAAAGTTGCCCGGAACCTGCGGATCAGTTGAATTATTCTGCGGTATTGGAGTAGTAGCCATTATTGTCGTTATCCTATATAGTATTTATTGAAGATAAAAACGGCTAACTTTATAAAAAAAGAGTTGTTTTTTTACGACAAACCTGTTATACTAAGTAATCGACAAGGAGAACCAGGTTGTCCGATACCCCTATAACTAAACCAGTAAAGGCATTGCCGCCCAAGGCACCACCCCGAGTAAACTATCTCAACAACAGAGATTTACTAAAACAAATTCATCTAAGCAAGAACACATACTGCACATATCTAGATCCCAAAACTGATCATCAGTATGATATTATTCTGCCGTCGTTGGATAAAATCAATCAACGCACTGTAGCAGAAGCCAGGCGCAATCGTGCAGATCGTCTCAAGCGAGAAACTGGTGTGGTTCACAACGAAAAGAAAATTGCCAACACAGATCTGGTGTTTAGGATTACCTGTTGGGAACACATACCTTGGGCTCCCAAAAAAGTACCCAAGGCCACAACAAAAAAGAAAAAACTGCAGGAAATTTTAGAATTAGACGAGCTGGTAGAAGATCCCCTGGCAGACCTGGTGGATGAGATAGTGCTGGATCCCACTCATGTGCGTGTGAACTTTCCTCCCTTTTATCACTACAGAATCACAGAAGAAAAAGAACCGTACCTGGTGGGCAAGAGTCACTGGCGAGGAGATCTTGTCACAGGTGAGTACTGCCGTGACCACGGTGACATGACCGCCGAACTGGCTCGCATGTTTTTGAAACTGTGTGAACGCTATGCCACACGCTCAAACTGGCGGGGCTACACCTACAATGAGGAAATGCGTGGACAGGCCTTGCTACAACTGAGCCAGATTGGTCTGCAGTTTGATGAATCCAAAAGTCAAAACCCATTTGCTTACTACACTGCTGCCATCACCAACAGCTTTACTCGTATTCTAAACATCGAAAAGAAAATGCAGAACATTCGTGATGATATCTTAGAAATGAACGGACTCAATCCTTCGTGGACTCGACAGAATTCTGGTCGAGCACATCAGCAGCCTGGTCCTGTAACTGTCATTGATCCCAACACATATAATGTGTCAGAAGAAGAATGATAGAAGTTATCCTAAGTAGTCCTCACTATTTGGCTGCTAAAGATTCTATTTTATTAACCAATGATAATTTTGAACAATATCTTGGAAATTCCAGAGTTTTCCATACAAGCCTTGCGGATATCTCTGCCAGTAACTTGTTGAAAATTGCCAAAGTTGGTTGTAAATTTATTTTTGTCAATGACGGGTTTGACAACAATGCAGAACTGTTTGAAAAAACAAAAATATTTTTAAATTCAATTTACGATTCTCATACTGTTATAGGGTATACACGGCCTGGGCCAATGACCTTTTCAGAACAATTTATTGGTAGATCTAGCTGTCCTACTTTGTGGATATTTGGTTGTAGCCTTAGTGCGGGTGTTGGTGTCAGCAACAATGACTTATATTCAACTAAATTGGGAAATTCTTTGAACATGCCAGTTACCACTGTAGCAAAAGGTGGCAGCAGCACCCGGTGGAGTCTACGTCAACTGTTGCATGCAGATATACTGCCCGGAGATATAGTAATTTGGCAATTAACAACACTGGAACGATTTACCATAAAACAAGTAAACACTTGGCCGCAGGAAGTTATGCTGAAAAATTTAAGCCGAGAAATAATCTTGTCCACCACAGATGAACAGCTCTGGTTTGATCAGATCAGTTTGATCGAGTACGGCGTGCAATATCTTCGAGCATGTAATTGTCAATTTTACATGATCAGTTTAGACGGTCTGACTCCAATGATACATCGTTGTTTGGAACAATATACACGGTATCCTGAATATTGTTATGCGCCAGACTGGCAAATTGACATTGGCACCGATGGGTTACATCCTGGGCCAAAAAGTCACGAGCTACTTTATCAGACATTAACGGAAAAATTCTGCTGACTCAGAGACGTTGACTTCTACTTATTAATTCATTATAATGTCTACTATGGCTAATTTATTCAATAAAGCAATACTGTTTACCGACATACATTTTGGACTCAAATCAAACAGTTTGGTTCATAATTCTGACTGCGAAGAGTTTGTATCGTGGGCTATCGACCTGGCCAAAAAAGAAGGATGCGATACTGGATTCTTTTTAGGAGACTGGCACCATCATCGTGCTAGTTTAAACCTACAAACTATGAATTTTAGTTTGCGTAGCTTGGAACGACTAAGTCAGGCGTTCGATCAATTTTTCTTTATTCCTGGCAACCACGACCTGTATTATCGCGACAAAAGAGATATTCACAGCGTAGAGTGGGCTCGACATTTACCAAATATTCAAATTTGCAATGATTTTGTAAACACAGACGATGTAGTTATTGCTCCTTGGCTAGTAGGAGATGACTACAAGCGCATTCAAAAGATGAGCGCCAAATATATGTTTGGGCATTTTGAACTTCCACATTTTAAAATGAATGCCATGGTAGAGATGCCCGACCACGGTGAACTTAAATTAGACAACTTTGGAAATTTTGGGCAGGTATTCAGCGGCCATTTTCATCTTCGCCAACAAAAACGCAACATCAACTATATTGGTAACTGTTTTCCACATAACTTTGCCGACGCCGGTGACGACCAACGAGGTGCTACTATACTTAAATGGGGCAGTGATCCAGAATATCATGCTTGGCCAAGGCAGCCGTTGTATCGTGTATTAAATTTAAGT
>Ga0114968_10002198_pt1 | contig 15014 bp, 14 predicted proteins | sample M_130807_EF_Meta_FD_87020 | JGI IMG/M metagenome (GOLD analysis project Ga0114968, IMG submission 87020) | Freshwater microbial communities from Lake Montjoie, Canada to study carbon cycling - M_130807_EF_MetaG | ecosystem: Environmental > Aquatic > Freshwater > Lake | place: Lake Montjoie... | reverse complement strand
TCGAAGAGGCGCTGTACCTCTCCAATATCGCCAGCACCGTCTACCTGGTGCACCGGCGTGACAAATTCAAAGCCGAGCCAATTTTGGTGGACAAGCTCATGGAAAAGGTGGCTACCGGCAAAATCGTGCTCAAGACCTTCCAGACCTTGGACGAAGTGCTGGGCGACGCCTCGGGCGTGACCGGTATCCGCCTGCGCAGCACGAAGGACGACAGCACCGAGGACGTGGCGCTGCAAGGCTGCTTTATCGCCATCGGCCATGCGCCCAACACCGATATCTTCCAGGGCCAGTTGGCCCTGGAAAACGGCTACATCGTCACCCAAAGTGGCCTCAAAGGCTTTGCCACCATGACCAGCGTGCCCGGCGTCTTTGCCGCTGGCGACGTACAAGACCATGTGTACCGCCAGGCCATCACCAGCGCGGGCACCGGCTGCATGGCGGCCTTGGACGCGCAGCGTTTTCTGGAACAAGAGTAAGCCGATCAGCCCCCATGACTATTACTTATAAAGACGCCGCAGGGATTGCCGGCATGCGCGTGGCCGGGAAACTGGCCGCCGAGGTGCTGGACTTCCTAACGCCGCATGTGCAGCCCGGCATCAGCACCAATGCGCTGGACAAACTCGCGCACGACTACATCGTGGAGGTGCAAGGCGCCATTCCCGCCCCGCTCAATTACACCGGCGGAGGCAACCGGCCCTACCCCAAGTCGATTTGCACCTCGGTCAACCACCAGGTCTGCCACGGCATTCCGAATGACAAAGTGCTCAAAAAAGGCGATATCGTCAATATTGACGTCACCGTCATCAAAGACGGCTGGCATGGCGACACCAGCCGCATGTTCATGGTCGGCGAGGTCTCGATTGCGGCCAAGCGCTTGTGCCACATCACCTACGAGGCCATGTGGCACGGCATCCGCTTGGTGCGCCCGGGCATTCATTTGGGCGATATTGGCTTTGCCATCCAGAAATTTGCCGAAAGCCAGGGCTTTAGCGTAGTGCGCGAGTTTTGTGGCCACGGCATCGGGGAAGTGTTCCACGAGGAGCCGCAGGTGCTGCATTACGGGCGCCCCGGCACCCTGGAAAAGCTGGTCGAGGGCATGACCTTCACCATCGAGCCCATGATCAACGCCGGGCGCAAAGAGATCAAAGACGGCCCAGAAAAAGACGGCTGGACCATCGTGACCCAAGACCGATCCTTGTCGGCGCAATGGGAACACACCGTGCTGGTGACGCCCACGGGCTACGAGGTAATGACGCTTTCCAGCGGCAGCCCGCCCCCGCCGGACTTTGTGAGCGCCGGCTAGGCCAGCGCCGCCCAGCCCCGCACGCGCGCCCATGACTGAACTGCAAGCCATCCGCAGCGCCTACCGCAGCGGCAAAGAGCAGGTGCTGCAGCGCGTGCTGGCACCGCAGTTTCCGGCGCGCAGCATTTACAAGGTGCTGCGCCAGCTCAGCGAGCAGACAGACGCGCTTCTGCTTCATCTCTGGGACCAGGCCGGCCTGGGTGCGCCCTGTGCGCTGGTAGCCGTAGGCGGCTATGGCCGGTCCGAGCTTTTCCCCTATTCCGATGTAGACGTGCTGTTGCTATTGCCCGACGGCGCGCCCGCCGATGGCGCGCTGTCGCAACGGATTGAAAGCTTTATTGGTAACTGCTGGGACGCGGGCCTGGAGATTGGCTCGAGCGTGCGCAGCCTGAGCGAATGCCTGAGCGAAGCGGCCAAAGACGTGACCGTGCAAACGGCCATGCTGGAGAGCCGGCGCATCGCCGGCGACGCGGCGTTGGTGAACGCTTTTCAAACGGCTTTTTTGCAGGCCATGGACCCGCGCGCTTTTTTTGTTGCCAAGACCCTGGAGCTGCGCCAGCGCCACACCAAGTTCGAGGACACACCCTACGCGCTGGAGCCCAATTGCAAAGAATCGCCCGGCGGCATCCGCGATTTGCAGGCGATTATGTGGGTCGCCAAAGCGGCCCAATTAGGCCAAAACTGGGCGCAACTGCGCGCCAATGGCTTGGCCACGGCGCTGGAGGTGCAGCACATCGAGCGCAACCAGGCCTTGCTGTTTTTGATCCGGGTGCGTCTGCACATGGAGGCCAAACGCCGCGAAGACCGGCTGGTGTTTGACCTGCAAACGCCGGTAGCCCAGGCCTTTGGCTATGCCAACGTCAGCGGCGAAGGCCGTGCGCTGGCCCGCGCCAGCGAGGCTTTGATGAAGCGCTACTACTGGGCAGCCAAAGCGGTCACCCAGCTCAACCAGATTTTGCTGATGAACATCGAGGAGCGGCTCAACCCCTCCACGCACAGCCTGCGCCCCATCAATGCGCGCTTTAACGACAAAGCCGGCATGCTGGACGTGGCCAGCGACGACGTGTACCAAAAGCATCCGCATGCGATTTTGGAAACTTTTTTGCTTTATCAGGCCACCGTGGGTATCAAAGGCCTGTCCTCGCGCACCCTGCGGGCGCTCTACAACGCCCGCACGCTGATGGACGGCGCATTTCGGCGCGACCCGGTCAACCGCCAGACCTTTAAAGCCATCTTGGAGCAACCCACCGGCATTACCCATGCTATGCGCCTGATGAACCAGACCTCGGTGCTGGGGCGCTACCTGTGGGTGTTTAGGCGCATCGTGGGGCAAATGCAGCACGACTTGTTCCATGTGTACACGGTAGACCAGCACATCCTGACGGTGCTGCGCAATGTGCGGCGCTTTTTCATCGTTGAGCATGCCCATGAGTACCCGCTGTGCTCGCAACTGGCCGCCGGCTGGGACAAGCCCTGGGTGCTTTACGTGGCCGCGCTGTTCCACGATATTGCCAAAGGGCGCGGCGGCGACCACTCGGAGCTGGGCTGCGTCGAGGCGCGGCGTTTTTGCAAGCAGCACGGCATTGGCGCCCAGGACAGTGAGCTGATCTCCTTTCTGGTCGCCGAGCACCTGACCATGAGCCATATCGCCCAAAAGTCGGACCTGAGCGACCCCGAAGTCATTGGCCAGTTTGCCCGCCGCGTGGGCACCGAGCGCCGCTTGACCGCCTTGTATTTGCTGACCGTCGCCGATATCCGGGGCACCTCGCCCAAGGTCTGGAACGCCTGGAAGGGCAAGCTCCTGGAAGACCTGTACCGCTACACCGTGCGCGCCCTGGGCGGCAGCGCCCCCGACGCGCAAGCGCAGGTGCAAAGCCGCAAACGCGAAGCGCTGGTGCTTTTGGCTCTGCATTCGCAGCCTTTTGCCTCGCACGAGGCGCTGTGGAATACGCTGGATGTGAGCTATTTCATGCGCCACGACGCGGCCGACATCGCCTGGCACACCAAACAGCTCTCGCGCCACGTGGACGCCCAAGCGCCGGTGGTGCGCGCTCGCCGCTCGCCGGTGGGCGAAGGCCTGCAGGTGCTGGTGTACACACCCGACCAGGCCGATTTGTTCGCCCGCATTTGCGGCTACTTTGACCAGGCGTCTTTCAGCGTGGTCGATGCGCGCATCCACACCACCGGCCAGGGCTACGCGCTAGACACCTTCCAGGTGGTGACCTCGGCGGGCATGGAAGAGCATTACCAGGCACTCACCAATATGGTGGAGACTGGCCTGGCCCAAGCGATTTCCCTGCAGGGCCCGCTACCGGTGCCTAACAAAGGCCGGGTATCGCGCCGGGTCAAGAGCTTTCCGATTGCCCCGCGCGTGACTTTGCGGCCCGACGAAAAAGCGCAAAACTGGCTGCTCAACATCTCGGCCAGCGACCGCCTGGGGCTGCTCTACTCGGTGGCCCGCGTGCTGGCGCAACACCATATCGAAGTGCAACTGGCCAAAGTGGTGACCCTGGGCGAGCGGGTGGAAGACACCTTTTTAGTCCACGGCCCCTCGCTGCAACACAACAAAACCCAGATCGCCATTGAAACCGAGCTGCTCGAGGCCCTGGCCTCCTGAGGAATTTGCCATGCCCAAAGACCCCGTCGTCCTCGCCCGCCGCACGTTGCTGGCAGCCACTGCCGCCACGACCGGACTGGCAGCGCTGGGCGCTGCCCAGGCCCAAAGCAAAACCGTGCTGCGCATCTCCAGCCCGGCGGTGCCCGACGATTGGCACGCCAAGATGTGGTCGGTATTCAAAGAGTACCTGGACAAACATGCACCCGGCGCGTTCGAGGTCCAAATCAACCTTAATGCCTCCTTGTTTAAGCAAGGCGCCGAGGCCACCGCCATGGCGCGCGGCAACCTGGAGCTGGCCACGCTCTCGGCCTTTGATATCGCTAAGCTGGTGCCTGAGTTCTCAATATTCACCGCCGGTTACCGCGTGCGCGACAGCGCGCAGCAGCAAAAGATTTTCCAAGGGCCGATAGGCCAAAGTTTGTTTAAAACCGTGTCCGCCACAATGGACGTCACCCCGCTGGCCACCGCCTATCTGGGCACGCGCCAGCTTAATTTGCGCGAGCTGCGCAGCGTCAAAACGCCGACCGACCTCAAGGGCCTCAAGCTGCGCATGCCCGGCTCCAAAGAATGGCTGTTTTTAGGCGAAGCTCTGGGCGCCACGGCCACGCCGCTGGCCTTTGGCGAGGTCTATATGGGCCTGAAAACCGGCACCATCGATGGCCAGGACAACCCCCTGCCCTCGGTGCGCGCGGCCAAGTTTTACGAGGTGACCAAGCAAATCGTGCTCACAGGCCATTTGGTCGATGCGCTGTTCATCACCATTTCCAACAAGTGCCTGCAAGTGCTGAGCCCCGCCCTGCGCCAGCATGTGATGGACGCAGCGCATGCAGCGGTGCAGTTCAACAACGAGAACCGCGTCAAAGAAGAGGCCCAATTGCTGGCTTTTTTCCGCAAAGAAGGCCTGCAGATCAGCACGCCCGACCTTGGGGCCTTTCGCGCAGCAGTGCACAAGGCGTATGACAACTCGGACTACGCCAAAGCCTGGCCCAAAGAGCTGATCGAGCGTATCGAGGCCGTGCGCTAGACATGGCGGCGCTGCAAACGGCCATGCGCTGGGCGCACCAGGTGGGCGCAGCTCTGTCGGGGCTCTTGTTTTTGGCGCTGTTTGTGGTGTTTGTGGTCCAGATTGCGGCCCGCTTTGTCTGGAACCAGCCCCTGCCTTGGACCGACGAGGCCGCCGTCATCCTCTATATCTGGGTGATTTTGTGGACGGCAGCCGCCGTGGTCCCCGAGCGCGAGCATGTGGTTTTTGACCTGCTGTGGAACCTGGCTGGCCCGCGCACCCGCCTGGTCATGCGACTGGCAGGCAACCTGCTGGTCGGCGGCCTGGCCGCCTGCGCCCTGCCCGCCAGCTGGGACTATGTGCACTTCATGCGCCGCGAAGGCTCGCCGGTGCTGGGCCTGCCGCTGATGTGGGTGTACATGCCCTTTGTGCTGCTGCTTATCGCCCTGGTGCTGCGCAGCGCCTGGGCCATGGTGCAAGCGCTGCGGGGGCAGGGCTTGCACGACACGTCTTTGGTCTAAGCCATGTCTACCGCCTTGCTCGCGCTCGCTCTGGTGCTGCTTGCCACCATGCTGCTGCGCGTGCCCATTGGCTTTGGCATGCTGGCCGCCGGCATTGCCTATTTGCTGGCCAGCGGGCAGGACCTGGGCCTGGTGGCAGAGCAGGTCTGCAACGGTATGTACAACAGCTATGTGCTGCTGGCCGTGCCCCTGTTTGTGTTTGCCGCCAACCTGATGAACGCCGGCACGGTAAGCGAGCGGATTTTTGACTTTTGCCGCATTCTGGTCGGCCCCATGCGGGGCGGACTGGCGCAGGTGGACATTTTGGTGAGCGTGATTTTCTCTGGCATGAGCGGCAGCGCCATCGCCGATGCGGCGGGGCCTGGGCTGGTGACCATCCGCCAAATGCTTAAAAAACCTGAATACACGCCCGGCTTTGCCGGTGCGGTGGTGGTGGCCAGCGCTACGCTGGGGCCCATCATCCCGCCCTCGATTCCGATGGTGATTTACGCGATGGTCTCGGGCACCTCGGTAGGCGCACTGTTTTTGGGCGGTGTACTGCCCGGTTTTTTGATGGCCGCATTGATGATGCTGGTGGTGCATTGGATCGCCGTGCGGCGCAATATGCCGCGCGAGGCACCAGTACCGCGCTCGCAGTGGGCCGGCCTCATCTGGCGCGGCGCCCTGCCCCTGTCCATGCCGCTGGTGCTGCTGGGCGGCATTTACAGCGGGGCGTTTACCCCCACCGAGGCAGCGGCCGTGGCAGCCTTGCACGCGCTGGTGCTGGCCGCCCTGGTATTTCGGGCGCTCAGCTGGCGCAGCTTTTGGGCGGTGGTCATGGAATCGGCCCGGGCCAGCGCCACCATTACCGTGATATTGGCCGGCTCCTTCATGCTCAATTACGCCCTGACCGCCGAGGCCGTGCCGCAAGCGCTGGCGCAATGGGTCAGCGCGCAGGGACTGTCGCCCACCGGCTTTTTGCTTTTGGTTAACCTCTTGTTTTTGGCGCTGGGCTGTGTGCTGGACGTCTCGGTGCTGCTGTTGGTGTTTGTGCCCATGCTGCTGCCGGCCGCGCGGCTTTTGGGGATTGACCTAGTGCACTTTGGGGTTTTGGTGGTACTCAATATGATGATTGGTCTGATTCATCCGCCCTTTGGCATGCTGCTGTTTGTCACCAAGGCGCTCACCGGCATCCCGATTGGTGCCATGATGAAAGAGGGTTGGCCCTTTTTGCTGATGCTGCTGGGCCTTTTGTTGGCGATTACTTTTTTCCCGCCCATCGTGCTCTGGCTGCCCCAGACTATGGGCTACCACGGATGAACTATGAAAATAACAATGCGTTGGATGGCGGCACTGCTGCTGATTACGGGGCCAGCGATGGCCATTGAAGAACCCACTTTTGAGGTCGTGCGCAAAGAAGGCGCGATGGAAATCCGCAAATACGCGCCCTTTATCGTCGCCCAAACCTGGGTGCAAGGCGATATGGACGAGGCCTCCAGCCGTGGCTTTCGGCTGATCGCCGACTATATTTTTGGCAACAACGTGGCCGTGGGCGAACGCACGGCAGCCAAAATTGCCATGACCGCGCCTGTGACCATGGCCCCCGAAGCCGCATCCCAAAAGATTGCCATGACGGCCCCCGTCACCATGGCGCCGCAAGCTGCTGCCAGCGCCCCGGGGGCCTCCCAGCGCTGGCGGGTGCACTTTGTCATGCCACGCCAGTACACACTGGCCACCCTGCCCAAGCCCAACAACCAAGAGGTGCAACTTGAAGAAGTACCCGCCAAATGGTTTGCCGTCCTGCGCTATTCAGGCATGAACACCAACGCCCGGGTGCAGCAGCGCAACGAGGAGGCTGTCGCTTGGGTAGTGGCCCAAAAGCTCACGCCCTTGGGCCCGCCGCAGCTGGCCCGCTACGACCCACCCTGGACGCTGCCGCCCTTTAGGCGCAACGAAGTCCTGGTCGAAATCGCTGCGCCTTGACCGCGGCGCATAGTGCTGATGGGCGGCCAAGCAATGATTGGCCCGCATATTGCTTAGGCACCGGTAAGCGGCAAACATTGTGCGCCGCGCACTGGAGAGCACTATGGCACAAAGTATCGAAATCCAAGGCATGGCCTGGGACATCCGGGCCAATCCATTTGTTGGAAATAGTGGAGAGCGGCAGCGCCGGCGCGAACAACGCCTGCGACAACTCATTGCTGCGCTCCAATCGGGCGCATTGGATGCCGCGCGCGTGAGCTTCAGCGCTTTGGTCAGCCATGACGAGGAAATGGCGCACAACACCCACCTCACCCATGTCGGCGCCGCCTTGCAAAGCAGCAACCTCACGGTCGCATGGCGGCTGGCGCAACCCCTGCGAGCGCGCTATCCGGGGGCTTTTCACAACCCGGTGCCTGCCAAACCACCAGCTACCACACCGGCGCCTAAGCAGCCCCTGCGTGCCTGGGTCGATGGGATGGCCGGGCGCATGTTTGACTACAGCGCCTAAGCCGGCTTGGCCCCTCAGACGATTTTGACGCTCAGGTTGGGCAGGCCGTCGATGTGCATCTCGATGACATCGCCGCGCACCACGGGGCCTACGTTCTCAGGGGTGCCCGAGTAAATGATGTCGCCGGGGAAAAGCTCAAAGGCTTCGGACAGCTTGGAAATTTGCTCAGCCACCGACCAGATCATCTGATTAAGGTTGGCGTTTTGCTTGGTCTGGCCATTGACCTTGAGCCAAATACTGCCTTGGGTGAAATGTCCGGTTTTGGCCACTTTGTGCATTGGGCCGATGGGTGCCGAGCGGTCAAAGCTTTTACCGATTTCCCAGGGCTTTTTCTCATCGCCCAAGGCGCGCTGCAGGTCGCGGCGCGTCATGTCCAGGCCCAGGCTGTAGGCATAAACGTGCGAGAGCGCTTGGTCTAGCGGGATATTGCGCCCGCCTTTACCCAGCGCAGCCACCAGTTCGGCCTCGTAATGGTAGTTTTTCGTTAAGCTGGGATAGGGATGGTCGACCACTGCGCCAACAGGCACGTTTTGGATCGCGTCGGTGGGCTTTTGAAAGAAAAACGGTGGCTCGCGGGTTGGGTCCGAGCCCATTTCGCGCGCGTGGGCGGCGTAGTTGCGACCGATGCAGTAAATCCGGCGCACCGGGAACATTTCGTCGCTGTCGACGATCGGCACGTAAACCGCGGGCACGGTAAACGGAGTTTTCACCGCCGTTTGGCTGATGCCCGGCGTGGCACAGCCCAGCAGCGCGCCGGCGCCCATCAGACCGCCCGATTGCAGCAAATTGCGTTTGGAAATGGAAGTCATGGATTCTCCTAGTAACGTGTCGATAAGGCGTGGACCGCTCGCGTGCACCTGGGGGTGCACGCGGCTGCGCTACAGAATAGTACCGCAGCCCCGGCCGGCCGGCTTGCGTAGGGCCTGCCTAAAATGGCTTGTGCACCTCAGATATGGATGCCGACCCCAAAGGCCGCAAGTGCGGCATGCCTACGTAGGCCAAGTTGCAACGAAATGGACAACACTCCCTTATTGGTTTACTTTCTGGTCCTGCTAGGCGCCTTGGTCATCCAAACTCCGGTGATCAGCGGGCCTTGGTTCTTTCTTTTGCGCGCTTTTTTTCCCAACTGGAAGTTTTTCCATGCTGTAGGCCATGTGCCACATCTGTTTGTGCGCTTCTCGCCCAACCACGCTGATTGGTCCGATTGGACGCACATTTACCCCCGCGAACTGCGCCGCCTCCAGCACCTGATCCACAACCCGCAAACGAATTTGGTACTCACCCAGCAAAACCTGGTGGAGCATCTGGCCAACGACCTCAACCAATTGCCCGACGGCGCCGACGCCCGCAGCCTGGTCAGCTACGCTTTGGTAGCGCACTGGGTGCAGATTCTGGGGCGCACGCTAGCACCCGAAGGAACCCACTGCCAGTTTGAAGTACGCATGGTGCTGCCAGGGATGCACGGCCCGCTGGAGCAAGACACCATGGTCGTCTCGCCGGTGATGCCATGCCTTTGAGTCTGGGCGCGCGCTGGCTAGAGTGGCTGCTCTGCCTGAGCCTGCTGATTCAAACCCTGGAGTACCTGCGCCTGCTGCCGGCGCTGGCCGACGATGGCTATGCCCCCTGGCGCTTGCAGCGGGCCGACATTCCGCAAGCCTGGATCCGCCGCGTGCTGGATGTTTTGTTCACCCCGGCCGCTTTGCGCGCGCAGTTGCTGCTGCGCCTGGTGGTTTTGGCGCTCATTGCCCTGCAAGGCAGTAGCCTGGGTCTGGTCATGTTTTTGTTTATCAGTCATCTGCTGATACTGATCCGCTGGCGCGGCGCCTTCAATGGTGGCAGCGACTTTATGACGCTGGTGGCGCTGACCGGCTTGTTGATCGTGCACAGCGTGGCGCTGGCGGGCAACCCGGCCTTGGGCTGGCGCGCCGGGCTGTGGTACGTGGGCCTGCAGTCCATCACCTCCTACTTTGTATCGGGCTGGGTCAAGCTATTGCAGCCGCAATGGCGCAGCGGCAAAGCGATGCCGATTTTTTTGGAATGTGCGGTTTACGGGCCCTTAGCGCCTGGCCATGTCTTACGTCACCCGCTGCTGGGACGCCTGGGCGCCTGGGCCTTTATAGTGTGGGAGTGCTGCTCTCCGCTGGCGCTATGGCATCCGCTGGCGGCATGGGCGTTTTGCGCGGTGGCGCTGGTGTTTCATTTCTTGGTGTTTTGGTTCTTTGGACTGAACCGGTTTTTCTGGGCCTGGTTGGTCAGCTTTCCGGCCATACTGGCATGCTCGGCACAAGGCATTTTTTAAAGGACAGGCGATGTTGGAGTGTTTGATCGTTGGAGACGGGATTGCCGCAGGCCTGGCCGAGCGGCGCCCCGAGTGCAAAACCTATAGCCAAGAAGGCCTCAGTTCGCAAAAGTGGAACAAGGAGTTCATGAAAAAAACCCCGCTCGTGGCCAAGCGGGTGATCATCAGCCTGGGCTCGCATGACCATTTTTATATCTACACCGAGACCGAGCTGCGCATCCTGCGCAAGCTGACCGAGGCGGACAAGGTGTACTGGATTTTGCCGGCCGGCAATGAGCCCAAGTTCCAGTTGGACGTGAGCCGCACCCAAAATATCATCCGGCGCATCGCCGCCGATTACGACGACGTGGTGCTTCCGATCAGCCGCGTCGAGGAAGACGGCATCAACCCGAACGCCAACGGCTACAAAATGCTGGCCGAACGCATCAAGAAGTAGCCCGGCCCCTGGTGCGGCGTCGCACCCTTCGCCACCACAGCCAGGCCGCCAGCAGCAAACCCAGCCCTAGCCACAGCGGCCAGGCCGCACGCAGCTTGGGCAGCAGGTAGTGGTGTACGGCGTAGTGCAAACCCGCTTTTTGCAAATCAAAGCCCTCGGGCACGGGCAAGACGCCATAGTCTTTGGCGTACTGTGCGTAGTCGGCCTGCATGGCGGCAAACACAGTGGCCTGGCTCTGGCGCAGGTCCTGCGTTTCGCCCGGGTCGGTGCGCAGATGAAACAAGCGCCACTGACCGTCGCCCAGCGGGGCAATATTCTTGACCAGCTTGTAATCGCCCTTGAACAGGGCTGCGCTGCCGGACAACTCGTAGCCCAGCACCTCGTCCGGGCGGCGTACGCTGCTCGCCTGGCCCGTCATCAACGCTAGCAAACTATGACCGCTCAAGGCCTGCACGCTGCGCCCACCGTAGCGCCCATCATGCGCTGGGATGCCTACCACCTCAAGCAGCGTGGGAACAATGTCGTTGACGTGCGTGAGCGCTGGGGCCACAGCCCCCGGTCGGGCGCCGGGCACGCCAGCGATGATCAATGGCACACGCAAGCCGCCTTCCGAGGCAAAGTATTTGTAGCCACTTAAGGGCCCCACGGTGGCGCTGGCCCAGGACGGACCGTTGGCCGAGAACGTGCCTTTGCCGCCCAGGGGGTCGGCGTTCACGTCGTAATTCATGCGTACCCAGGCGTTGGCGCTGGGAATGTTGAAGGGGTCGGCCGGGTCCGATCCGTTGTCTGACAAAAAGACAAACACGGTGTTGTCCAACTGCCCGATCTCCCGCAGATGCGCCACCAGGCGGCCGATTTGCGCATCCATGGCCTCGGCCATGCCGGCGTAGACCTCCATGCGCCGGGCCTGGAGCTGGCGCTGTTGCGGGCTCAGGCGCTCCCAGGGCACGGTGCTGGCCACTTCGCCCATGGGCACGTCGGCCGGTAACACGCCGCTGCGGATGGCGCCTTCGCGGCGCGCCTGGCGCAACGCGCCCCAGCCCTGGTCGTAGCGGCCCCGGTACTTGGCTACGTAGTCAGCCGGCGCCTGGATGGGAATGTGGTTAGCCTGAAAACCGATGTAAGCCATAAATGGCTTGCCGTCGCCGCGCTGGGCGTCGATGTACTCCAGGGCCTTGTCCACAAAAAAGCGCGAGGAATAAAAATCTGCCGGCAAAGTGGCCGGCTTGTCCTGCGAAAACCAGTAGGTCTTGTCGTACAGCATCATGTACGGACGGTCTTCCCAGTTATCGGTGCCGCTGTCGGCCTGGATAAAGGAGCGTTCAAAGCCGCGCTGCCCAGGCAGGTTCTCGGGCGTTTTGCCAACATGCCATTTGCCGGTGATGTAGGTGTGGTAGCCCTGGTCGCGCAGCAAGGTGGCCAGCGTCACGGTGTCCGGGGCCAGGACGCCTTGGTAACCGGGGCGACCTTCGTGCTCAGGGGGCATGGTCTCGGGCATATTGCCCACGCCATTGCGGTGGTGATCCACGCCGGTGAGCAGCATGGCCCGCGTGGGCGAGCAGGTGGCAGCGACATGGAAGTTGGAAAAGCGCGTGCCCCGGCGGGCCAATGCGTCCAGGTGCGGCGTGGCGATTTCGCTGCCAAAAGCACCCACGTCACTAAAGCCCCAATCGTCGGCCACCAAGATCACCACATTGGGGCGCGCTGTGCTGGCCGCGCCGGCTCGTGCTGCGCTGCTCGCTGATTGCGCCAGCGGGGCGGCGCCCAGCAAGGTGGCGGCACACAGGGCCGACATTCGGTACCAACTACCCATCGCTGACTCCTTCAAACTGCCGCTGGCCATGGCGCGCATTGTCCGCGATGGGTCGAGCACACCCGCCTACGGCACCGGCCACAAACCCACAGACCGAAGAAAGGCCTGCATGTCAGCATAGATTTTTTCTAGGGCCACGGCCCCGCCCTGGCTTTGTGCATAGAAAGTGTGGCCGCCTTCGGCAAAGGTGACCAGCTCGCAGCGGTTTCGCAGCGTGCGCATGGCAGCGCAAAAGGCCTCGGAGTTGGCATAGGGCACGGTTTTGTCTTGCACCGCATGGAACACCAAAGTGGGCGCCAAGCCGGCGTTCAGGTGGTCGGTAACCGAGGCGGCCAGCGCGCGCGCCGGGCTGTCGCCAAAGCGGGCTGGGCCACCGTAGCCGCCGGCTTTGGTATCGGTCACCGGGCTGACCAACAGGAGCGCAGCGGGCAGCGTGCTGCGCGGCTGCTCATCAGGCCAGGGCGCGCTTTGGGTCAAGGCGGTCCAGGCCGCTACATGGGCGCCCGCCGAGGAACCCATGACCACGATTTTTTGCGGATCAACGCCCAGCTCCGCCGCATGCGCGGCCACCCAGGCCAAGGCCGAGCGGCCATCGGACATGCTGGCCTCCGGCGTGGTTTGAAAGCGTTGGCGCGTGCGGTAATCGGCAGCAATGCCCACCATGCCCTGCGATGCGGCCCAGCGCGCCCAGCCGATGGAGCGCTCAGGCGTGCCCGAGCTCCAACCACCGCCAAAAAACGCCAGCACCGCGGTACGCCGATCTGTAGGCTGCAGCCCGGCCGGGCTGACCACATGCAAACGCAAACCCCAATCGGCTTGCGCTTTGTACACAAAGGCCTGCGCGCCAGGCAAGGCAAGGGGCGCGACTTCGGGCAGCTCCGCTGAAACCGCCAAGGTCGGCAAGAGGCACAGGCCCGCTAAAGCGCACGCCAGAGCGGCCGTCAGGCGGCCCATGGGCCGAGAGAAAAAGTGTTGCATAAGATCCAGACAAAAAGGAGGAAAACGATTTCTCTGAAATTTCATTAGTTGCACTTCATTATGCCAAAAGCCATTGTGCAACGAGAAGTTAAACGTTTACAATTTCCTGATTCGCAACCGCTATGCTGCGGTCTCTTGCACGTTTAAAAGAGTTTTTCTTATGCGCCTGATGCATTCCCTGCTTTCTATAGTTCTGGCCTGGGGCCTGGGGGCCGCCCTTGCAGCGAATGCTGCCAACGCGCCAACGCCCTACCCCTTGTGGACCTTGGACAAGCAGTCCTTGGCGCAAACGCAGCAAAAAATCCTCGCCGCCGACCCGGCCGTGCTGCCCGCCTACCAAGCCCTGCAAGAGCGGGCCACCAAAGCCTTGGTGGCGCCCTACCGCAGCGTCGTGAACAAGACGCTCACACCGCCCTCGGGCAGCAAGAACGACTATATGAGCATGGGCCCCTACTGGTGGCCCAACCCCAACACGCCCAATGGCCTTCCCTACGTCCAGCGCGACGGTCAGCGCAACCCTGAGTCCCACGGCAGCGCACTTGATGCCGACAACCTGCAAGGCGTGGCCACTGACAGCCTGGACCTGGCGCTGATGTACCGCTTTACCGAGGACTCGCGCTATGCCGACAAAGCCGCTGCAGTGATTCGCGCTTGGTTTTTGACGCCCGCGACCCGCATGAATCCGCACCTGCGCTATGCGCAGTCCATCCCCGGCATCGTGGAGGGGCGCGGCCTGGGCATTATTGACACACGCGACCTCTGGAAAGTCATCGACGCGGCGGCGCTTATCCACCCGGCGCTCTCACCGGCGGAGATGCAAGCCCTGCGCGATTGGTTTGCGCAGTACGCACAATGGCTGAGCACCAGCGCCAACGGCAAAGACGAGGCCGCCGCCAAGAACAACCACGGCATGTTCTTTGATGTGCAGTTGGCGCTGTACTGGGCCTACACCGGCGAGACGGCCCGCGCGCGCCAATTGGTGTTTGATGCCCAAACCAAACGCTTTGCCGCCCAGTTTGACAAGCGTGGCTGGATGCCGCTGGAGTTGGCGCGCACCAAGCCTTACCACTACCACACCTTTACCCTGGAGGCGGTCACGCGCCTGGCGCTGTATGGCCAGCGGCTACAGGCCCTGGTGCCCGCCGGGCAAGGCTTGCAGGCCAGCGATGCGCGATGCCGCGCCCCGGCGCTAGACATTGGCTGTCCCTTGGACTTGTGGCATCTGGAGATCGATGGCAAATCGCTGCAATCGGTGCTGCAGCGCGTGGCAGAGGTGGTGGTGCAACCCGGCGCCTGGGCGTTTGCGACCAGCCTGGAGTCCACGCCCTATTTGGCGCCAGCCACCTACCCTTTAGCGCTGGCCCGCGCAGCCTACCCGGCCGATATGTTTGCCAAAGCCTTGGCACTGCTGCACAAAGAAACGCCCGACAGCATCCACTGGCTGCTCTGGCCTGCGCCTTGAGCGCAGGGCGAAAGCCTTATTGGTAAGTTAGCGTCCACTGCACCGTAAATGGTGCGCTGGCGTTAAAGCTGTCACGGCGGTATTTGACCAAGGAGCGCATCGCGCCGTTGGG
>Ga0114968_10002192_pt1 | contig 15023 bp, 13 predicted proteins | sample M_130807_EF_Meta_FD_87020 | JGI IMG/M metagenome (GOLD analysis project Ga0114968, IMG submission 87020) | Freshwater microbial communities from Lake Montjoie, Canada to study carbon cycling - M_130807_EF_MetaG | ecosystem: Environmental > Aquatic > Freshwater > Lake | place: Lake Montjoie... | reverse complement strand
AGGGTCTATCGTACCGCTTACCACCCCCTCATGCTCGGGTAAAACCGATAAAACCTCACCCCAAGGATCAATCAGGATTGAGTGCCCCCAAGTGCGGCGACCGTTCTCGTGAGTACCGCCTTGCGCAGGCGCCAACACATAGCACTGATTTTCGATGGCCCGGGCGCGCAAAAGGAGCTCCCAGTGCGCACGACCCGTGGTGTAGGTAAACGCCGAGGGCACCAAAATGAGATCCACTTCACCCAACGCACGATATAACTCAGGAAAACGCAGGTCGTAGCAAATCGATAAACCCAAATTAATCTCTGGGGTATCCACTCGGCAAATGGTGTCGCCCGCCAAAATACCGCGCGACTCATCATAACTTTCGGTGCCGCGCGTAAACCCGAATAAGTGGATTTTGTCGTAACGCGCGACTTGTTTGCCGCTCGGATCAAAAATCAGTTGTGTATTTAAAACGCGAGCTGGATCCGAGGACACCAAGGGCATACTGCCGCAAGATAACCAAATGTTGTGCTGTCGGGCGGTGTCTGACAAAAACGTTTGAATCGGACCCGTGCCGGGTTGCTCGGCAATATCAAGCTTGTCGGTCTCTTTACGACCGAATAAACAAAAATACTCGGGTAGCCCAACGAGCTGCGCACCGCCTTGCGCTGCCTGGGCAATTAAACGGGCTGCAGCGTCAAGATTTTGATTTAACGAGGCCGCTGACACCATTTGTACCGCGGCGACTTTTAAGGGGGCTTTCATGGGTATTCCAAATCAGGGAGTTCGGCCAAGGGTTCAAGGCAATCAATCGTGTGTTCAAGGCAGTCAATCGTATATTCAAGGCAGTCAGTCGTGTTGTTGGGGCTATTAATAATCTAGCCACCCGCGACTCAGGATATCACTAGCTTTACCAAACTGACAATAATCCGCTCATCCACATCACATTTGAATGTTAGCCCGTTTGATAATCAAACGTCTGACATTTAAATTTTGATACCGCAATCACCGATCGGCGATGCCAAAAAATGAATGTGCGTAATATCCACAATGAAAAAAATATAAAAAAGGTATAAACTAAATCTGGTGTAAATATTTAATAATGCATCCCAATCATTAACAACGTGCACCATTTGGTGCCCGCCAAGCTCGTTTCTTAAGTATTATTTTTAAGACATCTACTAAAAAAGGTCATCAACATATGGCAAGCCAAAATTACGCTACGCTGCAAGCAAAAATTAATAAAGAAATTGAAAAACTGCAAAAGCAAGCACTAGTACTACAAACTAAAAGCCGCAAACCGGTAATTAGTAGCCTGGTGCGCACGATGAAAGAATACGACATTTCACCCGAAGAGCTGGCGGCAGCGTTCGGCAAAGTAAAAAGCACGGCCAAGGCAGGTCGCCCTGCCAAAAGCGCCAAGGCTGTTGGCGTCAAAAAGCCTGTGGCGCCTAAATACCGCCACCCCGCTAGCGGTGCGACCTGGACGGGTCGTGGCAAAGCGCCATTATGGATTGCTGAGGCCGAAAAAAATGGTCAGCCTCGTCAACAGTTTCTAATCTAATACCTGCTGTCAAACCGCAATATATTGAACTGAACTACAAACCGGTGACGTAAATGCGTCATCAAGTTAGGTAGACTAGTCACCACGTTACTCAAATTAGTCTTCAAGTTACGTAAATTAGTCACCACGTCGCTTAAATTAGTCAGTAAGAATAAAGCCGACCTTTCAATAAGTCGGCTTTATTTTTATATATTTAATTTCAGTTTCGGTAGTCGCTACCTCAAGCTGAAATCTTTTGAAAGGATTTAAATTGATCTTTCATGGCACTAACAAGGGCTTTGGTTCAGTGCATCGCTCAAATCAATCACATTCTTTTAGTCAAATTAATCTATTTTCGCGCCAGAATCACGTACCGCTTTACCCCATTGCTGGATGTCGCTATCCACAATCTTTTGAAACTCGACTAAATCCATCGGCATCGTCGAGGCGCCCTTTGAAGCAAGTTGGGCCGTCACTGCCTGATCTGACAAAATCTTATTAATTTCGGTATGGATCTGCTGGCGCAAGGCAAGTGGCGTAGCGGTCGGTGCAAAGAAAGCAAACCACGAATCTAGCCCCAGCGCGGGATAACCTGCCTCACCAAAAGTTGGCAAATTAGGCAAGGCCTCAGATCGCTTGGTGGCCGAGGCTGCTAGCGCCTTGACTGCGCCGCTTTTAATCTGCCCCATGACCGAGGGCGCGCTCGCAAACGTACCCTGCACTTGCCCGCTCATGACATCGGTCAATGCGGGGGCAATGCCCTTGTAGGGCACGTGTGTGGTTTTAATACCCGCCGCAGCATCAAACATCGTATCTAATAAGTGTGCGACCGAGCCATTACCCGACGAAGCAATATTAATTTTTCCTGGGTTGGCTTTTGCGTAAGCAACGTATTCAGCAATATTATTGGCCGGTAAACTAGGGCTCACCACCAAGACAAAGGGCAACGTGGCCAAAGAACCCAAGGGCACCAAGTCTTTGACGGTGTCAAAGGGCATGTTTTGGTACAACGCAGGATTAATCGCGTGGGTACCCGAGTAACTCATCAGCCAAGTCGTGCCATCTGGGGTCGATTTAGCGACGGTATCGCTACCGATATTACCGCCCGCGCCGGGGCGATTTTCAACCACCACCGGAATACCCCAACGCTTAGAAACCTCTTGACCCATAATGCGGGCGATCGCGTCTGAGGCTCCCCCCGCAGTTTGCGGCACAATAATTCTAATTTGCTTACCCGCTAAGGCTTGTGGCACTTGAGCATTGGCGGTACCGATCACACACGCACTAGCCATCATGGCTAATAAATAATGCCCGAATTTTTTACCCATCATCAACATGTGTGATTCTCCAAAAATATATAAAGACTGCTGCAATTAAAAATAGCGGCCCCGGTCAATCTACGAAACCTGCCACCGCCAGCGCCACCGTCAAAGCCATTCAACCCACACAAGCGGCTTAATCCACTGAACCGTCAAAGCCATTCAACCCACTCAAGCTGCTTAATCCACTGAAGCCCTTAAGTTGATTAAACGCATCACGTTCGTAAACGGCGTCGATATTATGCGGGCTTATCGCCCTTTAAAGTAATGCGATGCAATAATCGTTTATGGCCGTGATAATCATTAATTGGATTATGCAACGCGCAGCGATTATCCCAAAAAGCAATTGAACCGGGACGCCAAACAAATCGGCAGGTATATTCAGGCTTGACCTGCTGCTCAAATAAATAATTTAAAAGTGGTGCACTTTCGTCCTCAGTCCAACCCGCAAAGCGCACAGTATGGCCAGGATTGACATAAAGCGCCTCGCGTCCGGTCTCGGGATGCGTGCGCACCACGGGGTGCTCTGAGTTCAATTCAGAGCGGCCCTTATCCGTTGCCGAGTCGGCTAACCGATCTTCACGAGAATGGGTCACCGCGGCCTTGGCCGAAGAATTGACCCCCTTGAGCGTGCGCAAAGTCGCTTGCAGGGCGGGCGAAAGCCCTTCAAAAGCTGCGTAATTGCTCGCAAAGAGCGTGTCTCCACCGACCGGTGGCAATTCGCGCGCAATGAGCATGGTCGCCATGGGCGGCTCTTGTAAATATGTCGTATCGGTATGCCAGACGCCACCGAAATTGTGTTTTTCGTGCGGTAACTTCAAAACCGGAACGATCAATGGAAAATCGGGCAAGCCTTTGACAAAGGGATATTCAATAATCTCGCCAAAACGCCGGGCAAACGCTTGAAACGCCCCGGGTTCGAGCGGCTGCTCGCGAAAAAATACGACACTGTTCTGCAGCCAGATCTTGCGGATTTCCGCAATTTGCGCGTCGCTCACAGCCTCAAGCAAGTTAATGCCCAAAATCTCTGCACCCACTGCCCTCGATAAGGGACGCACTTCAAGTTGTGTCATGGCGAAGTCTCACGAAAATATTTCTAATTAAACAATCTATTAGCCTCTTATCATAGGGCAGATTAGGAGTTTTTTCTTTGTGACGCCTCTACAATGGGCGTTAACACTTTAAACCCGCACAAACCATCACGTCCGCTCACCGCGACGTCAGCCAGATTTGGAACCCCGTTCATGCGCACAGACACAGGTTCAACCATTCGCCGGCAGGATTATTTACCCTTTCCGTTTTCGATTCCGACTGTTTCACTAGAATTTGATCTACAGGCCGAATGCACGACCGTCAGGGCAGAGCTGACCGTTGTACGGCGGTCAGACGTCCCTTTTGCGGCAGATCTCGTGCTTGACGGCCAAGGGCTTACGCTTGTCAGTGCGCACCTGAACGGAGAATTACTCGATCGCGCGCGATACACAATCACTGAAGAAACGCTCACAATACTCGGCATGCCAGATGAAGCCACCTTGCTAATTGTTAGCACGTGCTCGCCTGCGACGAACACCAGCATGGCGGGCCTGTACGTATCGGGCAATAGCCTGTTCACCCAATGCGAGGCGCAGGGCTTTCGAAAAATATGCTGGTTTGCAGACCGGCCTGATGTGATGTCAACCTACGAGGTGACCTTACGGTCAAAACCCGCCGACTACCCACTGCTGCTGTCAAATGGCAATCTAATTTCTACAAAAACACTTGCAGACTCTCGCCAAGAAGCGAAGTGGCACGATCCGTTCGCCAAGCCGAGCTATTTATTTGCCCTCGTGGCCGGCGATTTCGACTGCCGCGAGCAGCGTACCCAAACAGCGAGCGGTCGCGAAGTTCTGTTGCAGGTGTACAGCGACCCCGGTACAAAAGAGCAAACAGGTTGGGCGATGGAGTCGCTTGAGCGTTCACTGCGCTGGGACGAAGTGCGTTTTGGCCTAGAGCTTGACCTGGATCGTTTCATGATCGTGGCGGCGCGCGACTTTAATATGGGCGCCATGGAGAACAAAGGCTTAAACGTCTTTAACGCGGCCTACGTGCTCGCCGACCCCAACACAGCTACCGATGCAAACTATCAGGCGATTGAAGCGGTTATTGGTCACGAGTACTTTCATAACTGGACTGGCAACCGCGTCACGTGCCGTGACTGGTTTCAGCTCAGTCTCAAAGAGGGCCTGACGGTCTTTCGCGATCAAGAATTTACAGCGGACATGATGGCGCAGGGGCTTGATGCCAAGGCTGCGGCGAGTGCACGTGCCATTAAACGTATCGATGATGTCGTGGGTTTGCGAGGGGCGCAGTTCTCTGAAGACAGCGGCCCAATGGCGCATCCTATTCGCCCCGAAAGTTATCAAGAAATTGGCAACTTTTATACGGCAACCGTGTACGAAAAAGGTGCAGAAGTCATTCGCATGATGCACACCTTGTTAGGCGAGCAGGCCTTTCGTGCTGGGATGGATGAGTACTTTCGACGCCATGATGGCCAAGCCGTCACCTGCGATGATTTCGTGGATGCGATGCAATGGGCGTATCGCGGCAATTTGGATATATTCAGACGCTGGTATCAGCAGGCGGGCACACCTAGAGTTCAGGTTGCACTTGATTACAACCAAGCTCTGCAGCAGTGCACACTGACCTTATCGCAGACATGCGCGCCCGTTGGGGTCGAAAAGCAATCAGGGCTCGAAAAGCTACCGTTTCATATCCCTGTCAAAGTCGGGCTACTTGACCAACAAGGCAAGCCCTTAGAGTTTACGCGGCATGATCAAAGGCCGCGAACGGTGTCACCTGAGTCGGCGGGCGATCAAACCCTGCAGCAGACGTTGCTCGAACTCACGCAAGACAGCCAAACTTGGGTGCTCAACAACGTGGCTTCGTTGCCGGTACCCTCGTTGCTACGCGACTTTTCGGCGCCAGTGATCATTGACTACACCTACCAAGACCAAGACTTAGCCTTGCTAAGCGCGCATGACGCGAACGCCTTTGTGCGCTGGGAGGCCGGGCAAGAACTGGCCTCGCGCCAAATTTTGAAGATGGCACAGCGCTGGCGACAGACTGGAAGTACCGGCGCGGTGGATGCCATCGTGCTGAGCGCCTGGGCCGCCACGTTAAATGATCCAGCGCTTGACTCAGGTTTTCGAGCACGTGCCTTAGGTCTGCCCGCTGAAAAAACGCTGACTGAGCGCATGACGCCCATGGATCCGTTGGCGGTATCGGTCGCGCGGCGTGCTCTGCGCACCGCCTTAGGCAGCGCGTGTCGAATCGCCTTACAAACTATTTATGAGGCGCAGTCTACCCCCGGAGACTACTCACCCGCGCCCTTGCCTGCAGGGCGACGAGCCTTAAAAAATTTGGCGTTGTCGTACTTAACTGCCGAGGCACAGACACACGCACTGGCGCTGCGGCAGTTCGACCAAGCCACCAACATGACAGATCGTATGGCGGCGTTCTCAACACTCGTGCACGAAGCGCAGGGTGTTGAGGCCGTTCAGGTGATCAATCGTTTTTATGAAACTTGGCAGCACGATGCCTTGGTTGTGGACAAATGGTTTGGTGTTCAGGCCACCGCTCCCAAAGCCACCGTGGCCACCATTCAAGCCTTGATGGCGCACCCCGCGTTTACCTTACGCAATCCTAATCGCGCACGCGCTGTGATCTTTATGTTTTGCCTCGGCAACCCACGCGGCCTGCACGCAGAAGATGGGACCGGCTACCGCTTTTGGGCCGATCAGGTGTTAGCGCTCGATGCTATCAACCCTGAAATCGCTGCCCGTCTGGCACGCGCCTTTGATCATTGGGCACGATTTATACCGAGCGTACAGGCACAGATGCGCGTCCAATTGCAGCGCGTGGCCACGCACAAAGGCTTATCGCGTAATACACTTGAGATTGTGTCCAAGGCGCTGGCCTTATGATTGGCACCGAGATCGAAGTTTGATATGACTGCGCAACCTCATCCGACTTCGTTTTTCTTCGGTTCTGATTTGGCATCTTCGGATCTGATTTTGTATTTTCGGATCTGACTTTCTTTTTTCGGATCTGATTCTGTTAACCCTCTCTCGTTACCGTTAATTAAAACCTCCATGAAACGTAAAACACTGACCCAATATCTTGTTGAACAGCAACGTTCAAGCCAAGCGCTCAGCGCAGAAGTGCGCCTGTTGATTGAGATCGTATCGCGTGCCTGTAAAACAATTAGCCACGCTGTGAGCAAAGGCGCTTTGGGTGGAGTATTGGGTAGCCTTGAAAGCGAAAACGTACAGGGCGAAGTGCAAAAGAAATTAGATGTCATGTCTAACGAAGTGTTGTTAGAGGCTAATGAATGGGGCGGCCACTTAGCAGCCATGGCATCTGAAGAAATGGAGACAATTCATTTGATCCCCAACCGGTATCCAAAGGGCGAGTTTTTATTATTGTTTGATCCACTTGATGGCTCGTCAAACATTGATGTCAACGTATCAATTGGTACAATTTTTTCAGTGTTGCGCGCACCTGCATCTGCCTCGGGTCGCGAAGTCACCGAGCAAGATTTCTTGCAGCCTGGCAGCACGCAAGTCGTGGCAGGCTACGCGGTTTACGGCCCCCAAACCACGTTGGTCTTAACCATTGGTCAGGGCGTGGTGGGCTTTACGCTTGATCGCGAGATGGGTTCGTGGATCATGACTAGCGAAAACATGCAGATCCCCGAAGACACCAAAGAATTTTCAATCAACATGTCGAACATGCGCCACTGGGCGCCACCCGTTCGCAAGTACGTCGACGAACTGCTGGCTGGCAAAACAGGCGCGCGCGACAAAGACTTTAATATGCGCTGGATTGCCTCGATGGTGGCCGATGTGCATCGCCTGCTCACGCGCGGCGGTATCTTTATGTACCCTTGGGATTCACGCGAGCCTAACAAACCGGGCAAGCTGCGCTTGATGTACGAAGCCAACCCGATGAGCATGTTGGTTGAGCAGGCCGGCGGCGCAGCTACCAACGGCGAACAACGCATTTTGGATATTCAGCCGACGGCACTGCATCAACGTGTCAGCGTGGTGCTTGGTTCAAAAAATGAAGTCGAACGTGTGACGCGTTATCACCACGAAGCGAAAGCGTGAATGCCTATGCCATCGAGTTCTTAGCCAGAGCGCAGGCCTGTTCGTGTCACAGCACTTGCTAGCCAAAGCGTGAACGGTTTGCGTTGCTGCGTCTGGTTTTCAAAAAGTAAGCATCACTAGTTCAAAGCAGTGTGCTCAAAAAAATCCCTCTCGGAACACTTTGAGAGGGATTTTTACTTTCTGAGCACTACAAGTTGCGCGAAAGCATCGCGCGACTTGTTCTAGCTAAAAGACTGCGCGAAAGCATCGCGCAGCTTGATTTACTCAAGCGTGAAGATCGTGGCGCCAGTCGTTTTACGAGCAGCCAAAGCAGCTTGTGCCTCAGCAGCTTGCTCAAGCGGATAACGCTGGTCGATACGCATCTTGATTTTCTTTTTCAAGACCAGACCAAACAGCTCATCTGCAGCGGCTTGCATTTTTTCAGGCGTACCAACGTGCGCAGCCAACGAAGGACGTGTTACAAACAACGAACCTTTTGCAGCCAAGACACCCAGATTGACGCCATCAACCGCACCCGAGGCATTGCCGTAGCTGACCATCAAACCACGCGGCTGCAAGCAGTCGAGTGAAGTCATCCATGTGTCTTTGCCGACGCCGTCATACACCACGGGCACTTTTTTGCCCTTGGTGAGTTCAAGCACACGCTCGACGACGTTTTCTTTTGAGTAGTCGATCACAGCCCAAGCACCATGCGCTTTAGCCAATGCTGCTTTTTCTGGATTTGAAACGGTACCAATCAGCTTCACACCCAAGGCTTTAGCCCATTGGCAGGCAATCAGGCCAACGCCGCCAGCGGCTGCGTGAAACAAAATGGTTTCACCACCTTGCAAGCGATAGGTTTGGCGAAACAGGTATTGCACGGTCAGGCCTTTGAGCATCATGGCTGCCGCTTCTTCGTAGCTGATACCTTTAGGCAGATGCACCACTTGTGCGGCAGGTACGTTGCGTGCCTGTGCATAGGCGCCAATTGGGCTCTGGCCGTACGCGACGCGATCGCCTTTTTTAAAGCGCTTGGCCGCTTTTTTACCCACGGCGATGACTTCGCCCGCGCCCTCAAAGCCCAAGCCAGTTGGCATGGCACTTTTATACAGCCCGGTACGAAAATAAATATCGATAAAGTTCAGGCCCGCAGCGTGCTGGCGGATAGTGATCTCGTTTTCGCCTGGTGCAGGCACTTCGATTTCGACCAGCTTTAAGACTTCGGGGCCACCGTTTTCTTCGATTTGAATGGCTTTCACTAGATTGCTCATGGGGTGCTCCTGAAAATGAGACTGACTGTATAAAATCGCGTTTAGGGCTAAAACAGATGCTTGAACCCCGACGGCAAGAGTTTATCGCGCTGCCAAGGTAAAATGAAACTTTATCGTAACCAATTTTCAGGAAACCATGGCCGGACATAGTAAATGGGCCAATATCCAGCACCGTAAAGGTCGCCAGGATGCCAAACGCGGAAAGCTTTGGACCAAAATCATCCGCGAAATCACCGTAGCCGCGCGCGCCGGTGGCGCTGATCCGGATGCCAATCCGCGGCTGCGAATGGTCTGGGATAAAGCCAATGCGGCCAATATGCCCAAGGATAACGTTCAACGTGCAATCGCCAAGGGTGTAGGCGGTGCCGATGGCTCAAACTTTGACGAAATCCGCTACGAGGGTTACGGCATTGGCGGTGTCGCGGTGGTCGTCGATTGCATGACTGATAACCGTACCCGTACTGTCGCGGATGTACGTCACGCTTTCGCTAAACACGGCGGCAACATGGGGCAAGAAGGCTCGGTTGCCTTTATGTTTACCCACTGCGGTCAGTTTATCTTTGCACCAGGCACGTCTGAAGATGTGGTGATGGAGGCCGCCCTCGAAGCGGGCGCCGATGACGTCTTAACAGACGAAGAAGGTGTCATTGAGGTGATTTGCTCGCCCACAAGCTTTGCTGCAGTGCGCAACGCTCTTGAAAAGGCAGGCCTCACCCCCGAAATGGCCGACATTGTGATGAAACCAAATACCGAAACTGAGCTAGCGGGTGATGACGCGATCAAAATGCAGAAGCTCTTAGATGCGCTTGAAAGTTTAGACGACGTGCAAGAGGTTTACAACAACGCCTCGATGGACGAACAGGGCTAATCAGATGAAACTGTTAGTCATTGGCTCTGGCGGCCGCGAACACGCTCTCGCCTGGAAACTTTTGCAGTCACCGCGCGTATCGCACGTTTTTGTTGCTCCTGGCAATGGTGGTACCGCAACGACGGCGCGCTGCACAAACGTCGCGCTGAGCGACCCTACTGAATTGGCTGACTTTGTTAAAAAAGAAGGCATCGCGTTAACCGTAGTGGGCCCAGAGGCGCCGCTGGCACTCGGGGTTGTAGATACGTTTCGCGCTCAGGGCTTAAAAATATTTGGGCCCACGCAAGCTGCGGCGCAACTTGAAAGCTCAAAAGATTTTGCCAAAGCGTTTATGGTGCGTCATCAGATACCCACCGCGGCCTATCAAACCTTTACTGACCCTGTTGCTGCGCACGCCTACATTGAGGCGCAAGGTGCGCCAATTGTAATTAAGGCCGATGGCCTTGCCGCTGGCAAAGGGGTTGTTGTTGCCCTAACCGCGCGCGAAGCACACGACGCAGTCGATGCCATGTTGGGCGATGGTTCGTTGGGCGCCGCGGGGGCACGCGTCGTCATTGAAGAATGCCTGCTCGGCGAAGAGGCTAGCTTCATTATTCTGTGCGATGGCAAAAATATTTTGCCTTTGGCCACCAGCCAAGACCACAAACGTTTGCAAGATGCTGATCAAGGGCCCAACACGGGCGGCATGGGTGCGTATTCACCCGCGCCCGTGGTCAGTGCTGCCATCCATGCTCGCGTTATGCGCGAAGTCATCAACCCAACAATTGAGGGGATGACAGCTGACGGTATCCCTTTTACTGGCTTTTTGTATGCGGGTTTGATGATTGGGGATGGCGACGACGCCACACGTTCGATTAAGGTGCTTGAATTCAACTGTCGCTTAGGCGACCCTGAAACTCAACCGATCTTGATGCGTATCCGCAGTGACTTGCTTGAGGTCTTTGAGCATGGCGTTGCTGGCACGCTGAACCAAGCTGAAGTCGATTGGGATCCTCGTACAGCTCTTGGTGTGGTGATGGCGAGTGCAAATTATCCGTCTATCCCACGCTTGGGCGATGCAATTACCGGCATCCCTTCTTCGCAACCGGACTGCGTGGTGTTTCATGCAGGCACCGTACTCAAAGGTAGCGAGCTTCAAACATCAGGCGGCCGCGTGCTTTGTGTCACGGCGCTAGCCGACAATGTGCGGGCCACGCAGCAACGCGCCTACGACGTGATTCAATCTATTCACTTTAACGGCGCTCAATATCGAACAGATATTGGCTGGCGTGCACTAGAAAAAAACTAACAGTGTCTGAACTTAAGCCTTCTGTACCCCCTGACTCGATACACCCTGATGTAGTGCCGTCTCTGGCAATACACTCTGATCCCATGAATTCTGATAGCTCGAGTACCGTAGCTGTTGCCAAAAAAACCACCTCGATCGCAGTCGTCTCTGAGGCAAACATCGCCGCTGTGCGAGCCTACCTTTTAGGGTTACAAGCCAGCATCGTCAGTGAACTCGAGCACACAGGCGGCGAACAGTTCTTAACAGACGAGTGGACGCGTGCAGAAGGCGGTGGCGGAATTTCGCGGTTAATTGAAGGTGCTGAACTCTTTGAGCGTGCGGGCGTCTTGTTTAGCCACGTTAAAGGTAAAACACTCCCGCCATCGGCCACGTTGCATCGGCCTGAAGTCGCCGGTCGCCCCTGGGAGGCCATGGGCGTCTCGATGGTGCTGCACCCGCGTAATCCATACATACCCACCACACATTTAAATGTTCGAATGTTTGTGGCAAAAGCGCCTGAGGGCTCTGGTCAGGCCGATGTCTTTTGGTTTGGCGGCGGGATGGATCTCACCCCGTATTACCTGTTTGAAGACGACGCCCGGCATTTTCATCGCGTGAATCAAGCTGCGCTTGCACCACACGATCCAAATGCCTATCCGCGCTATAAAAAGTGGTGCGACGAATATTTTTTTCTGAAACACCGTAACGAAACGCGCGGTGTAGGCGGAATCTTCTTTGACGATTTAAGTGAACCCGGGTTTGAACAGGCCTTTGCGCTGATGCGTTCGGTAGGCGACGCCTTTATCCCCGCCTACCTTCCTTTGGTCGAAAAACGACGTTCACACCCCTTTGGCGAGCGTGAACGCGACTTTCAAGCCTACAGGCGTGGACGTTATGTAGAATTCAATTTAGTATTTGACCGCGGCACGCTTTTTGGATTGCAGTCAGGTGGCAGAACCGAGTCTATTTTGCTCTCGATGCCTCCGATGGCGGCCTGGCGTTACAACTGGCAAGCACAAGCCGGCTCTCCTGAGGCGGCACTTTCTCAATACCTTACCCCGCGAGACTGGGTCTGATGCGCATTGGTTTACTCGGTGGTAGCTTTGATCCCGTGCATAGCGCGCATTTGGTGCTCGCTCAAACTGCGCTTGCTGAACTATCGCTTGATGAAGTGCAGTTGATCCCTGCCGGGCAGCCTTGGCAGCGCCCGCCCTTGGGCGCCTCCCCAGCACACCGTTTAGCCATGATTGAACTAGCAGTCGGGCAAACTGATGGCTTACGCGTCAATCCCATTGAAATCAACCGAACCGGCCCCACCTATACTGTTGAGACTCTGGCGCTATTACCAAAAGAGCATGAGTATTTTTGGATTCTGGGCGCCGATCAACTTGAAAATTTTTGTACTTGGCGTGATTGGTCAATCATCGCCAACAAAGTTCAACTTGTTGTGGCACAGAGACCCGGCTCTAACGTTGCAGCGCCCGCCGCGCTTGCGGCTTGGTTAACACAAAACTATCGGCACCTCGTGCATCTTCCCTTTGATCCACTTGATGTCTCTGCCAACGAAATCCGTCAGCGGATCGCTCGAGGCGACTCAACCTGCGACCTCATTCCCGAGGCTGTAGGCCAGTACATCACCGAGCATGGCCTTTATCGGCAGCACTCAGCCTGACAGGAACAAACAAAATAATGGATATTCAAAAACTGCAACGCGCAGTGGTGGATGCACTCGAAGACGTCAAAGCGCAAGATATCAAGGTCTTTAACACAGAGCACCTGACTAGCATGTTTGATCGGGTCGTCATCGCCTCGGCAACCTCAAATCGCCAAACGCGCGCTTTGGCTAATAGCGTGGCCGATAAATCACGCAGCATTGGTAACCCCGTGATTGCCACAGAGGGTGAAGACACCGGCGAGTGGGTTCTGGTCGATATTGGCGATATTGTGATTCACATCATGCAGCCTGCCATACGCACGTATTACAACCTCGAAGAGGTATGGGGCGGCAAACCCGTACGGTTAAAGCTGTCACCCGAGTCGACCCGCCCAGCCGTGGCTTCAACTGAGACCGCCTTCGACCCAATGGGCACACGCGACGAGCCCGAAGGCCGACGCGGTGCGAGTCGGTCATCGCGCCCTGCCCGGTCAAACCGCTAGCGCGTTGCGCGGGCTTGGCGCGATGAAAATAACGATCATCGCTGTGGGTGCCAAGATGCCCGCTTGGGTGGATACCGCTTGGGATGATTACGCTAAGCGGTTACCTGCGGATTGGTCGTTGCAACTCAAAGAAATCAAACCCGAGCCAAGAACCAGCGGCAAAACCGCAGCGCAAATGATGGCTGCCGAAGCCAAACGCATACAAAGCGCCATCCCAGAATATGCTGTCCGAATCGCCTTAGACGAACACGGTAAAGACCTCTCAACCGAAAAGTTCTCGCAAGTTGTGCAAGGCTGGCAAAACAATAGTCAGCCCATTGCGATCTTGATTGGCGGGCCCGACGGCTTAGATGCCGAACTCAAGGCTTCATGTTCTGGCTTGATCCGTCTTTCCTCAATGACGATGCCGCACCCACTGGTGCGCGTCGTGCTGATCGAGCAACTGTATCGAGCCTGGTCAATCTTGGTCAATCACCCTTATCACCGAATCTGAACACATTTGGCGCTGCGCTTGATTGGTAAAAAGAATCTGAATACCTTTGGCACCGCGCCTGTTTACTAAAAAATATACCGGATATATATTTAAATGACTCTTCAGCTTTATCTGGCCTCTGCCAGCCCTCGTCGAAGCGAGCTCTTAACCCAGCTTGGTATTGATCACGTGGTTCTGAACGTGCCCGCCGTACCGGGAGAAGACGAGCCCAGACATCGAAACGAAAGCCCGCTGGCCTACGTGCAGCGTACCGCACACGACAAAGCAGACCGATGTATTGAGTGGCTAAGCAGAAACGCGTGGCATCCCGATAATCAGCAAGCCATCAATGACAGTCCGCAAGGCCTCAATGACAATCAGCGAGGCCTCGATCAAACCTTGTACGCGCTGACCGCTGACACAACAGTCGCGTTAGGTGATCGCGTACTGGGCAAACCGGTCGATCAAGAGGATGCAAGAAAAACCCTCTCTTTGCTATCAAACCAGACCCATCTAGTCCATACTGCAGTTGTACTTTGTCGTGGTCAAGAGCGTTTGGCAGCGATTTCGACTTCGAAGGTGACATTTGCCGCACTGTCTGCCCACGATATCAAACAGTACATTGCAAGCAAAGAACCCTTCGGCAAGGCGGGCGCTTACGGGATTCAAGGCTTGGCCGCGCAGTATATCTGCCAGCTCGAAGGCAGCTACACCGGCGTGATGGGATTACCCCTTTTCGAAACCGCACAGCTTTTAAAGCAGGCTGGCATCTTATAGAGACGACTTGAGCAAAAATTTTGTCTGAGTCGGCTTATTCTCTAGACTGAGACCATAGATAATGGGCTAAGTTTCCATGACATTCAATGGTTTCCCCTAGGCCACAAAGCGTTCACCCAAAGACAAACCCCCAAGTGCTTATGACACTTGGGGGTTTGGGGTATAAGAGCTTGACGATGTCCTACTTTCACAGATGTACATCCACTATCATCGGCGCTAAGGTGTTTCACGGTCCTGT
>Ga0114968_10002189_pt1 | contig 15040 bp, 16 predicted proteins | sample M_130807_EF_Meta_FD_87020 | JGI IMG/M metagenome (GOLD analysis project Ga0114968, IMG submission 87020) | Freshwater microbial communities from Lake Montjoie, Canada to study carbon cycling - M_130807_EF_MetaG | ecosystem: Environmental > Aquatic > Freshwater > Lake | place: Lake Montjoie... | reverse complement strand
TCTTGCGGCATGTACAAATGCACCGTGACGATGGGCTCGCGAATTTCTTCCATCTTGCTGGCCTCGGGCATCTTGGAGGGGTTTTCCACCATGATCACTTCGCCATCAGCTTTCAAAACCTCGTAGACCACGCTTGGTGCGGTCGTGATCAGGTCCTGGTCGAACTCGCGCTCCAACCGCTCTTGCACGATTTCCATGTGCAGCAAACCCAAGAAGCCACAGCGAAAGCCAAAACCCAGCGCTTGCGAGACCTCGGGCTCATAGCGCAAGGAAGAATCGTTGAGCTTGAGTTTCTCCAGCGCATCGCGCAAGGAGTCGTACTGGCTGGCCTCCGTGGGGTACAAACCAGCGAACACCTGGGGCTGGATTTCCTTGAAACCGGGCAGCGCTTGTTCGGCAGGTCCGAGGTTGTTGGGCAGCTTTTTCTCCAAGGTGATGGTGTCACCCACTTTGGCGGCTTGCAATTCTTTGATGCCCGCAATGATGTAGCCCACCTGGCCCGCTTCAAGGGAATCACGCGGTTCATTGGCCGGGGTGAACACACCCAGGTTGTCGGCGTTGTAGACCGTCTCGGTGGCCATCATCTTGAAGCGCTCTCCTTTGCCCAAGCGGCCATCGACCACGCGCACCAACATGACCACACCGACATAGGTATCAAACCAGCTGTCGACGATCATGGCGCGCAAAGGCGCGTTCGGGTTGCCTTTCGGGGCGGGGATCTTGGCGACCACGGCTTCCAAAATATCTTCCACACCCATGCCGGTTTTGGCCGAGCACGGAATCGCATCCGTGGCATCGATGCCGATGACATCTTCAATTTCGGCTTTGGCGTTGTCAGGGTCGGCCTGCGGCAAATCCATTTTGTTGAGCACCGGCACCACCTCCACACCCAGATCGAGTGCGGTGTAGCAATTGGCCACCGTCTGCGCTTCAACGCCTTGGCTGGCATCCACCACCAAGAGCGCCCCTTCACAAGCCGACAGCGAACGGCTGACTTCATAAGAGAAGTCGACATGCCCGGGTGTATCGATCAAATTCAGGTTGTAAATCTGGCCATCGCGTGCCTTGTAATGCAGCGCAGCGGTCTGCGCCTTGATGGTTATCCCACGCTCTTTCTCAATGTCCATCGAGTCCAATACCTGCGCTTCCATCTCGCGGTCACTCAGTCCGCCGCAGCGCTGAATGATGCGGTCTGCCAGGGTGGATTTGCCGTGGTCAATGTGCGCGATGATCGAAAAATTTCTGATGTGGTTCATCAATGCAAGCAGTTAAGTGTTTGAATTTACAGAGGAGAAAGCCATAAAAAAGGGCGCGTCAGGTGATGACGCGCCCGGAACCAACAATCTATGGCAACTGCGATAGTTGGGACTTCATTGTAGGCAGAAAGCCCAAAGGGAACAGCCCCAAGGCAAGGCTTGCCAACGCGTTCAAGGTCAAAGTTGCCAAATTTATTCACAGGTTGTTCACAATTTTGGGTTGGTTTCTTTAGGATAACTTGTGGGCGAGCTGTGGATCGATATGTACAAACCTGAAACTGACTTCAAGAGGGCCCAAAATGACGATCTATATGCTCGTTTAAACAAAACACCAGCGGGCTATAGATCGGAACACAGCAGATTCTAGTTTATTTGTTAGCGTGCGCACACATCAAAAATATTTTCAAATGTCGTTGGAAGAATCCATCAAGTGGAGATTCCAAGGGTTAACCCTTGGAATTCATTGGTTTTCAACGGGGACGAATCAACACATATTGCGCCCATTCACCGCGACGCAGGAGCACATTGACAGGTTTGGTCTTGTCTAAGCGCCCCAGCACTTGGGCGAAGGATTTGGTGTCAGGCACTTCGATATTGCCGATTTGCAAGATCACATCGCCTTCGCGAATGCCCGCTTTGGCAGCGGGCTCAGCCACAGCATCCACCTTGACGCCGCCGCGAAGCTTGAGTTCATTTTTTAACGCATCGGTCAAATCGCTGACGGTCAAACCCAGCAACTGGCCTGCTTCTTTGGCCACCGGTTTGTCTGCGCCCTTGGCGGCAGCGGTTTTTTCAACCTCAAACTCGCCCACTGTGATGGCGAAGTCTTTGGTCACACCACGTCGCAGCACGGTGATTTGGCTTTTGGTGCCCGGCTTGGTGCCGCCCACAGCACGGGGCAGGTCTGAGGACTTTTCAATGGTCTTGCCGTCAAACTTCAAAATCACGTCACCCGCTTCCAAGCCCGCCTTGTCGGCTGGCGAACCGGCTTCAATGTTGTTGATCAGTGCGCCCTGGGGCTTGCTCAAACCCAAGGATTCGGCAATGTCTTTGCTGACATCACCGATGCCCACACCCAAGCGGCCACGCTGGACCCGACCACTGGCGCGAAGCTGCTTGCTGACGTTGTCTGCCTCGTCGATGGGGATGGCAAAGGAGATGCCCATGAACCCACCCGAGCGTGAATAGATCTGGCTGTTGATGCCGATGACTTCGCCACGCATGTTGATGAGCGGTCCGCCCGAGTTGCCAGGGTTGATGGCGACATCGGTTTGGATGAAAGGCAAGTAATCCCCTGTGTCACGGCCTTTGGCACTGACGATGCCAGCCGTGACGGTGTTTTCCAGGCCAAAGGGAGAACCGATGGCCATCACCCATTCACCAACCTTGAGTTTGTTCGGGTCGCCCAAGGTGACGGGTGGCAAACCGGTGGCTTCGATTTTCACCACGGCGACATCCGTGCGCTTGTCGGCGCCAACAATGCGGGCGGTGAACTCGCGCTTGTCTGTGAGCGTCACCAGCACTTGTTCAGCACCATCCACCACGTGGGCGTTGGTCATGATGAAGCCATCACTTGTGAGGATGAAGCCAGAGCCCACACCGCGTGGTTGTTCTTCAGGTTGTTGCGGGCGGTTGGGGCGGTTTTGGCCAGGCATACCTGGCACCGGCACACCAAAAAAGCGGCGGAACAACTCTTGCATTTCTTCATCTTGGCCATCGCCAGGATTGGCGGGGTTGCCTGCAACCGGGGACTGGCTCACCTTTTTTTCCAAGGTGCGGATGTTGACCACGGAAGGACCGACATGCTCGACCAGCTCGGTGAAGTCAGGCAGTCCCTTCACGGGTGCCGGGGTGGCGGCCAAACTCAGGCCGGGCCATGCACAAAGGCCCAAGGAAACAGCCAGCAGCAACGATGCACCGCGCAAGCGACGACCAAAAGACTGAATCATCTTGTCACTCTCCAAGAAAAGAATTGAGTAGTTGTAACGTCAAGCTGCATCAAACTGCAGGCGAGGGGTAAGTGACCACTAAACATCGGCGGTCTTTCAAGGGCTAAATGCGCTTGAACACCAAGCTGCCGTTGGTGCCACCAAAGCCGAAATTGTTTTTCACGGCGATATCGATCTTCATGTCGCGGGCCACATTGGCGCAGTAATCGAGGTCGCACTCGGGGTCAGGGTTGTGCAAGTTGATGGTGGGCGGTGCTTTTTGGTCGTGGATGGCCATGACCGTGAACACACTTTCAATGCCGCCCGCACCACCGAGCAAATGGCCGGTCATGGATTTGGTGGAACTGACCACCATGGACTTGGCGTGGTCGCCGAATGCGGCCTTGATGGCATGGGTTTCGTTGATGTCACCCAGCGGTGTGGAGGTGCCATGGGCATTCAGGTACTGGACTTGATCAGGCGAGACGCCGGCATTGTTCAAGGCACTGAGCATGGAGCGGCGCGGACCATCCATGTTGGGGGCCGTCATGTGGCCCGCGTCGGCGCTGCGGCCATAGCCCACCAGCTCGGCGTATATGCGGGCGCCGCGTTTCTTGGCGTGCTCGTATTCCTCGAGCACCATGACGCCAGCGCCCTCACCCAATACAAAACCATCGCGGTCTTTGTCCCAAGGACGGGAGGCGGTTTTCGGGTCGTCGTTGCGGGTGGACAGCGCGCGCATGGCCGCAAAACCACCCAAGCCCAATGGCGAAATGGTGGCCTCAGAGCCACCGGCCACCATGACATCGGCGTCACCGTATTCGATGATGCGACCCGCCTCACCAATGCTGTGCAAGCCGGTGGAGCAAGCCGTGGCAATGGCCAAATTGGGGCCTTTGAAGCCACAGCGCATGGACACGTGACCCGAAATCATGTTGATGATGCTGGCGGGCACGAAAAAGGGCGAAATACGGCGGGGGCCACGCGCCATGAGTTCGTCGCGCATGTTTTCAATCAGCGGCAAGCCGCCAATGCCGGAGCCAATCAAGCAGCCCATGCGAAAAGAGGCTTCTTCATCCAAAGCGTCGCCAGTGGGCAAGCCGGCATCTGCCACCGCCTGCAAACCAGCTGCCACACCCAAATGGATGAAGCGGTCCATGGTGCGGGCTTCTTTGGGCGAGATGTAGTCGTCGAGGTTGAAATTTTTCACTTCACCTGCGAAGTGGCAGGCGAACGCCGATGCATCAAAGTGGGTGATGACATCAATGCCGGACTGACCGGCCAGAATCTGTGCCCAAGAGGCTTGAGCGGTGTTTCCCACAGGAGAAACACAGCCCAAACCGGTCACAACGACGCGACGGCGACTCATGCGAAACCCCGTGGAATCAAGCTTTTTTGTGGCTCAACGCGTAATCGATGGCGTTTTGCACGGTGGTGATTTTTTCGGCGTCTTCATCGGGGATCTCGATGCCGAATTCGTCTTCCAAAGCCATCACCAGCTCCACGGTGTCCAAAGAGTCGGCGCCCAAATCGGCGACGAAAGCCTTTTCAGAAGTAACTTGGGACTCTTCAACGCCGAGTTGTTCAGCAATGATTTTTTTGACTCGTGATTCAATATCGCTCATGGTTCCCTCAGAGGGTTGTGTTTCGAAGTCCGCAATTTTAGCCGTGCGGACGGGGCGGCTTGCTCATGGCTTGTACCAAGGCCGTCAGGCCATGTACATGCCTCCATTCACATGCAGTTCTTGGCCGGTCACATAACTGGCCTGGGGGCCAGCCAAAAACGCCACGGCGTGGGCCACGTCTTCAGGTTTGCCCAGGTGTCCCAACGGAATTTGAGACAACAAGCCTTGTTGCTGTTCAGGAGACAGGGTGGCGGTCATGTCGGTGTCGATGAAACCCGGTGCCACGCAATTGACGGTGATGTGTCGGCTGCCCAACTCGCGGGCCAAGGCGCGGGTCATGCCCGCCACCCCCGCTTTGGCGGCAGCGTAATTGGCTTGGCCGGGGTTGCCCGCCGCACCCACCACGCTGGTGATGTTGATGATGCGGCCGTAGCGCTGCTTCATCATGGGTTTCATGACAGCGCGGCTCATGCGAAACACCGCTTTCAAATTGGTGTCGATGACGGCGTCCCAGTCGTCGTCTTTCAAGCGCATGGCCAGCATGTCGCGGGTGATGCCAGCGTTGTTGACCAACACATGCAAGGCACCGGCTTGCGCCAGCACGCCATCCACCACCGCTTGCAGCTGTTCGGCGTCATTGACTTGCAGGACCAAGCCTTGGCTGCCCGCGAAAGCCGACAAGTTGTGACTGATGCGCTCGGCCCCTTCGGGGGTGGTGGCGGTGCCAAACACCTTGAAACCAGCTTGTGCCAGTTGCAATGCAATGGCGGCACCGATGCCACGTGATGCGCCAGTGACCAAGGCCACTTGAGGAGAGTTGTCTGAGGTGCTCATGTTTTAGTTGGAGGCAGGAAACAGGGCCAAGGCCTCGGCCAAAGAGGCCGGATCGAACAAAGCATTGGCATTCATCTCGGGAACGATGCGCTTGACCATGCCGGTCAAAACCTTGCCGGGGCCGCACTCGATCACGTGAGTGACGCCGAGTTGCTGCATGCCCTGCATGGTTTCCACCCAGCGCACCGGTCCAAAAGCTTGGCGATAGAGGGCGTCGCGGATGCGTTCGGGGTCCGTCTCTTGAGCCACATCGATGTTGTTGACCAAAGGGATGCCCGGACTTTGCAGTTGGATGTGGGTCAGTTGAGCGCGCAAACGCTCTGCGGCCGGCTGCATGAGGGCGCAATGAAATGGCGCTGACACGGGCAAGGGCAGGGTTCGCTTGGCCCCTGCCGCTTTGAGTTGCTCGCAAGCCAAGGCCACCGCAGCTTGGCTGCCAGAGATGACGGTTTGACCGGGGTCGTTGAAATTGGCGGCTTGCACCACCTCTGCGCTGTCAGCGGCAAAACTGCTTTGCACTTGGGCGCAAATGTCCACCACTTTGGCGGCGTCCATGCCCAGCACAGCGGCCATGGCACCAGCGCCTACCGCTACCGCGTCTTGCATGGCTTGCGCGCGAAAGCGCACCAAGGGCACGGCATCGGCCAAACGCAAAGCACCACTGGCCACCAAGGCTGAATATTCACCCAAGGAATGCCCTGCCACGAAGTGCGGCGTGGCACCCCCTTCGGCTTGCCAGACGCGGTAGGCCGCGATGGCCGCCACCAGCATCACCGGCTGGGTGTTGGTGGTGAGTGCCAGCTCTTCTTTGGGGCCTTCATGGATCAGCTTGCCCAGGTCTTGACCCAGCGCTTCGCTGGCCTCTTCCAAGGTGGCTTCCACCACCGGGTGGTCGTTCCAAGCGTCGAGCATGCCCACCGACTGTGAGCCTTGGCCCGGAAATACAAATGCAAATGTCGTCATATCAATAGCGCAACAAAATAGAACCCCAGGCGAAACCGCCGCCCACGCCTTCGAGCATGAGCAATTGGCCGGGCTTGACCCGACCGGCCCGCACCCCAGCATCCAAAGCCAGCGGAATAGAGGCAGCAGAGGTGTTGCCATGGTCGGCCACCGTCAGGATGACCTTGTCCATGGAGAGTTTGAGTTTTTTGGCGGTGCTTTGGATGATGCGGATGTTGGCCTGGTGGGGCACTAGCCAATCGAGGTCGGTGTCTTGCAAGCCCGCTTTGGCCAACACCGTGCGGGCGGTTTCTTCCAACACACCCACGGCCAGTTTGAACACGCCTTGGCCGTCCATTTTCAGCACCGGGTCGCCCAGCACCTGACCGCCATGCACATGGCCGGGCACACACAACAGACCCACATGCTTGCCGTCGGCATGGATGTCCGTGGCCAAAACGCCGGGTTGCGCGCTCGCCTCCAGCACCACGGCACCGGCACCATCACCAAACAAGACACAGGTGGTGCGGTCTTTGAAATCCAACAAGCGGGAGAACACTTCGGCACCAACCACCAAGGCACGGCGGGCGTTGCCCGCGCGGATCATGGCGTCGGCCACGCTCATCGCATAGATGAAACCGGCGCAAACCGCTTGCACATCAAAGGCTGGCGAGCCCGCTATGGCGGCCGCCGCAGGGCTGAGTTGCGCCAGTTTGTGCTGCAAGATACAGGCGGTGGATGGAAAAATCATGTCGGGCGTGGAGGTGGCGACGATGATCAAGTCGATGTCTTGTGGCCCCAAGTTGGCGGCTTGCAGGGCGTTTTTGCAAGCTTCAAAGGCCAAATCGCTGCTGAAAACACCCTCATCAGCGAAGTGACGAGCCCGAATGCCGGTGCGCTCGACGATCCAGTCGTCAGACGATTCCATCCCATGGCGGGCCAAATCAGCCACCAGGTCGGCATTGCTCCAACGACGGGGTGGCAGGTAACTGCCAGTGCCAACAATGCGGGAATGAACGGTCATAAGGGGTGTCAGGAAGAGGCCTGTGCTGCCGCAGACGCCGCCAACAAAGGCGCTGCATGGGTGAGTTGCGACTGCACACGGGCCAGTAAATCGTGGTCGGCTGCATCATACGCCCGGCTCAAAGCCGTCAAAAACGCCAATTCATCTGCCGAACCGTGGCTCTTGAACACCAAACCGCGCAAACCCAGCAAGGCTGCACCGTTGTGGCGTCGGTGATCCACCAGATGCTTGAAACCAGTTAGCGCAGGATAAGCGATGATGCCCGCTATTTTCGTGAAGATATTGCGAGAAAAGCTGCTTTTCAGAAAATGACTGACCATCGCGGCCAAGCCTTCGCTGGCCTTCAGGGCCACATTGCCCACAAAGCCGTCGCACACCACAATGTCGGTGGTGCCTTTGAAAATATCGTTGCCTTCGACATTGCCGTAAAAATTCAAATCGCCGGAGTTGGCGGCAGATCGCAGCAATTCAGAGGTTTTTTTGATGTTTTCGCCGCCTTTGATAGCCTCTTCACCAATGTTCAGGAGGCCAACCGAGGGTTTGTCGATGCCACTGAGCACCGACACCAAGGCCGAACCCATCAAAGCAAACTGCAAAAGATGCTCTGGCGTGGAGTCCACATTGGCGCCCAAATCGAGCATGGTGGTACCGCCACCTTTGACGTTGGGCATGGCGCCAGCAATCGCAGGGCGATCAATGCCATCCATGGTTTTCAGAACATAGCGTGAGATAGCCATCAATGCACCCGTGTTGCCAGCAGATACCGCTGCTTGGGCATGGCCGTCGCGCACCTGCTCGATGGCCACGCGCATCGACGAGTCTTTTTTACGGCGCAAAGCCACTTCCACCGGGTCGTCCATTTCAACGACTTCCGAGGCGGGCACGATGCGGGCACGGGGATGGGAAAAAGTGGAAAGCGCTTCGGGCAAGCCCACCAACAACAGGTGGGCGCGGGGATGGCGTTTCAGAAATTGATGACAGGCTGCCAAGGTGACGCGGGGCCCATGGTCACCACCCATGCAGTCCACGGCCACGGTCACCACTGGAAAAACCCCTGAAGATTGCTCACTTTGGAGTCGCCATCAAGCAAAAGGCCCGCGCCAGACAAGCTGCGACGGGCCTTGATGGCAAGCCTCAATCAGGCTTCGGATTTGGTTTTCAGCACCTTGCGGCCACGGTAGAAACCGGTGGGGCTGATGTGATGACGCAAATGCACTTCGCCCGTGGTGGGCTCAACGGCCAAACCGGGCACATTGAGTGCGTTGTGTGAACGGTGCATGCCCCGTTTAGAGGGGGATTTTTTGTTTTGTTGGACAGCCATGGCAGGCTCCTGAAGATCGGTGGTTCAAATGGAATGCCCCGACTTGGCCGGGCAAAGAATCGAAGATTATAGCGGCTTCCCGACTTTTCACTGTTTGGGCGCTTTGAGGGCCGCCAGGGCGGCAAAGGGATGGGGCAAATCGTCCTCCAGGGCTGCGCTCAAGGGGGCATGGCAGGCGTCGTGGCGCGGCACCAGTGGCATGGCCAGCAGCAGATCGTCTTCAAGCAGAGAAAAAGCGTCGAATTCATGGTCCATGGCCAGCAAGTCCTCCTCGGCTGCATCGTCCTCGGCCAAGGCCGTGGCCTCATCCGCCACCAACCGGAACCAGCGGTCCACCTGAACGGGGATGTTCATCGGCTCCAAGCAGCGCTGGCATTGCTGGCTCAGGCTCACCTCGGCCGTCAGGTGCAACCAGGCTTGGGTCATGCCCGCCACGGTCCGCAATTCGCCGGTCAAGGTCCATTGGCAGGCTCGATCGCCCAAGCCAGGTTGGTCCAAACAAGCCTCGAACACCCGCGACAACTTGGACAGCGGCGTGGCGTCTTGCCAAACCCCTTCCAACTGGGTGAAGCGGTGCAGGTCCAGAACGCGGGGTTGCCAATCGGTTTTCATGCGGTTCAGTGTAAGAGAATGGTGCAGATGTCGCACCCTCCCCTGCCCCGCCCCCTCATTTTGGGCTCCACCTCGCCTTACCGGCGTGAATTGCTGGCGCGATTGCGCCTGCCGTTTGAGGTGGTGCGCCCCGAAGTTGATGAAACCCCGCACCCCGGCGAACAACCCAGGGCGCTGGCCCAGCGCTTGGCCCTGGAAAAAGCCTTGGCCGTGGCCCGGCTTCACCCCCAAGCGGTGGTGATTGGCTCCGACCAGGTGGCTGATTTGAACGGCGAGCCGCTGGGCAAACCCGGCACCCACGAACGCGCCGTGGCGCAGCTCCAGCGCATGCGCGGCCACACCGTGGTGTTTCAAACCGCCGTGGCAGTGGTTTGTATCGACAGTGGCTTCGCCGAGCAGGCTTTGGCGCAGGTGAACGTGCAGTTTCGCCACCTGAGCGATGAAGCCATCGAAACCTACTTGCGCGCCGAGCAGCCCTACGACTGCGCCGGCAGCGCCAAAAGCGAGGGCTTGGGCATTGCCTTGCTCGAGCGCATCGACAACCAAGACCCCAGCGCCTTGGTCGGCCTGCCGCTGATCCACACCTGCCGGCTGTTGCGCGCAGCGGGCCTGCCTTTGCTGAATTAAGCCATGGCATCAACGTCGCTGGGCCGCCTGTATTTGGTGCCCACCCCATTGGATTTTTTATGCGCCACGCAAGTGCCGCTGAGCCAAGTGCTGCCTGCGGGCACGGTGCAGCTTGCTTCACAGATTGACCATTGGATTGGCGAGAACGCCAAATCCACCCGCGCTTTCTTGAAACGCATTGACCTGGAACAGCCGCTCAAAACCCCGCTGCAAGCCCACACCATCTCCGAGCTGCCTCGCCAGGTGCATAAAAAAGGGGACCTCAAGGCCGGTGGTGACATGCGTCCATTGCTGCAAGCCGCGCTGCAGGGCCATGACATGGGCTTGCTCAGTGAAGCGGGCATGCCGGCGGTGGCCGATCCGGGCTCTTCGGTGGTGCGCGCCGCCCACGATTGGGGTTTGCAAGTCATCCCTTTGGTCGGACCCAGCGCCTTGTTGTTGGCGCTCGCGGCCAGTGGTTTGAACGGCCAGCAGTTTGCTTTTGTGGGCTACTTACCGCAGGACGCGGTCGAGCGGGATGCGCGCATCAAGGCTTTGGAAAAACACGCTTTGAAAACGGGCGAAACCCAGGTGTTCATCGAAACACCTTACCGCAATGCCGCCATGTTGTCGGCTTTGATGGGGAGCTTGCAAAGCAGCACACGCTTGGCAGTGTGCAGCCACTTGACGCTGTCCGAGATGCGGATTCAAAGCCACCGCGTGGCCGATTGGAAACGCCACCCGCAAGCGCCGGACAAAAACACCCCGGCGGTGTTTGCCTTTGGACCTTGAGCTGTGTGGGGCCCCACTGACGCCTTGCGTCTTCAGCGGATGGTGGGCATCAAGCTGAGTGAGGTCTTCACCATGGCTTCGCCCATGGCCGCACCAAAGCGCTTGGCCAAGCGCTCGGCCACGTTGTCTTGGCGGGTGTAATCCACGATGTCTTCGGCTTTCACCACGTCGCGGGCCACACTGTTCAAGGTGCCATAGCCATCGGCCAAACCCAGTTCAATGGCTTGCTCGCCACTCCAAAACAAGCCGCTGAAAATATCCGGCGTTTCCTTCAACCGATCACCACGGCCATCACGCACCACCTTGATGAACTGCTGGTGGATTTGATCAAGCAAAGCTTGCGCGTGGGCGCGTTGGGGTTTGGTTTGGCTACTGAAGGGGTCCAGCAAGCCTTTGTTTTCACCTGCGGTCATCAAGCGGCGTTCCACGCCGAGCTTGTCCATCAGGCCGGTGAAGCCAAAGCCGTCCATCAGCACGCCAATGCTGCCAACGATGCTGGCCTTGTCGACAAAAATTTGGTCTGCAGCCACGGCGATGTAATAAGCCGCCGAAGCGCAGGTTTCTTCCACCACTGCATAGACGGGTTTTTTGTGCAGGGCCTTGAGACGACGAATTTCATCGTTGATCATGCCGGCTTGCACCGGGCTGCCGCCGGGTGAATTGATGAGCAAGACAATGGCTTGCGCCCCCTCATCCTCAAAGGCTTGGCGAATCGAATCCATCACCCATTCGGCATTGGCATTGGCATCGGCGTCAATGTCCCCTTTGATCTCAACCAAGGCGGTGTGTGACAGGGGGTTGTTAGAAGTGGACGCCTTGTTTTGGTGAAAAGAAAACCAGGCCACGGCAATGAACACCAGCAACCAAAACAAGCGAAAGCCATTGCGCCAGCGCCGTGCAGCGCGTTGCTCATCCAGCTGCGCAGTCACCAAACGTTCCAGGGTTTCACGCTCCCATTGGCCGGGTGCTGCTTTGTCGTTGGCAGAGGTGTGGGCAGACGTGTCGTCGTTCATTTTTAAAAATCCAAAGGCTTGAGGTTGTAAGCAGTATGCCAGTGGACCACGCCCTGACGCTCTGAAAGGGAGATTTTGATCAGCCCGCCACGACAGGGGCCACCAACGCACTCACCGGTGTTGGGCGCATAGGTGGCGCCATGCGTGGCGCACAACAACCAGCGGCCTTCGGTGTCAAAAAAACGGTCGGGCTGGTAGTCCATTTCCATGGCCACATGGGTGCAACGGTTCAGGTAGGCCTGCACCTGGCCTTCAAAACGCACGGCAAATGCGCGGCAGGTTTGGCCCGCATAAACCACATCAAACGGCACCGCCAAGCCGCTGTCTTGCAGCTCACTGCTTTGGCAAAGTGGCACCCAGCTGTCAGCCATGTCCGATCAACCAATCGTGCAACTCGGGCACGGAATGCACCACAGCCAGCGGGCCAAAGCGCTCTAAGCCCTCGGCGCCGTGGGCGCCATAACTGACCGCCAAACTGGCGCAACCGGCGTTTTGAGCCATTTGCAAATCATGGCTGGTGTCCCCAATCATCAAGGTGCGCTCGGGCGAAACCCCAAACTCGGCCATCAACTCGTGCAGCATGCGCGGGTCGGGCTTGCCGGCGGTTTCGTCGGCGGTGCGTGAGCCGTCAAACATGCCGCGCAAGGCCACTTGGTGCAAGGCATCGTCCAAGCCTTTGCGGCTTTTGCCGGTGGCCACGGTCAACAGGTGTTGACGCTCGCGCAGCGCTTGCAGCAGCGGCAAAATGCCGTCAAACAACGATAAATCGTTGTGGTGCATGGCGTAATGGTGGCGGTAACGCTCGCCCAACAAAGGGTATTTTTCTTTCGGCACATCGGGCGCAGCGTGCGCCAGCGCAGGCATGAGCGCCATGCCGATCACATAACCCGCTTGCTCGTCGGTGGGTTTGGCCCCGCCCACATCGGTCACCGCCGCTTGGATGCAGCGCACGATGATCTGGGTCGAGTCGTACAGCGTGCCGTCCCAATCGAACGCGATGAGGTCAAACTGGCGAGGGCGGGGGCTGGACATGGTCGATGAATTGTTGGAGTTCGGGGGGCAAATCGGCTTGCAAGGTTTGCGGCTTGCCCAACTGCGGATGGACAAACTGTAACCGCCAGGCATGCAAGAACATGCGCTTCAAGCCTTGTGCAGACATGCGCTTGTTCAGTTCGAAGTCGCCGTATTTGTCGTCCCCCACGATGGGGTAGCCCTGGCTGGCCAAGTGCACCCGAATTTGGTGGGTGCGCCCGGTTTTGATGGTCACCTCCAGCAGGCTGTAGTCGCCCACCAGGCGCGCCACCCGCACCAAGGTGATGGCCCGTTGGGCATTGGCGTCGTCTTTGTGGGCGATGCGCACCCGGCGCTCGCCTTCGCCCACGCCGCTGGGCAGCAAGTAGCGCTGCAGGGGCAAATCAATCACTTTTTTATTGGTGGGCCACTGCCCTTTGACCAGCGCCAAATAGGTTTTGCCGGTTTCGCGGTCGCGGAATTGGTCTTGCAGGCGCGTGAGCGCACTGCGTTTTTTGGCCACCAGCAGCACGCCCGAGGTGTCGCGGTCCAAGCGGTGCACCAACTCCAACATGCGCGCACCGGGGCGCGCTTGGCGCAGTTGCTCGATGACGCCAAAACTCACGCCACTGCCGCCATGCACCGCCACACCAGCGGGTTTGTCGATGGCCAGCATCTGCTCGTCTTCAAACAAAACAGGAAATTCGCGGCCAGGCGCGACCGGCGCATCCGGCGAGGGGGTGGACACGCGCACGGGCGGCATGCGCACCAAATCGCCGGTTTGCACCCGGGTGTCGGCGCTGGCGCGGCCTTTGTTGATCCGCACTTCACCGGTGCGGATGATGCGGTAGACATGGGTTTTGGGCACGCCCTTCAAGTGGCGCAGCAAATAATTGTCCAAGCGTTGACCGGCGGATTCCTCGTCCACCGTCAACGTTTTGACCGCGGCGGCGGCGGGGGTGGCGTCTGTGTCTATAATGATCTTCACCAGTGTCAGGTTCTAAGTGCTTGATTTGAATAAGAGATTAGAGCACGTCCCACCAACACTGCGAGGTCGATGCCCATCGTGGCCGCCGCAAGCCTTACCGCCCAATTGCGGTCTGCCCTGCGTCCACGCAAGCCGATGCCTTGGAAAAACCCAGAAACGGAATACCCCAGTTGCAGGTTGAATTCAAACCTGCAACGGATTCAAAGTGAGATTGTCGATACATGAACGTCGTGTTGGTTTTGCTGAAACTCTGCTTTTCCTGGCTTGCGCCAGTTGAAACGGTGCGCGTTTTCCAGCCCCCCACCCGTTCACCAATGAACCCCATGGCCCTGTTGGTCATGCCTGTTCGCCTGCAACTCGCCCGCATCCATCCACCGCCTTCGACCCGCAGACACCGCTAACGCGGTGCTTTTGCGCGTTCCACGCGGCATTCCCTTTCGTTTTTTCTTGCATTGGCCCACGGCATCGTTGGTCCGACATGGACCTGTGTTGTTAGCAAGAAAAGGAACGCATCATGAAACGGATGCTGATCAACGCCACGCAAGCTGAAGAGCGCCGCCTGGCCATCGTCGACGGACAAAAACTCCTCGACTACGAAATCGAAATTGAAGGGCGCGAACAGCGCAAAGGCAATATTTACAAAGCAGTGGTGACCCGGGTCGAACCCTCTTTGGAAGCTTGTTTTGTCGATTACGGCGAAGACCGCCACGGTTTTCTGCCCTTCAAAGAAATCTCCAAGCAATACTTCTCGGGCAATGTGTCGGCCTCCCAAGCCCGCATCCAAGACGTCATCAAAGAAGGCCAGGACCTGCTGATCCAGGTGGAAAAAGAGGAACGCGGCAACAAAGGCGCAGCACTCACCACCTTCATCAGCTTGGCCGGCCGCTATGTGGTGCTGATGCCCAACAACCCGCGCGGCGGCGGCGTCAGCCGTCGCATCGAGGGCGACGACCGGGCTGAACTCAAAGAAGCGATGGACCAGTTGGAATACCCCAACGGCATGTCCATCATTGCCCGCACCGCCGGCATTGGCCGCAGCGCGCCCGAGTTGCAATGGGACTTGAACTACCTGCTCAAACTGTGGACCG
>Ga0114968_10002186_pt1 | contig 15056 bp, 11 predicted proteins | sample M_130807_EF_Meta_FD_87020 | JGI IMG/M metagenome (GOLD analysis project Ga0114968, IMG submission 87020) | Freshwater microbial communities from Lake Montjoie, Canada to study carbon cycling - M_130807_EF_MetaG | ecosystem: Environmental > Aquatic > Freshwater > Lake | place: Lake Montjoie... | reverse complement strand
TCCAATCTAAATTGTGTTCAATTACAATTAGCTCAAAAACAACACCTTGTTTTTGAATTGAAAACCGAAACCAATAACTATGAGTTTATTTAGAAAAAAAGATTTGTCCGCCATGTTAGCACAGGCAGATGATGGTGGAAAAGGATTAAAACGCACACTAGGTGCGGGTAATTTGATTGCTTTAGGCGTTGGTGCCATTATTGGCGCTGGCTTATTTGTTAGAACCGCAGCAGCTGCGGGACAAGCTGCTGGACCAGCGGTTACATTATCCTTTATTGTTGCAGCCATTGGTTGCGCTTTTGCAGGATTATGCTATGCTGAGTTTGCAGCAATGATTCCTATTTCAGGAAGTGCTTACGCTTATTCATATGTAACTATGGGCGAAACGGTTGCATGGATTATTGGATGGGCTTTAATTATGGAATATGCCTTGGGCGCTGCCACCGTATCCATTGCTTGGAGTGAATATTTAAACAAGCTGCTGGGAGGAAGCATTCCTTATGAATGGAGCCACTCCCCTTTTGAAAGTATGACCGGTGCGGATGGTATATTACGTCATGGTATTATGAATGCACCAGCATTGGTTATTTTATTATTATTAACCTTATTGTTAATTAAAGGAACACAGGAATCAGCAATTGTAAACGCAATTATTGTGTTTATTAAAGTGGCGATTGTAATTATATTTATTGTTTTGGGATGGCAGTTTATTCGTCCTGAAAACCATACGCCTTATTTAATTCCTGCAAACCAACCACCAGTCATTGACGCTGCGGGCAAGGTAATTGCAGATTACTCAGGTGCATTCAAGCATGGCTGGGGTGGTGTATTGGGTGGTGCTGCAATTGTGTTTTTTGCTTTCATTGGTTTTGACGCTGTTTCAACAGCTGCACAGGAAGCAAAAAATCCAAAAAGAGATATGCCAATTGGAATTTTAGGTTCATTAGTAGTATGTACTATTTTATATATCCTATTTGGACACGTATTAACAGGTGTTGCAAACTGGAAGGATTTTGTGGATCCTTTAAAAGGTCGTGAAGCTTCTGTTGCTTATGCAATTTCAACTTATATGACAGGTTATGGTTGGTTGGCAACAGCAGTGACCGTGGCTATTTTAGCTGGCTTTAGCTCAGTAATTTTAGTCATGTTAATGGGACAATCTCGTGTATTCTTCTCTATGGCGAATGACGGATTATTACCTAAAGTATTCTCTGATTTACATCCTAAATACAGAACCCCTTATAAATCAAACTGGATATTATTCATATTTGTGGGTGGATTTGCCGCATTTGTTCCAGGTAATGTAGCAGGTGATTTGACCTCCTTCGGAACCTTGTTTGCATTTGTGTTGGTGAGTGCAGGTATTTGGATTTTAAGACGCAAATCACCAGATATGGAAAGACCATTTAAAACACCTTTAGTGCCATTAGTTCCTATTTTAGGAGCGCTTATTTGCTTGGCAATGATCTTTGCACTAGATGCACAAACATTGAAGGTGGCCTTTGCCTGGATGGCCTTAGGCTTGGTGGTTTACTTCCTTTATGGCCGTAAGCATAGTAAATTAAATGGCTAATCCCCATTGATGCATAATTTATAATAATCCCCTCGAGTACTCGGGGGGATTATTTTTTTAGCTTATTTTTGCAGACCTCAATAACATACTACTATGGGAAGAATATTTGAAGTTCGTAAAGCCACCATGTTCAAGCGTTTTGATCGTATGGCGAAACAATTTACCCGAATCGGTAAAGAGATTGTAATTGCTGTGAAAGCAGGTGGCCCTAACCCAGATGACAATCCTGCCTTAAGAAGATGTTATCAGAATGCACGAAGTGTAGGTATGCCTAAGGATAGAGTGGAAGCAGCTATTAAGCGTGCCATGGGTAAAGATACGAGCAACTATGAGGAAATTTTATACGAAGGTTATGCGCCGCATGGCGTTGCTTTGTTAGTGGAAACTGCTACCGACAATCATGTAAGAACTGTGGCCAATGTGAAAAGTCATTTTAACAAAGGGCATGGTGCATTAGGTAATAGTGGAAGTGTGAGTTTTCAATTTAAAAAAATGGGTGTGTTTAATTTAAGCCCAGAAGGTGTAAATATGGATGATTTGGAATTAGAATTAATTGACCACGGCTTGGATGAATTGGGAGAAAGTAACGATGATAATGGGAATGCAATTATCGTTTTAAGATGTGCATTTACTGATTTCGGAAATTTACAAAAAGCATTAGAGGATAAAAATATTCAACCATTGAGTGCGCAGCTTGAATGGATCCCCACCACCACTGTGCCAGTAACAGATGAACAAGCGGAGGATATCAGTAAACTCATTGAAAGATTAGAAGAAGACGAAGATGTAAATAAAGTATTCCACAACATGGGGTAGGCCTATCGTACTTTTTATTATTTAAATATAAAAAAGTACGATAAATCCTGTTTATCATTTATACAAAAAATCAAAGATTTTTTGAAATCCTCCTACCAGTTTTTTATAAAAGTTTTAAGTATGCGAATTATAACCACTATATTAATCACCGCTTTTATTTCACCTATAATAAAAGATACTACTAGGCCCGTGTTTAACATGTATACGATATCGAAAGAAACAAAATTGCCAGCAAATTACTATACGACTACAACCGGATTTTTTTGTAACATGGAAAGAGCATTACAAAAACAAACAAAGGTGGCTGTGAAATTTAGATTAGGCTCACTGGAGCACACACAAAAATTAGAAGACTATTCCTTAAGTAGAAATAATTAATAGTCATCAGAGAAATCTTAAGGCTACTCTGCAATTATCTCTTTGATCTTCTCTATAATTTCTTCCGTATTCGGTTTAGAAAAATAATCCCCATCACTTGCGTAAGCTGGACGGTGTGCTTTTGCACTAATGGTACGTGCTGTTGCATCTAACCATTTATAGCCGCCTTGCACTTCAAGTACTTGTTGGTACATATAAGCGCTTCCGCCACCTGGCACATCCTCATCCACAAAAACAATACGATTTGTTTTTTTCAATGAAGTCAATATTTGATGATGAATATCAAATGGTAACAAGGTTTGTACATCTATAATTTCGCAATCAATACCCATTTCCGCTAATCTTATCGCTGCATCTTCAATAATACGTATAGTAGAACCATAAGAAACAATCGTGATGTCACTTCCTTCTCTTATGATTTCTGGAACGCCCAATGCCACCTTAAAGGACATTAAATTTGTAGGCATTTGCTCCTTTAAGCGGTAGCCATTCAAACATTCTATTAATAGTGCAGGATCATTGCCCGCAAGTAAAGTATTATACATGCCTACTGCTTGTACCATATTACGTGGCACACATATATACATGCCTCTTAAAGCATTAATTATTACACCCATCGGAGAGCCACTATGAAATATTCCTTCCAATCGATGGCCTCTGGTTCGGATAATTACCGGACTACTTTGCAAACCATTACTGCGATAGTGCAGCGTTGCAACATCATCACTTAAGGTTTGTAATCCGTATAATAAATAATCAAGGTATTGGATTTCAGCGATCGGCCTTAAGCCTCTCATGGCCATGCCATGCGCCTGCCCCATAATGGATTGCTCGCGAATACCAGTATCAAATATGCGATCAGCACCATGCTTAATTTGTAATCCCGCAAATCCTTGATTCACATCCCCAATATTTCCTAAATCCTCACCAAATGCATATACCAAAGGATTGGATGTAAATAATTCATCAAAATAATGATTCAAAATTTCATAGCCATTCAAAGTTGTCGCATCCGCATTAATGATTGCAGGGACGCCTGCAACATTTAATGTGCTCTTTGGACCTTCGTTGTATAAATTTTTACTATAATAAGGTGCTTGCTCAGTATGATAGTTGGATAAAAATTCAAGCACCCCATTTTTATTGGGATGATTAGGTATTTTTTCAAGCACCAAATGAAGTGCTCTGAAAATATCTCTTTTTAAAGGCTCCCTATTTGAAATTAACTCCTGTGTTAATTGTTGCGCTATTAATAAATCATCTTGACTTAATCCTTGATAGGCCAATGCAACCCCTTGCTTTAGTTTTTCATTTATGGGTGCGATATATTTATTCCAAGCCCTTAATTTTGCATCTCGAACAGCTTGTTTTACTTGCGCTTCAAAAATTTGCAAATCGGGCTCATTACTTAATTCATTCAACAATAACCATTCCCTCATTTTTTTTATACCATCCCACTCTCGTTCCCATTGCAAACGTTCTGTTGATTTATATCTTTCATGGCTTCCACTAGTGGAATGTCCTTGTGGTTGCGTTAATTCCTGCACATGAAATACAACTGGCACATGTGTATTTCTTGTATAAGTAACTCCTTGTTCAAACACTTCACACATTGCAGCATAGTCCCAACCTTTTACGGTGAAAATTTTAATTCCATTGGTGTTGGATTCTTTTTGCATCCCTTTTAATGCTTCAGAAATTGAGCCCTTGGTGGTTTGTAATTTAGTGGGTACTGAAATTCCATATCCATCATCATATACAAAAACAGCCAAAGGCACTTGTAAAACACCTGCAGCATTAATCACTTCCCAAAATTGTCCTTCCGAAGTACTTGCATCACCAATCGTACAAAAACATACTTCATTCCCGTCATTTGTTAAATTTGAAAATAAATCCTTGTGTTTTGACTGTTTAAAACATTTAGATGCATATGCTAAGCCTAAAGCTCTTGCCATTTGACCTGCGGTGGGTGCAATGTCTGCAGATATATTAAATCGATTTACTAAATCATGCCACTCCCCCTTTTCATTAACAAATGCAGTTGCAAAATGCGCGTTCATACTTTTTCCGCCACTATAAGGATCATTTTCTACATCAGAATATAACTGCGCAAAATAATCTTCCACATTGGAAGTGCCCATGGCAAACATCAAAGTTTGATCCCTATAATAGCCACTTCTAAAATCACCTTTTTGAAAAAATTTTGCTAGTGCGACTTGGGCAATTTCTTTACCATCTCCAAAAATCCCAAATTTTGCTTTTCCTGTTAAAACTTCACGTCGACCAAGTAAACTTACTTCCCTACTCATAAGGGCAATTCGGTAATCCTCCAATACAGATTTTTTAAACGCTTCAAAAGAAAGCATTTCAGGTGTTAAAACAGGATCAAGGGTGGATTCCATACAGCAAAAATAGGGGGCAAAAAGCATAAAAAACCAAGAATTAGATAAAATCATTTAATTCCCTATTTTTTGATAAATTTACACCTAACAAAGCCCCATTTCAACCCTTATTTTATGAAAAAATCACTCCTTGTTTTAAGCCTAGTTTTTGGCATTTGCAGTTCAATTTCAGCACAAACAACAGCAAATATTGATCAGTTATTAAAGTTCAAAAATGAAAATTTTGACTTTGGTAAAATAAGCTTTGGTAAACCAGCTACTTATACCATTGAATTTACTAATATCAGCAAGGACACTATCACTTTGGTGAATGCACGTCCAGGTTGTGGTTGCACAACCCCCAATTTTAAACCCAATGAAAAAATTGCACCTGGTAAAGTTGGACAAGTACAAATCACCTTTAACGGAAGTGCCATGGGAACATTTACACGCGCTACCACACTTGAATTTTCAAACGGATTAATTAAGCAAACACAATTTGCAGGGGAAGGCGTTGCCATTACCAATGCACCAGCAGCTCCTATCATTAATAGCCCAAATAAACAATAAAATATTAGGTGCATTTTTCAATTCCTTTTATTCTTATACAACAATTCATTTTTAGCGCTTCTCATTATCATTACTTTAAAATTTTTCAATTATGAAATTACAATCACTATTACTTGGTTTATTAATATCATTCACGAGTATGGCACAAACAGGCGTGCAATTTGATAAATTAAGTCACAACTATGGAAAAATAAAACAAGGTGTACACAAATCAGTCATCTTTAGTTTTACGAATAATGATGCAAAACCCGCAGTCATTGAATTTGCCAATGCAGAATGCGGATGTACACAACCTGAGTACAATCAAAAGCCCATTTTAAAAGGTCAAAAAGGAACTATTAAAATTACGTATACCGCGCCTGCAACAGGTGCCTTTAAAAAGAAGGTAACCGTTAAATTTGCGGGTGTTAAAGTACCAACAGAATTAACCATTGAAGGTGAAGTGATTTAATAATTAATTCAACCAAGCATACTGAATAAAAAAGTTTCATTTGAATAATAACGAACACTTGGTATTATTCAAAATTAAAAGCGTCCCGATTGCTCGGGACGCTTTTTTATTATAGTGTACAAGACTATCTTTGTTTCAATGATACAAATTAGTAAACGAGGCATTCAAATGCCTTCCTCTCCTATTCGAAAACTAGCGCCCTTCGCAGATGCAGCAAAAAAAGAAGGCGTACAAGTGTATCATTTAAATATTGGACAACCTGATATTGAAACGCCCCATATCATGATGGAAGCGGTACAGCATGCGAATTTAAAAGTTTTAGAATATACTGATAGCCGTGGTATTTTAAGTTTAAGAAAAAAACTAGCAGCGTACTACATCAGCAAAGGCATGGATGTTAACTATGAAGATGTATTAATTACTATTGGCGGAAGTGAAGCCATCTTATTTGCATTTATGGCCTGCTTGGATGAGGGTGATGAAATTATCGTACCAGAACCATTTTATGCAAACTATATTGGCTTTGCGATGGCCGCAGGTATTCATATTATCCCAATAACATCTAGTATTACAAATGGATTTGCATTACCACCCATTGCATCCTTTCAAGAAAAGATTACCCCTAGAACTAAAGGCATATTTATTTGTAACCCGAACAATCCTACAGGATATGTTTATAGCGAATCTGAATTATTACAAATAAGAGATTTAATCAAAGAAAAAGATTTGTACTTATTTTCTGATGAAGCGTATACTGAATTTAGTTATGAAGGAAATGTGAAAAGTACTTTAACACTGCAAGGCGTATCCGACCGTGTAATTATGATCGATACTTTTAGTAAAAAGTATTCGGCATGTGGTGCACGGATCGGCGCACTAGTGACTAAAAATAAAGATGTGATTGAAGCGGTGATTAAATTTGCACAAGCAAGATTAAGTCCACCCACCTTGGAACAAATTGCTGCCGAGGCTGCACTAGGATTACCCGCTAATTATTTTGACGAAACTAGAGAAGAATATAAAAATCGTCGTGCCATATTAATGAATCGACTATCAAAAATGGAAGGGGTGTATTGCCCAACTCCCAGTGGTGCATTTTATGCAATGGCACAACTACCTGTTAATAATACAGACGATTTTTGCCAATGGCTATTGACTAGTTTCAGGCACAACAATGCCACCATCATGTTGGCCCCAGGTAGCGGATTTTACACAACACCAGGACTTGGCTTGAATGAAGTAAGGCTTGCCTATGTTTTAAACGAAAATGACATTAATTTGGCCATGGATTGCCTTGAACAGGCCTTACGCGTATACCCGAACAAATAAGCAGGGAACCCTCATCACATTTAACAATAAGTTATTAAATGGGCATTGGATACAATGCTACCTTTGTGCTTATATATGTGGTTTGGTTTACCCATACAAGCAAGCAATCGAAAATCGCCCTTTAGTTCTCTAAGGGGCTTTTTTATGCTAAAGATTTCGGCTGTAAAATTGGATTAAAACTTCTGCGTAGGTACGTTATAAGTGCCTCTATCCCTAGCCTGACTAATATATAACATGATTTGATACACCAATTTACTCTTAACTGGATTACCATTTATGCTGGCTGGAATAAATTCATAAGCATCGCCGTGTAAATCCTTGATAGATTGTTTAAAATCAGCATTATAAAAAGTGGAAGTATATTTTATATTAAAATCTTCCAATTTGCCAGTAGCGGAAACATCAAAAATATATTCCATTAGGATATCTTCCTTTTGGTCCTTTGCTCCTTGTGGTAAATTACGTTGGTTGTACAATAAATAAAAGCCATAATCAAGTCCCCCGATTTTTACAGGCGCAACCACTTTAGCATTCACATAACCGGTAGTATCAATCACCGATCTTTGTTTTACAATGGATGATACATCAGGTATATTATAAATTAATTTTTTATTGGTAAAATCATATACCTGAATCAAATCACTATTTTGACTAAAATAATTCCAGATACTATCCTTTAATCCATTTTTATACATTCCTCTCGCCAACTCACGATTCGCACTATTCACTATAAAGCATTCACCCAATTTTAATTTTTTATTCGCTTTATCGGATTCGTAATTTTCAACCAAGGTAGGGGCAATTCTCATTTTACGCCAAACGGTGTTTTGCGCATTTACAAATTGACTCACTAAAATGGCAAGTATAAAAATTAGCTTTTTCATAGTATAAAATTTAATCATCAAGTTGTTTCTAAAAAATAAAGGTACAAAAAAAAGAGTCCCGCTCCGATAAATCGGAGCGGGACTCTTTTATAAAGCGATATTAGAATATTATCTAACTCCTACATATTTGAAAGTTTCATCAAAAGCAACACGGTGACCAGCGATAACGCTTGGTTGGTCCATCCAGTATTTAACTTTTAATGTCTTAGTCGCTGGATCCCATGAATTTGCGCCAGAAGGATCAATCATCGCAGAACGACCATTAGATGATGGTTGACCGTATACATTCTCCACTTTAGTTACTTTGTTAGATGCATCAATAGTGAATTCAACACCAAATGCACCATAATAACTTGTAGAAGTACCACTTAAAATAGAGTGATAAACACCGCCAATTGCATTATCATACAAACGTACCGTATTCGCACCGCTTGTTACCAAGCCAACGCTCATTGGGAAACGTCCAGTGATTGCGCTACTTGCAGCATCCACTAATGTACCAGTAACAGTATAAGCACCATCATAAGAGTTACGAACGCCAAATGAATAAACTGCATTACCGTAGTTGCCACTAATGATACCATTGGATACTTGTGTTATTTTAACTGGTACAGCATAAGCTGCGTTAAAATTAAACTCAGCAGTAACGGTAATTTTAGCTTCAACGGTAGTTTGGTTCGTACCTTTTTTGATAGTTACAGAAGTAGGGAAACTCACAACTGAAGCAGGAGGTATCACTTTTGCACTACCATTTTTTGTGTTATAAGCAGCTAATGTAGCAGCATCTGAAGCAAGGGTTACAACAACATCAGCAGGTGCATTACCTGGTCCAGTATAATGGACGTTGATGTTGAATGTTTTACTTGCACCAGCAGCAACAGAACCTAAATCAGAGTAATACCCTTGAATTCCTGAAGTAGTTACATTATCTCCTGTATTCGCAAGCTCAATTACGTTACTTGCATAGTTTGGATCCGTATTCATCACTCCTTCCTTCAAACAAGAAGAAAGAGAGATCATTAATACACCAAGCATTAAGATTTTTATATTTTTCATTTTTTAAAAATTTAAATTTTATTGTGCCCAGAAAATAAGTGAGCTAAATGGTGAAATACCTTTAGGTACGTTCGCTGTATTATAAGAGCCTTCGCTCGCTGGATATAAAACACGCGTAGGTAATTTATCAGGTCTTGTACTTTCAGATACTCTAGAAGCAAATGTTTGAAGTGCAGTTGCACCTGGTGTATTTACTAATTTAGGATATAAAGTACGACGATAGTCATTCCATGATTGATCACTATTTACAAAATTTAAAGCAACCCACTTTTGCGTGATGATGGCTTCTAATCTTTGTGCATCTGAAGTAGCTAAACCGTAGTTAACTAAATAGCTTGAAGCATTATCAGTTAAATAAGTGGCTGCATCAGCAGTTGGATTACCTGAAGTAGAACCATCTGGCAACATATATAAATATTTGAATGAAGCAGTGATACCATTACTGAATGCTGCTGCGGCTGTTGTTGAAGAAATAATTCCTTTCAAAGCAGCTTCTGCTTGAATGAAATAACTTTCAGCAGCAGTAATAACTGGTAAACCTGCATTAGGTCCTTTTAAAACACCCACTGAATTACCAGCAGAAGTTCCTACTCTTGAAGTACTAGGGAACCAAAATGTACCATCTGGTGAAGAAACCACACTCACACCTTCAAAACCTAATTGGTTGGTTGGTGTAGTAGGGAATTGATAGTAAACTGCTTTACCACGACCATTGTCGGTTAACTTAATACCATCATAGAATGTTTTAGAGAAGGTAGATGGCATCCAAGATTTTGTTCCTGGAGAACCAGTATAACCCCATCCCCAAGTATTCCACTTAGGATTTTGCTTACCGTTATCACGTGTGTAACCTGGATTAATTAAAGCATCTGTAGTTAAGAAACCATCACTACCAAATGTGCTGTTGGAGAAAGTTACTTTACCATTACCACGCACTAAAATTCTTAATTTAATGGTATTGGCTAATTTTTTCCAGCTAGTTGTATTACCACCAAACATGATATCAGCAGATCCTAATGGAACCACATTCGTGTTTGCAGCGCCAGCGTTTATTTTAGCAATTGCCGCATCTAATGAATCAGCAATTGATTTGTAAATCACTTTTGCATCGGTATAAGTAGGTGATAATTTTTTTGAACCTTGTAATGCATCCGTATAAGGAACGTCATTATAAGTATCCACTAACAATTGAAAATGCAATGCTTTCATGATGTTAGCAGCTGCATTAAAGTAATTGTAGTTTGCATCTCCTGCTGTTTTATTGATGATGGTTTGATAATCATTCAATAAATCGTAAGAAGAACTAAACAATCCTGAATATTCAGAAGTTGTAAAGTTATAAGTAATGGAAGTACCAAAACCACCGTAACCACCTGCGTTAGCACCATAACCCCCAACTTGAACACCATAGTTGTTAAAGGAGCTGATCATACTAGCAGTGTAGTTCAATGCTTGTGGTAAAATTAATTCTGCAGATGCAGAAGTCGCATTATTTGGATCTGTATTTATATCCAAATACTTATTACAGGATGTGGCTAATAGCATCACTCCTGAAAGAATTATTGCGGTTATATTTTTCATATTTTTCATATTTTTTATCATTTCACTTTTTAGTCGAACACTCAGCTAAAGAGTGTATTTGATTTGTTATAATGATTCCGTTTAGAATTTAAATGATACTGTTGCACCATAATATCTTGACGGAGGCGTTTCATAACCACTCAAACCGATACCATTGCTCGTGCTACCAGCACTGCTATATTCTGGATCAGTATAATAGTTATCTGGCGCCATCCACACTAATAAGTTACGGCCTTGTAAACTCACTGTACATCCTTTGATGAATTTAGAGTTAGCCAATAATTTAGAAGGTACATTATAAGCAAGTGACAATTCTCTTAACTTCCAGAAATCAGCAGATGTAACATAGTTTGAAGTTACCCCTCTGTTGATACCATCTGTCCAGAAACCGTTATTACCGTTACCGTTTGCAATTTCGATATTTGTATTTGTAACATACTTACCAGGATTAGCTGGATCAGCAATAACTGAATTAGGGAATACAAAACGCTTACGATCGTATAACGCAGTTCTCCAACCTGTACCTGACCAATCCATACCTGGTCCAATTTGGTTGAAAATTTGGTATCCACCACGGTATTCAAATAAGAATGATAAAGTAAATGCTTTGTACTTAATGCTACCATCCAAACTTAACTTATGTTTTGCTTGCGCATTACCTAAGTTTGAAATAGTATCAGATTGTGTAGGTAAACCTGTTGTTGCATCTACAATCACATGACCAGCTGCATCACGCTTGTAATCATAACCCATAATTACTGGGAAAGGTTGACCAGCAACTGCATATGAACCCACACCTGTACTTGTTAAACCTAAACGAGGTAAATCAGCACTAATAGAAACAACTTCATTTTTAAGTAAAGTATAGATACCACCCACAGTTACATTCCAATCTTTAGATCTGATTGGCGTTACATGTGTTGTTACCTCCAAACCTTCACTCATTGTTTCACCTGTATTAGTTCTTAAACTTGTGAAACCTGTTGTTCCAGATACACCAGTACTCACTGTTTGATTGGTAGTATTGGTATGGAAGAAACTCACATTTGAAGTGAAACGGTCGTCAAACATATTTAAATCAAAACCAACTTCATAACCTTTGGTAATCTCAGGCTTTAAGTTGTTTGATACTAAAGTATTTCCAACGGTGTAACCTGCTTGACTTCCAAAAGGGAAACCACTTGCTGGTGAGAATGTTGGTAATAAAGCGTATGGTCCTAAGTTTACTTGACCTACTTTAGACCAACCACCTCTTAATTTTAAGTAACTAATTGTTCTGCTATTTTTCAAGAAATCAAAGGCGTCAGATGCAATGAATGACATCTCAGCCGCTGGATAAAAGAAAGTTCTGTTTTCAGGAGCAAGAATTGAAACCCAGTCTTTACGACCTGAAACAGTTAAGTATAAGTAGTTTTTGTAACCAAAAGTACCTTTACTATATGCACCCATTGAATGAGACAATGAGTTTGATTCACTTGCACCTGGTGTACCTACTCCATTGTTTACGTTAAATAAACCTGGAACAACTAAACCATTTGCACTTACATTAATACCTTTTGATTGGTCTTGTTTCCATTGACCACCTAAGATTACGTTCAAACTAAAGTCTGAAATTGTCTTTTTGTATTGTGTAAAGAAATCTGTTAATAATTGTGTAGAATAGCCCATACCATCAGAAACTGATGCTGCAATATCAGACTTAGAACTTGCGTCCGTATGCTTTGCATAATCAGTAAACTTAAAGGCACCAGTTGTATTCTTATTAGAATAGTTACGGGTAGTAATACCTTGACGTGCTACGAAATCTAAACCTTTAACTGGTGTAAACTTTAATTCCACATTCGCAGTTAAATAATCGTTTCTAGTTGCAGAACGGTTATTAGCAGCAGTGAAATAAGGGTTTGGATACCATGGGTTGTAGAAACCATTTGGATTTGCAAACTTATCATTTTGCCAATCCTTATAACGTGTAATATCAACGTTCACTGGCATGTTTAACATTTGGTCATACATACTTCCAGTTGCAGTAGTGATATCATATCTGTTTTGTGTATAAGAAGTACTGTAAGACAAGTTAATTGTATTACCGATTCTTCTTGTTCCATTTAAGCGCACGTTTGAACGATTATATAAGTCACCAGGTGTTGTACCTGATTGACCAACATATTGTGCAGAAAAATACATGGTTGAATTTGCATCACCATTGGAAACGTTGAAATCAGTTTGATTAATTAAACCTTGGTTCCAGAAATCATTATGACCAGGATAAAATTGATAGTAAGTTGAATCCTGAGAACCATCCGCTAATGGGGGTCCTAAAGGACGCTTTGAACCATCAAAAGCAGGTCCATAAGATTGGTTCTCTAAATAAGAGAAATTACCGAAACCTTGTAAGTCAACACCATAACCGCTACCACCCGCACCAAATCTTTCTTGAATTTTAGGGAAGAAAGCAACGCTTTCAACTGTAGTTGTTTGTGAGAAACCTACTTGAGTAACACCGTTTTTACCTTTTTTAGTAGTTACGATCAAGGCACCGTTAGATGCTTGAGAACCATATAAGGCAGCAGCACCAGAACCGTTCAAGACAACGATGTCTTCCACATCTTCTGGGTTTAAGTTACCTAACATGCTCGATGGAACGATAACGTTATCTAATACTAATAAAGCTTCATTGTTACCAGTTAAAGAACGTTGACCTCTCAATACTAACCTGAAGTTAGGATTGATACCGCCACCTGTATTACTTACTTGTAATCCAGCAACTTTACCTTGTAAACCTCCAGCGATACTCGTTGATTTACCAGCCACTAAAGATTCCGCTTTAATAATGGAACTAGTAGTTCCAATTTCTTTTCTTTTTGTTTTCACACCACCCGCAGTTACAACAACCTCATCCATGATATTAACTTGTTCAGTTAAAGTCACATTTAAAGTTCCAGCTGCAGTTACTTTGATCCTTTCGGTTCTAAAGCCAACTGATGAAAATAAAAGAAAATCGCCAGTTGCGGCTTTAATCTCATACTCTCCTTTTTCGTTTGTAATAGCTGCTTTCTCAGCTTTTCCTTGTAATCTCACCGTCACTCCTTGTAAAGGGGCCGAATTTTGATCACCTACTTTTCCTTTTAGAGTTCTGACCTGCGCATTAGCAGCTAAACTCATGGAAAATAACACAACGAATGTGTATAGTAGTTTTCTCATAATCAGATTTTTAAATTTATTAATTAATACGACGCAATAAATATATATAAAAATTAGACGCTTATTAACAAAACGTTAAGAAAATATTCTAAAACATTAATAATTAAATAACATTAAATTTTAATAAGACTAATAAACAATACATTACATATAATGTATTTAAATTATGTATTAGCTTAAATTCAGGTTATAACAGCTGATTTTAACAATTTTAGTCAATTTGGTGGGACTTTGGGAAGCGGGGGATGATGAGGTAAATCATAACTTTTGTGCAACTAAAATATTGTCTTTAATCTAAAATATTTAACATAATGCAGCCGATCATCCCATTGATCAGCAAACTTTGTTTTAGGTCAAAAAACTAAAAATAGGTCTCAAAAAACGACCAACCTGGCAAATATTGATACTCATTATTTTGTAAATCACTTTCAAAAAAATTGCAGAAACGGCGCCAATTTTTGCTAAATTATTTTTGAAAATTTTTTAGTTTTTTTTGAAAAAAAAGACAATCCGAAATTCATTTTATACTCATAAATTTCTTTCTCCTATTGATTCAAAAATAAATTTATTAAGAATTAAGCAGTAGTTATAAACATATTTTAAAAGCTTCACAATAACTGACAATCGTCACTTGTTTACAATCCATTTTATTGGAATTTAGTTGTAATTTTCCAACCATTAATAATTCATCTCCTATGGGTGCGATATCATTGATTGCTTTACTTGTAGCTGCTATTGCGTTTTCTGCAGGCGGCATTTTAGTTGGGAAAATTTTTGTTAAGGGAAGTAAAAATGCACAAAAAGGGCAAGCCTACGAATGTGGTATCCCTACTGAT
>Ga0114968_10002185_pt1 | contig 15085 bp, 19 predicted proteins | sample M_130807_EF_Meta_FD_87020 | JGI IMG/M metagenome (GOLD analysis project Ga0114968, IMG submission 87020) | Freshwater microbial communities from Lake Montjoie, Canada to study carbon cycling - M_130807_EF_MetaG | ecosystem: Environmental > Aquatic > Freshwater > Lake | place: Lake Montjoie... | reverse complement strand
TGTTGGCAGTGACATTGTGGTGGCTATGTGTTCCAACACACGATCAAATGCTACCATTCTAAAAGGTTCTGTTTCGTGAGATATAAATCTCACTGTGCGAGTATTGATTACATCTGCCAACTGATGCAGAGTTCTATACAGTTCAGAAACATGATGTACATATCCATCATGTTTAATATAGTCAGTGAGTTGTATGATTACTTCACGGTCTGTGACATTTACGCAATCCATCTAAGCCTTGTGTTTTTTTCTATAATCTTCCACTGCGGCCTTGATGGCATCTTCGGCCAAGATAGAGCAGTGAATCTTTACTGGGGGCAGGGCTAGTTCTTGGGCAATTTCACTATTTTTGATTCCTGCGGCTTCGTCGAGTGTTTTTCCTTTGACCCACTCTGTGACCAGGCTCGAGCTCGCAATAGCCGATCCGCAGCCATACGTTTTAAATTTTGCATCTGTAATAACACCTGTATCATCATCTACCTTGATTTGTAGTTTCATTACATCCCCGCAAGCAGGTGCGCCAACCATGCCTGTACCTACAGTAGGATCAGACTTGTCAAGGGCACCAACATTACGAGGGTTTTCATAGTGATCTATGACCTTATCGCTGTACGCCATAAGAACCTCCTTTAGTTATTATATTTGATTATTTACTTTAGATCAATGGCACGCTTGGCCATTTGGTTTACAGTTTTTCGAGCTTGGTCCACGCTCATTTTTTGGTCTCCAGACTGCGGGGTCTGAGATCCTTTCCAAATGATTTCACCGTTTTGGATAGAGTCAATGATGTTGTTGAGCGGTGGCTGTACTGACAGTGTTTCCAGTCGCTCTGGAGTCATATTGATGCCGTTTTCATGAGCAAGACTTACAAAGGCATCCACACTCATGGGTTTGACTGCATCAGTGTCCTGTGCTCGCTTGAGCAAAAACTGGCCTATGGCGGCCAGTTTTGTTGAGTCTGGATCCTGGAACTCTCGGATCAACATATTATCTACGCTCGCGGCCTAGTGCTTTGGCTGGTGGAAGTTCTTGATCATCTTCTGGTGGAAGATTTGCATCCAGGTCTAGATCTGCAGACATGTCTACGTCACCGGTGTCAGCACCAGATAAGTCTGCTCCTGGAATGGGAGCGGCTCCTGCGGCACCAGCATCTTGTCCGGGTACCACTGGGGCTTGGCCTGTGAGTACACCTTGTGCGGTTTCCAGCTGGGTTTTGGAACCCTGGAGGCCCTGGATAAGACCTTGTAGTGAAGCTGTGACATCATTGTTAAACTGTTGTGCTTGATCCATGCCAACGTCATTGCGGATGGAATCTACCAAGGCTGGCAGATCTTTAAACTGCATGGCACTGACTTGCTCAATCATTTTTTGTACTTGATCAACCATGTCTTGCGCTGCCAATACTACCTGAGCTTGCTGAATCTCGCTGGCTTCACGCAGTCTACGACCACGAGCTTTTTTAGATTCTGCGGTAGTAGCAGTCTTCAACATCTGCTGTAAACGAGATGCTGTGGATGGGTCGCTCATGGCCTTTTGCAAGCCACCCAACTGTGTACTAAGAGCGTCACGTTGACGAGGATCCAATGTTTTACCTTGTACCGCTGTGTCAATGGCCTTGCCTAGTAGTCCAGCTTGACTGCCTTGACCTGTGGCTGTGGCAACTTTTCTTACACCTGATGCGGCAGCGGCTTGTTGTGCAGGAGTCTGCTGTGCCATGGCCATGCCAGGTGCGGCACCTGGTTGAGACTCACGCATACCGCCCTGCATGTTAGACAGATCACTCATGGCCTTACGAGCCTGCGTACGATTCATTGTGACTGCATATTTTTTGCCGCCAAAGGCAAAGGAATTTTGGCCAGTGCTTGCGGCCTGTGCATGTGCTTTGATAAACTCAGCAGTGGCTTCTGGACCACCTAGTTTGGCGCTGGCTTTGCGCCATGCGTTGACCAAGGCATCATGGGTGAAGTTGGCTGCCCGAACACCCTCCCAGCCACCAACAGTAGTTCCTGCCATAGCGCCTGGCAAACCTGAGGCTATACCGCCACCCACAAAACCTCCGGGGCCCGCAACAGCGCCACCAAGTACTGCACCAGGTATAGCCGCTAGAGCAAAACCAATACCAGCACCTAAAATTTCGCCTGCCGCTTTACCTACACGTCGCATGCTTTGTGGTGCAACTTCGTCAAGATCAGCCATTTCTTTAATTCGACTTGCAAGCGCCTGTTCCATTACCATCAGTTTCAGATAGGCTGGATTACGCTCGCTCTGATGAAAGTCAGTAGTGATACGATGCTCTCTGATCAAGCCACGCACTTTGCGAAGCATCATCTGTGCTTTTTGTGGGGTCATGGCATCAATAGCCAGGCTCTTTCCAAAATGGCTCTCAAATACTTTGAGGCTTTGTTGTATTTTGGTTCTTGATTCCAATTCTTGCAGTTTCATCTTTGAATCCTTTTAGTTGCCAGTATTTAGCCAGATTTACACATTTATCCAACTGTTCTTGAGCGTATTTTAAACTAGCCAAACTCTGCGCTAGACGGTCTGCGACCACAAATCTCAGCGTGGAGTCTTGGCTGTGTGCCAGGGTATTACGGTAATACATGATTTCATCTGATCTACGTTCTACTTCTAGATCATATGTGATCAATTCTTTTGCCAGGGTATCTTTTCCATATTTGTCAGCCACACACCAAGAAATAGCTACCTTGCTGGAACTGGGTTCTGCTGCCAGTGTAGCACTTCTATAGACTTGAAAACATTGAGGTGTTCTGGTTATAGTGTAGCGGCCAAATGCACGTATGGTGTCATCTAGACGTATAATAGCATTGGGGTTGTTTAGTAAATGATCTCGGGTCAGCCTCTCCAGCATGAGCTGGGCTTGACGTTCGCTTATTTTAGGACGTAGTGTGTGAGCAGCCAGCCCACGATTCCTGTCAGGAACACTATGATTCCGATCCCCCAGTTGATCAGGCGATCGGTGTTCTTTTGACTCATGGTCTGCACCATGTCGTGGACTTCGCGGACCACTGTGTTTAGATTGATCACGTTCTGCTCCACGGCTTCCAGCTTTTCTTCCAGGTACTTGTACCTCTGAGCGCACAGTTCCACGTGAGTTTCTAGACTTTTCTTTTCGATGTCCGTTGTTTCCATTGGCCTCTTTCTTGGGTGACTCTTTATTTAGTTTCTTGGGCATGATAAGTGATGTTGATGTTGTGGCCTTGTGCTACTAACCAAGGCTCCATTTTGGCTGTTTCCGTAAGCCCTACAAGCATGGGAGTACGGTCGCTGTCGTCTTTTAATATCCAAAACTCATCGTTGTCCACGGTCCATTGTGCCTGCGGTTCTATTTCAAATGTAAACCGCCAGACCTTGGCGTTGTTTCCAGCCCAGGCAAAATCTCTAGGAATATCTGTGACCAATTCAGGATCAGTGATTTCAAATATCTGTGTGCGCATGCCTACCAACTGTAGTATGGTATCTAGATTACGTTGTTGATTGCGAGCTTGTGTGAGTTCATGAGAAGCATTTATCTGCGTACCATTCTTGCTGACGTAAGGATATTGTATGTTACGTTGAGTTCCATTTATGGCTGTAGCAGTGATATCAAACAAGCACAAGCATTCAACTTTCCGCATTGTGTTTGAGTTCATAGTATACCCTGACCTGATCTAACATTTCTTTGAGAGCAGGATCTATTTTTGCGGCACGACGGATACCACCCCAGAGTTTGTCTTCTCGTAGTGTATCCAGTTTGTCTTGTGCATGGCTGTCCATGCTAACCATTTCTCTGTCTAACTTGCCCACATGTCTGCGGTACACTGTGTGTCCACCGTCCGGGCTTTCAAAAACATATTCTCCACTCATGCAGGTATTTAAGCCGTAAAAAAACCCTAGCTAATAAACTAGGGTTTTTACTTTCACTGACTAAAGTATTAGTTTGTGAATGTTGCTGTGGCTGCTGTGGTAACAGCGTAACCAAGAGCGGCTGTCAAAGCTACGTCTAATTCACCAGCGTTTGTGTAGTCAATGCCACCAGTTGGGAATGTTGCCAATGCCAATGTTGCTGTATTGCTTGAATTTGTTGTAAACTCATACATTGCAATAGTAGCTTGTTGTTGGATTGTCTGGATAGCGATTGCCAATGAAGTGCCGCTGACAGTTGCGTTACCTGTGAATGTAACTGTACCAAAGTCTAACTTAGGACCAGCCGCGTTAACTGTAACACCGCTAACTACTGTGTTGATACCCGAGTTCCAACCTGCACCAGGTGATGATGCGCTGGTGTTTGAGTCCATTACGACTACTGGTTGAAAGTCGCCGGATGTGCGTGTAAATTGTGCCATTTTAAATCTCCTTAATATATGACCTCATTGGGTCTACTTTTATTTATACCAAACTGGAGAAATCGGGTGGTATCAGGTCAGATCAGGGTTGTTGCGAGCAAAGTTTGCCGCACTAAATCGCATGCGATCCACAAACTTCATGCCCTGTCCCACATAGCCTTCGTGTCCTGGTTCGTTGTTGATACTGGCTTGCACATCATGTGTTTGACCATCAAGCTGGCGAACCAAATCGTTTTTCAGCTTACTGATGTCAAGAAATGCTTGAAACACAGCAGCCACGGCTGCTTTGTTTTCTGTGGCCCACTCAAATATTCTTGGTGCTTTGGCAGGTTCTTTGGCCTGTATCCAAGGACCAAACCCGGCTAACAAGTTTGTAAAGTTACCTTCACGCACACGACTGTTGATATAGGTTTTCATCAACTGTGGCAGATTGGTGATTTTTCTAGCTCTGAGCTCTTGTGGGTTGAACAGTTGATCAATGGCCGCGCCTTGTGCAGTGGCTATCTTTTTCAGGCTGTTCACTGTGGCAGCATCAAGTTTGATATTTCTAGGTTCTTTGAGACTAGGATCCAGTATCAATAAACCAGGCACTGGTTTCAGCGCGGCAGCTCGTATAGGCTGTGCTTGTGCGCCAGGTGCTTCCAGTGCAGTGTGTATGACCACTGCGGCTTCGCTCTGACCAACTTTCTTACCTAGATCAGAATCTACTGGCACCGAATATGTCACTGTGTTGGGCTGGAACACATAAGAACCGTTGACCACCTGTGGTGTTGTGCTGTACAACAAATCTCCCTGGATATAGCCGCGGAAGTCTGGCGGCACAGCAGATCTCAATAGAGGAAATAGCTTCTGATACAAAGCTACCAGTTCCCCGCGTTCCCCGCCTCGCTGAGCCATGATCCGAGCAATCATGTCCGGTGATGTGGCCAAGCCATCGTAGCCTTTGGCCAAGAATCCTGCTTTGTCAGTGAGTACAAAATCGCCATTGGGCTTTCTACCAAAAATGATGGCAGGTTTGCCGTCCCATTTTACAGTGGCAGTGTTGGGCTCACGGGCTGTGTTGACAATGCCAGTGATAGCTTGTTGTATGCCTTGACTGCCCAGATCAAACACCATGTCCTCAGGATGCTCTATTCGTACTCCTTCTGTGATCATGACCATGCCTTGATTCACAATGCGATCTCTCAGTCGTGCTAAAAAGTGTACATCATTTTCTGACACAGGTGATTCAGGTTCACGCAAGCCTTCACGTGCTAGATATTCTCGAAAATCTGCCAGCTTGGCATCACGATTGGGATCTCGGGCCAGGGCCGCATAGATGTTTTCAACATTTTTTAAATCTTTTCGTGTGGCTTTTTTACCCAACAAAGTCTGAGCTACATAATCAGGATCTAGACCACCGTTGACCAGTTGGTTAGTAGTTCGACTAAACATACCGTTGGCACCCACTTTGAGACCCAGCGATTTGGCCAATGAACTCATTAACACATTACGGACCATGCCTTTGTAGGCTGAGTCAGTGCCACCTGCGTAGAAGAATGTGCCCCAATCTAGGTTAGGGAAAAACATAAAATCTGTTTGCACAAATCCTCGTTTGGGATCGCCAGTGATAGGAGTACGCAAATGCACCTCTCCACCTTTCTTGACCCACAATGCTGGATCTTCACCATGACTCTGTGCCCACTGTGTGAGCTTGGCAGCCAGTTGTTCTTTGCTTATTTCATTGAGATCCACTGCTAGGTCTAAATCTCCTGACGTGGTAGCTTTACCAGTACTTCCTAGCCAGCGTTGAGGTTTGTTAGTTTCTGGATCTATGTCGGATGTAAAATCTAAGCCAGTGAGTTGTTCTAGCCACATCACCGTGGCTGGCACATCGCTTTGATTGATTCGTTGGGTGAGTGGTTTTCCGTCTTTGTCTTTGAAGACATTGCCACCTTCAAACAGTAGCCGCACCGCCGCCTCCAATGGTTGTAGTTCCACCTGAAGCAGTTGAGGCCATGTCCATGGCCTGCTGTACAAGATCTGAATGCAAAGCAGTGTAAGTTGGAACTTCTGCACCACGAGGGTCAACAAAACGTCCTTTGGAACTGTCCCAGGTATAACGTACTTTGCTGGTTTTTCTGCCCACTGTGGTAGTGGTGTCTATCACTGTGCCATTGGGTATTACAAACACAGGATTGGCCTGTGCTTTAAGATAGCCAGGAATAAAATGTTGGGTAAAATAGTCTTTTACTGCTTCAATGCTCTGCACTGGTATGAGTGTTTTTAACGGTAGTTCGTTGACATTGACCTTGGCTGCTTTTTCCAGCCAGCTACGGAATAAGCCTCGATACTCATCATCCGTGAATGACTTGCCGGCAGCGGATTCTATACGCTTGAATTCTTTGTCCCAGGCCAAGGTCCAAGCCTGCGCCAACTGACCTGCCTGCTGATTGGCTTTTTCGTTGCCTACTTTATCAGCCAGGTCTTTATACCATTGAGGAGTGATCTCTCCTTTGAATGAAGAGAGTGCTTGTTTAATTTTTTGAGAATTCTGCGCTTGGCTGGCTTTTCCAATGGCTCGCAAATCGCTGAATACTCCTTCGTTGACAATGTCATTGACTTTCATCAGTGCGCCTTACTGTACGTGTGAACTTGGATGCGTCGCGCATCTTTATGGCGTTGATCAGTTTGCGCTGTAGATTCTCTGCTTGTTCAGCATCGTAGGTTTGTTCAATCTGCTCCATGAGACGGATGGCACTGGCAATGATATTGCTGGCACGATTTTCTATCACATGTCGTCGATCGCGGTCGATGTACATGGCATCGAGTTCTTCTAATATACTACGGGTCTTTTTTTGCATGGTCCAAAGCCTTTTTATTATTTATTGCTTTGATCTTATTAAAGGAATTTGTAAAAACAACATAAAATCCATTGTTTTGCTAGATTTTTAGTGTACAAAATCATGTTAACAATTTACTCCATTCAGGGCAGAGACTGTGAAAATCATTTCCGCGAACTGCATCTAACTTTTGTATATAATTTAAAAAATCTTGTGGTTTTGCGGTGTTGTCAACTTTAAGACTTTGTACTAATTTAATGAGTTCTGGATAATTTTGAAATTTTTCCAACAAAGTAGAATGCGCTTGTGCTGTCACACTGTTAATTTCACATTCATCTACTGCTTTTTGAAAAATTAGTTGCACAGGATCACCATAACGATTAGTTTTAAAATTAGCTTGATACCAATCGCACAACTCGTCTAGGTAATACAAATTCAAACAACTCCATACACAGTTAATATTAAACATGTGGTTGTGTGGCATATTTTCATAAAACCATTTCATAGTATCAACTACATGTCCCCAACTACTACCTGGACGTTGATAATCAAATCTTTCACCAATGTCATCGATGCTGAAATAAATTTCTACCAACTTGCATTCTTCCCAGATGTCCAGTACTTCCTGGCTGGGTTTTACTGTACCATTAGTATTGTAAAAAATTCGCACGTCCGACAATCCTTTGACTTTTTTGAGTTTTTTCAGTAAGTTTAAATGATTTGAACTCAACAATGGCTCGCCGCCACCGTGAAAGTGTACAGATTTTAAATTTTTTAGTAATTCAGGATCATCAACTTCAATCTGATTGTGTTTTTTATAACGAAAAATTTCTATGCTTTTTCCTGGATTTAATTTTTGATAGTCTGGGATCCAAGATGTACTGTTATGAACACCGCATATCACACATTTCAAATTGCAAAGATTGCCCACAGAATAGTCAATGCCTGTGGGTCCTAGAAAATCTATGTTGGTATCACTGTGATAGGTCTCGTATAATTCTTCTGACGACTGACGGCGACTTTTAATTCCTGCTTGTTCGAGATTATAACATGATTGACATCCAGATATAGGCTGATCGTTTTCTACCTGCATCATTATTGTTTTTCGTTCTGGTGAATTCCAATATCCGCTGAGATTAAAAGTGTCAGATTCTGATACACGCCCATGATAGTAGCTACAAGGACTATAACCTACTCGCTCACTACGAGACCAAATTGCTAAATTTTTATAGATTTCATAGCAAAAATATTTTTTGTCTTTCATGTTTGTTTGATCTGACCTAGCAGTTGTTTGAGCTTGTTGCTGTTGACATCGGCTGTGACTTTGGAAACTTCTCCTGTGTCTTCATTAACTGCGTCATTTACAGTACTCTTGGCCTTGATTGATTCGTAGATACTGGGCTTCTTGACAAAGCCTGAACTCTGCTGTTGATCTTCGCCGAGATCTCTGATACGCAAACTTTCAATATCAAACTCAAGATCAACTTTTTGTCCAACACCCGATGAGCTTCGAGTCTTCATCAATTGTATTTGATAACGACCACGCTCACGCATGGCCCTTGATGTAAAGATACCAAACACATTGTCTGCTGTGTTGATCTTTGAAATACCACCCGAAATGTGTGAATGATCAAACTCAATCTCTTCCACTGCCGCACGATTCAACTGTGATGCTGTGACAAACAACACATTGAGCTCTTTGGCCAAGTTACGCAGTTCTTCACTCACATACTTGTCTTTGACAAACAAGTCATTGGGGCTAACCTTGGCACTCACTGGCATGATCAAGTCCAGATAGTCTATGCACAAGAAGTCCACACGCTTGCCTGTTTTGACCTGTAGCTCTTTCAAGTAAGCACGAATGTCGTTCACAGTACTCTGCGCTGGCATGTATTTGATCTGCAGACCTCCAGACTTCTTCTGCATCATTTTGACTTTCATTTCCACTGTGTCAATGTCTTTGAAAATCTCTTTGGCCGAAGTATTGGTCATCATGGAGTCAATACGCATTGAACACAGACCTTCAGACAGTTCTAGTGTGATGTAGCAACCATTGAGTCCTGCTTGTGCCCAGTTCACTGCCAAGTTCTGCATGAACAAACTTTTGCCCGAACCTGACCCTCCGGCAAAGATCTGTAGTTCTCCGCGATTGAATCCACCATACAACAATCTGTCTAGAGCTGGCCAGCCTGTGGAGTTCTGTCCGTTGTTGTTTTTCAACGCCATGAGTCGGGCTCTAGGATCATCAAAGTAATCTGTGCCCAGGTCCTTGGTCAATGAAATCTGTACAGCATCTTTAATCAACTTTTCCACAGGATCAAAGTTGCCTTTTTCCAGCAAGTCTGCTGACTTTAAGATAGCACGTTCTAACTCTTGGCGGCGTGTGAATCCTTCAAACTCTTCCATGAACCAGTCAAGGTGGCCGTCGTTGAGTTCTGGAATCTCTTCTAGGGTTACACTGGTCACTGCCGACACCTGTCTGCGGTCTGGCAGTGTTTTGTGTTTGTCTGCGTGTTCTTTGATAAACTTTGCCGCACTACGCAGACTACGATCAAAGTTTTCATCATTATAGATGTTTTGCACTCGTACAAAACTCTGTGCGTCTTGCAACATAATCTCAAGAAACAGTCTTTGGACTTCTACTGAATAATCTTTCATAATATCTTTCGTTTTTATGTATCGATGTTGTCGATAATCTCTAAAATCATTTTGGCCAGTGTGGCATGCGTATCGGGCCCAGGGTGTGTGTCCAAGGGTGCGTTGTCTGATTGCATGTCGGCTATGCTGGTCCAAGGATTGATCCATTGGTTCCAATCAACAAGTTCAAGATTATTTTGTAGGCGTTGTTTGAAATCTTGAATTTCTTGATCAGACAGTCCTTGATATAACTGTTGAGCGTATTGACTGGCATCATCTCCTGACAGCATGTCTTCGGTCCAGGGCAACATGCCATTAACAAACCAAATGTCACAACTGGCATCATCGGCCATTTGTTGTAGTATCCTTGTGTAATCTATTACACTCATTATATTACTATAGTCGTGATTAAGCAACTGGTATTGAGCCACAAATGATTGATCAGCCAATCCATTGTCAGCATAGCTACCAATGTAGAATCCTTGTTTGGGACTGGGATAAATCCAATGTCTATGTAGCGCACTCCATTGCACAAAATAGGCATCGTGCGCTCTATCCAGCAGAGCCTTGGCCGCACGGGTGAATATTTTTAAGTTACTGGATCCACCTTCAGCTTGATTGTCAGCATGAGTGTGCATGGCCCTGGCCACAACATTGGCATATATTCTTGAGTCTTGTTGCTGTTCAGGGTATCCTGCGCCCATGGTAATGCTACATCCGCCAAAGTAAATCATACCCACCCCAACTGTTTGATTCTAGGTAACAGCACAGCGTCATACCAATGACGATTGCCCACTGCACTGTGATGTCCGTGCCAGCCAAACTCATCAAAGTCCACAGGACGATTAACTCCTTTGTTGACAGAATAGTAGGTGTCTTCAAACAAGATGCTGTGTGGATCTGCTAGAAATCGTTGTTGAATACTGCCCAACACTGGCCAGTCTGTCATGGGCTGAAATGGCTCTGCTAGGTTCGCTATCAACACATGTGGCGTCCAGCCCAGGATGTATTGTTTTAAAAGAAACAGCTCTCTCAACACCTGTGCTTCTTGCCAACTGCGGTTCCAACTCATGACATATTCCTTGCCCAGCTGATGTGTGGTAACTTGCCCTAGACCATCGTGCTCTAGTATGGGCTGACGATCCATCTCTTCAAGGTTGTTGAAAAATCTGCACCGTGTGGGAGGCTGTCCGTTGGGATCAAACACCGTAAAACGTTCAATGGGCGGAACACCAATCACAACATAATCATCTCGAGAGAAACCTGCACCAGCAACAACAAGATGTGATATACTGTCAATGTTGTTGCCAGGCCAGCTGTAGTTCTCTACACCGTGAATTTTCAAAGCAGATGCAATCAGCCCCCACCATGAATCCTGGGCACTCACACAGAATCCTGGTGTGCTGTAGCTATCTCCGTAGACGATTAATCTAGCCATTGATCTTCCTAAGCAAGTTATTACGAGCTATTTCTATTTTGATTCTACTGGTATTCCTAGCTTCAAAAATACTCAGCATAGTTGCCACTCGGCCATATTTCTTCACAGCATCATTGACGTCTTTGACATCTGCAGACCAGTTGGGCATGCTCACTGCCCACCCTAACTCTAGAGCCCGATCCACCAGCTTCATGCCTGCTTCATCTTGATCAGGTACCACTGTTATTTCTCGGTCTAGGGATCTTATCAATCGAACTTGTGCATCATTGATCTCGGCATGTAACACTGCTAGGGCGCCAATGCTGAGTGCATCAAATACTCCTTCAACCACAATGGCATGTTGCCAGTTATCTTTTTGTAGGTCTGTACCAAATACGTATCCATGCTGTATGTCTTGTATGTATTTGGGTGTTCTATCATCTAAGAATCTTGTGGTATGCCCAACTACTTGTCCATGGTGAGTGAATGGTATCATTACGCCTGGTCGCGGCATGGTCTTGTATAGAAAAGGATAATCCACGGGTATGCAACGGTCGTTGAGATATTGCAATGCTTTGTCATTCAGGGGTTGTGTGTCTGCTGGCAAGTCTCGATCTTCAAAGTCAATGTCTTGTAACTGTTGAAATACTTGCTGTCGTTCATTGAGTATGCCAGCAATATTCTTGTGTTTAAGACTTTCAAGATTGATACGCTCAATCTCGTTGCGATCAACATTGAGCCATCCCAAAAGTTTGCGAGCTTTGAATGATAAGTTTCGTCCCAACACAAAGCTGGCAGTGAATCCACAGTTAAAACAGTGATAACTCCAACCTTGGTCTGTAGATTTAATACCACCTCGCTGTCGGCGATCTGCTGATTCGCCATTATGGACACAGCAAGGTGCGTTGAAACTTATCCAGCCTGAGCTGGTGTTTTTACGTTTGCCGGGTAGATAAGAAAGGACATCGATCACTCTAGCATTTTAGCATACTTTATGTGTTCAATCAAGTGGTCTGCTATGAGTTGATGGCCTTTTTCGTTGGGATGACCGCCTTGAGCAAATGGTTCCACTCCAAGATCGGTTTTCTTTTGGTGCAGTATTTCTCGAAAGCTAAGTCCGGGATAAATCAAACTGGGCACAGTGACACCGTAACGATTGGGCAACACTGAAAACTGTACCACAGGTATTCCGTATCGACTGGCGGCCTGATCAAATAGATTAATAGATTGTTGAAAGTTGTACTCGGCCCAGTCAGAGTGGTAACTCATGCCCAACCAAAGTTTTTGTAGTTTAAACCAGTTGTCGTCAATGTCTGGATTGGGTTGAGTCAGCCAGGTGCCATGCATGTGTCGATTCCACTGTGGGTCTTTGCGGCTGATTTCGTGCAACGGATTAAACCAACTCTGTCGAGTGGCATCAGTGTGTCCTACCAAGAACAACACATCATCTGTGCTCTGACCGTTGCGTAGGTACCACATAAAGTTCCAACGCATGCTTTCCAAGCTAGAACCAGGAAAAGCCATGTTGTCTAGCTCAAGACCAAAATGTTCAGCTATCCGCCCAGCATAACAGTGCTGAAGCCTATAGGAACGATTTTCGTCATAGTGATCTCTAAACTGATCTTCTGACAGGTTTCTAAATTCAGGCGCGATTAACTCATCGCCATAGGTCCAGCTATCGCCAAATACTACCAGTTTGCGTATCTTCATCTAAATGCTATTGAAGTAATAAATCCGTTGTTGACTGCGGCATTGGGACTATTGACATAACCTTCACCACCGGTAACTACCACAGCACCTGAGATTGTTCCTGAAGATGCAGTTGCATAAGCAGTGGCACCTGTGCCTTCACCTACTATGTCTATGTTGGGAAAGGGTGTGGAGATCCACTGACTACCTTGATTGTTTAAAGCAATATTGGTCACTGCACCACCACTTACAACCACATTGCCAGCTACCTTGGCTTTGTAACCGTATTGGTTGATTTCAAAACGAACATAGTTGTGATATCCTTCGATATTCCAGTGATCTCGTTCTAGTTGATTGATGTATTGGCGCTGACTGCCTATGTCATACCATGGACCCAGCTGTGTGTTTGATCCTTGTGGTTTTACGTTGCCTGAAAAGTTGTCAAAGGTCATTTGGAACGTGACCAAGGGACGACCTTGTACATACACAAATGATGTATGATTACGATTGGGATCGTCCAAGCTGATTTCTGGATTGGTGGGCACCGTCATTATTTCGCTGGGCACAAAGCTAGGATACACTGAATCTAGTACATCTGCTTTGCCACGACCACCACTGTAGGCGTCTGTAAACACAGGTTCGTACAGTGTGCTGGTCACTGTGTTGCGCTCCAGGCTCCAGCCCACAGGCTGTGCATCAATGGAGTCAAGCTCTGTTGATAGCAGTGTTACTTTGGCTCGTCCGTAGGTGGCATTCAGGATCTCCAAGTCTTTGCTCAACAGCAGGATGTCGCCATTGGTGCTGATCAGTCTAAATGTAATGGTACTGCCTGTGATGTTCACAGGTTTTTCGTCTTGATTAACGAACTGGAATAATATGACGTTGTCCACGCCACGATGTATTTTTAGATTTTTTGTGTACACAGGTTGCCACCTCCGGTCAAAGTAAGCACCACTGGTATCAATCAATAATACCTGTTGTTTTTGCTGATATAAATAGGCAGTGGTAGAATACATTATAATAATTTCCTAAAGATATTTATGGGCACAGAGATCTTCGCTAAAATAGCAGAACGCTATCCTTTTATAACATTCTGTTCTTATGCAGGCAATGAATACATCGGTGTGGTACAGAATCGTGATGATGCTGTGACAACTATCTATGACTTTGGGAACATATCCAATCCTGACCTTAAAAAACTGTTCCTAGAACTAGCCAATCAATGGTGGTGGGAAAGCAATCGTAGCATACCCATAAACATATTCTTGAAAAACGACTGGGAGATATTCCGTCCTTTCTTAAAGACTTTTGTCAACAAAGATTTGGAAATATTGTACGGGCCTTGCACCAGCCTAATAGACCTGGCTCGTAAAAAGAGCAAACGTAAATCAATAACTCTAGTCCGCAGAATGGACTAGATTCATGTGCAAAGCTACCAACTGTGCGTAGCCCACTGCATGGCTTTTCTTGAAAAAATAACTATCATCTAAAGGTTGGGTCCAAATGTCCTGCGCTATTGCAGGCCACCCACCCTGGGCCAAGTGACGTTTTGCCGGACGTATCACTGCCAACAACATGGCCATTCTAGGAATGCTGTTGGGTTGGAGTTGTTTTACCAAATCATAGTGATTACCAATGTGTGCAATGCGTTCACAAAACTCTTGCTCTTGCAATCTATGCCAAGGTGGTTCCTGTGCCAACATCTCATCATAATGCGCTTGATCCCGGATCAACTGATACACAGTCATATTCAACAAATCTATCTTAAAGTACCCACGTTGTTCAGCTTCTTGATAGTCTATGGCCGCACACCCATGCACAGGATCTTTGGGTATTGCAGTGATGTAAACACCCGAGTTATGTCGACGTACTTTGTTATCTACTGTTTGTCGTGCAGGAACATGCTGTATTAACTTCAACACTTGCTCTCTGTCTGCTAGGTCAATGTCTACGTCTGCACTCATTACCAACCTGCTTTCTTCAACATTTCTCTAGCATATTCTTGATCTGCTGGATAGTCGCGGAACTTCTTTTGCCAAAACTCTGGATCAATCCAGGGCCATACAATCTTGGTTTGATCTGGATCCATGTTTTCTAACCAGGCCTGCCCACTTTCGCAGTTATACAATACCCAGGCACTTAGCCGACCTGTACTCACAGCATAGGCAACAGCATTG
>Ga0114968_10002183_pt1 | contig 15089 bp, 19 predicted proteins | sample M_130807_EF_Meta_FD_87020 | JGI IMG/M metagenome (GOLD analysis project Ga0114968, IMG submission 87020) | Freshwater microbial communities from Lake Montjoie, Canada to study carbon cycling - M_130807_EF_MetaG | ecosystem: Environmental > Aquatic > Freshwater > Lake | place: Lake Montjoie... | reverse complement strand
GGCGATGCCAAGTAGATTAAGCAACTTTTCAGATGCTGTCGGGATGACAGGCTGCGCCATAAGAGCAAGGTTACGCAGAATTTCGGCAGTCACGTAGAGAATGGTTTCCATGCGGGCTGGATCTGACTTGCGCTTGATCCACGGTTCTTCGCTCGCAAAATAACGATTGGCTTCTGCAACAACGGACCAAATCTCCGCTAGCATTGTATGCAGAGCGTAATCCTGCATGGCGGCGCGCGCCTTTTCAGCCAATGCATCTGCCTGCGAGAGAATGGCTTTATCCGCATCGGTGAATTCACCATGCGCGGGTACTTTTGCCTCGCAATTTTTATTGATCATCGACAAGGAACGCTGCGCCAAATTGCCAATGTCATTGGCAAGATCAGCATTGATGCGATTGACAATCGCTTCATGAGAATAATTGCCGTCCTGTCCGAAGGGCACTTCGCGCAAGAAGAAATAGCGCATCTGGTCAACGCCGTAATGATCAGCCAGCGTGAACGGATCAATGACATTGCCGACAGACTTTGACATTTTCTCTCCGCGATTGAAGAGAAAACCATGAACCACAATTTGCTTTGGCAAAGGCAGATCGGCTGACATCAAAAAGGCAGGCCAGAAAATAGCGTGGAAGCGCGTGATATCTTTGCCAATGACATGGGCATCGCAGGGCCAATATTTTCCGCGCGGACCTGATAGATCCGGGAAACCCGTCGCAGTGATGTAATTGGTCAGCGCATCGACCCAAACATACATGACATGTTTGGGGTCATTGGGAACTTGAATACCCCAATCAAATGTCGTGCGGCTGATGGAGAGATCATTCAACCCGCGCTTCGCAAAAGCGACGATCTCGTTCTTGTATTTGTCCGGCGTAATGAAGTTTGGATTGGCTTCATAATGGGCCAGAAGCTTGTCGCCATAAGCGGAGAGTTTGAAGAAATAGCTTTCTTCTTTTACCCATTCGACCGGTGTGCCGGTCGGCGCAAAACGCTGTCCATCGCGCTCGGTCAATTCGCTTTCATCGTAATAGGCTTCATCGCGAACTGAATACCAGCCTTCATATTTATCGAGATAAATATCACCCTTGGCGAGCATGCGGTTCCAGATTTCCTGAACCGACTTTTTGTGCCGTTCCTGAGTGGTGCGAACAATATCATCAGCGCGCGCATTGAGCTTTTCGCCCATGGCTTCAAATTGAGCGGCCGTTCGGTCTGACAAGGCTTGCGGCGTGATACCTTCACGTGCCGCGGTCTGCTGCATTTTCAGACCATGCTCATCCATGCCGGTGACGAACAAAACGTCTTTGCCATCGAGGCGTTGAAAACGGGCAATGGCATCGGTCGCGATACGCTCATAGGCATGGCCGATATGAGGCGCACCATTGGCGTAGGGGATCGCGGTCGTGATGTAAAAAGTCTGGCGCGCGGCCATCTCAAAATCCCTGTCGAATCCAGTTCGCGTAGCTCAGGAGCGAGCGGCGCGCGTGGCGGCGGCGAGATCGGCGAAGATCGACAGGATCAGCGGTCTTCTGTCGAGATTGAACGCCTCGGTTTCCCGCGCGGACGCGGCGATCTTCTCCCATACCTCGGCATAGGGCGCAAGGCGGGCAGCCCCCGCCCCAGCTGATGCCCGTACCGTCGTATCAATCCAGTCAAAGACGGCGGTCAAAGTCGTCTCGAAATCCTCCCGTCCCTCCCGACCTGTGAGCGTATCGGCCAGATCATGCACGGCGAGCCAATCAACCTCAGGCAAATGAGCAAGGAGCCCGTCAAGACGGTGCGCCAGTGCCAGCCCCGCGCCATCCAATAGTTTCATGGCCTCGCGAACAGAGCCTTGAGCCCGATGCGCGGCGGCATCGAGATCGCCTGATTTCATCTGCGCCCATGGCTCGCCAGCCGCTTTCAACGCGCTCACGACATCTGTGTCCGTGAGTGGCTCGAGCATGAGCATGCGGGCGCGAGAGCGAATGGTCGGCAGAATGTCAGCCGGACGATGTGCAATCAGCAGGAAAAGGGATCGCGCCGGCGGTTCTTCAATCAATTTCAAAAGAGCATTGGCGCTTTCTTTATTGAGGTCATCGGCTGAATCGAGAATGGCAACCCGCCAGCCGCCTTCACCAGAAGCCTGTCGGAAGAGATCGATCAAACGACGTACATCTTCAGCGCGGATACGAGTGAAATGCTTTTTCGTTTTGAGGTCCCATTCGCGCCGCGTCAGCAAGAGATCACCATGAGACAGAGCGGCGATGCGCTTGGCTGCTGGATGATGCGGATCAACGGAAAGATCAGAGGCCGTTTGCACGGCAGGCTTGCTCGGATCAGGATTGGCAAGAACAAAGCGCGCGAATTGCCAAGCGAGGCTGGCTTTTCCAATGCCTTCACGCCCGCCAATGATCCAGGCTTGGGGCAAGCGTTCGGCGCGATATGCATCAAGAATTTGAGCCTGTGCGCGATCATGCCCGAAGAGTTTTAGTGTCTCGCGGGGATGTGGCGCATCGAGAAAGCGGTCGCTCTCGGGAGGTGCTTCAATATCCTTCGCGCGCGCCATCAGCTCTGCACTCCGATGAAGCGGGTTTCAACATAGCTCCAAATATCTTGAGCTATCTCATCGACAGAGTGGCTCGCATCGATCACCACACAGCGCTGCGGGTTCTTTTCAGCGATTGTAAGAAATGCTGTTCGCAAGCCGCGATGAAAATCAATCGCCTCAGATTCAAAACGATCTGCCTTGCCATTGCCACGCCGAGCATCGGCGCGGGCAAGCCCCTCTTCCGCCGGGAGATCGAGGATGAATGTGAGATCAGGTACGTCGTCACCAACGGCAAGCTTTTCCAGCTGGTCGATAAAGCTTTCAGGCAAAGCTCCGCCTTGATAGGCGCGCGTGGAATCGGCAAAGCGGTCGCAAACTACAAAAGCGCCACGTGCAAGTGCCGGACGAATGAGCTTGTCGAGATGATCAACCCGTGCAGCTGAGAAAATCATCGCTTCTGAAGCGGGCGAGAGTTTATCTTCGAGTCCTTCGAGCAAAACCTTGCGCAAAGCCTCGGCATTGGGCGTGCCACCAGGCTCGCGCGTTGCCAGGGCTTCAAACCCTAGCGCACGCAAGTGCTCAACGAGCCGGGCGACTTGCGTCGATTTCCCAGCCCCCTCGCCGCCTTCAAATGTAACAAAGTGCCCTTGCCTGCTCAATGAAGCCCCTCGGAATCATGCCCGCAGAAACTAGGTCGCAAAGTGGCTTAGGCCAAGCGCAGAACCATGCCTGAGATGGAACGAAGGCGAATTCCCCTCACCTATCCACGCTCACGTCCCTTGTAGGGCGCATCTAAAGAGCGTTTGGGGCCAATTATCGGATCAAGCCGAGGGAGGTTGGACGGGGTGGTGGCAGCGGCATGAAGCCCATCGAAGCTGCAGGAGCAGCTTTGGGAATGGCTGTCATGCCAGATGCCACCGGCGCAAGCGTCGTGGCTTGAGCAATCTGTACAGGGGCAACAGCAGGTGCCGGACGCGCACCCGGCAGAAGACCAATGGCGATGGGGCGGCGCACAGGCATTGCGGGGATCAAGTCTTCTTCGTCTATTTCTTCCAAAGCATCAGCCGCATTTTGCACAGGTATGGCTGCACGCTGCGCTACAGGCTTTGGTTCTTCCGCACGCGAAAAGAGCGTTGCGACAACGCTTGTCTTTTCTTCGCGTGCCGGTTTTTCTTCCATCTCGGCCACCATGACAGGCGAGCCTTGTGGTGCCCCATCAAAAGTGGCTGGCTTTCCATCATCACGCAAAGTGGCCATCAAAATCTGATCGTCGGATCCGGTCAGACCTGCGGGTTTGATATAATCCACTTTGATATTGGCTGTGCCAATGCGTTTGAAATCCAGCGCATCAGCAACACGTGAAGACACATCCATAATGCGGTCAGAATGGAAAGGGCCACGATCATTCAAGCGCACGATCATCGAACGACCATTGGTCACATTCGTCACGCGCACATAGCTAGGTAAGGGCCAAGTCGGATGGGCAGCAGTCACCGAGCGCATGTCATAGACTTCGCCATTAGACGTGCGACGACCATGAAAGGCTGAGCCATACCAGCTGGCTTTACCCGACTGAGAAGCATTAGCGGAAACTTCTTTGGGTGTGTAAGTGCGCCCGGCAATCATATAGGGCTTGCCGACAAGATAACGCCCGCCACCTTTCGGCACAGCTTCACCGTCAGCCACGACTTTCTGGCTTGCCGCGCCATAAACGGAAGACGGGAAATATTCCTTGGTCTTCTTACCAGGTGCCTGCGAACAACCAGCCAATGCAAACGCTACAAGCGCTGCCAGACAAAGCTGAGTGGGTTTGGGGAAACCGGCGCGACCGGTGCGGTTAAAACGCATGAGGCAAGACGCGGAACGACACTCCACTGAACACTACTAGGAAGTCTGCCTCAATTCCATGAACTTGGCCATGACTTGGCACAAGCACTTGGGGAGAATCAAACAACCCAGCAAAGTCACCTTTGGCTGTTGGGGGTTAACGAAACGTTCCGAGAGGCTGGAAGGCCGCTGATCAGTCAGTTTCAGTCTCAAAATGGGACAAAAGTGGGACTAAAATCAGTTATTGCGGTCGCTCGTCACCTATACGGGCTATGCCGGAGAGACCATCATCACGCTCCCAGGCCAGCCTTTTCTCGTCCACGGGACGCAGAACAAAGCAGAAAGTGCGCCCATCATACCAACTCACCCATTTTTGGCAGAGCCTGCTTCCATCGATCCACCAACGCCCAGAATCCTGCGGTCTGGCCAATCGACCAAGGCCTGTCGCCTCACCCTGCGCATCAAGCCGCCCATCCCTGTAATAATTCATCGGAAATTCACCACCAAGGGGGGTGGCGAGATAGATGCGACGGCCAGAAACAGCGCGGTCCAAGGCTGACCCAGCCAGAGGCGGCGGATCGGCAGCCAGAGGGGAAGTCAGGGCGATTAAAAGGAGAGCGGCAAAACGGATCATGACCTATTTACGCAGAAAGGACCGAAATGGACCCTTCAAAAACCCGCGAGCGGTTGACCGAAGGCGCCGCCCCTCCTAGAGAGAGCGGCACGGAAGGGTGGCCGAGTGGTTTAAGGCTCTAGTCTTGAAAACTAGCGTAGGTGAAAGTCTACCGTGAGTTCGAATCTCACCCCTTCCGCCATTATCTTTTCCAAATAAGTGATTTTTATAAAACGTTCGCTCTTATGCTGAACCCTATCCCTGACATGACCCCTTAAGCTTATTTCTCAGAATCAAACGCACTGCGATGAATTGACGAAGCAGGCGAAGTCTGAAGGACTCATGTTGACCGCCGCCAAAATACAAAGGCGAACGTAATATGATGGGGCTTTATGAATTTAAACTGAGGCAAAAAACTATAATCTTATGCCCTATACGCTGATGCAAATTCTAACCGAAACGCTGTCACCTGCTCCTAAGTTTTCTTTGTGACGAATATCTGACTTGACTGGCAGCAGATACGCGCCTGCTTTTGTGTCTGGGAAGACAGATGTTTTCCATTCACTCTGGCCAATCCTTGCCGTCACCCGCACAGATCCCCAGCCGCGACGTTTGTGGTGACTCAAGAATTTAATTTGCTCGGAAGCGACTTTGGGAAGAGTCACAAAAAACCATGATGATTTTCCGGAATACATCCATAAATCGGCAGTGAATGTGAAATCTAAATCACTCATGGATGCGCTCACTCAAGTGAGCTAAATAGTCGCGGTAAGTTTTCCCAGTTTCAGTTTTGAAAACATCACCCGTTATCTCACAAAATGATATTTTATCGACGCGAAACACCCTGAATTCATCGCGACATTCACACCAAGCCGTCAGCGTCCAGACCTTTCCCCAATATTCAAGTCCAAGCGGCCTTACTATTCGAGACGACTTTTTCTTGACTTTATTGGTATAGATTATCTTTAGCTTGTTCTTTTCATCTAATGCGCAACGCAATTTTGCAAGCACATCTCGAGTCTGTGTGTCGCTTTCGAAGTAAATATGAGCAAGCGGTGCAAAGGTTTTTCCGCGTTCCTTGGCTGGCAATGCATCCTGTATCTTGATCGCAACTTCTTTTGCAGCAGCCGCGACATCGTGATCGGCTACTGCTTTCACCATATTGATGCCAAGCTGAATAGCTTGCAGCTCGAGTGGTGAAAAATGGAGTGGTGGAAGCTCGATAGACTGCCGAATAACATAGCCAATGCCGCGCTCTCCCTCAATAGGAATGCCTGAGGCAATAAGGCCGTGAATATCGCGATACACGGTGCGAACCGATACGCCGAGCTTTTCAGAAATAAATTCAGCCGTTTGCAATCGCTGACCGCGCAACAGCTGAATAATCACAAAAAGTCGATCTACTTTTCTCATTTGTCTCCACTGACAGAATAACTTTTAACAATCTCCAAATGAATGATACCGCAATCAGGGTTTTGTGGATCAACCTGCTCCATCATTGAGAAATAGGCACCACAGGCGGGATTCTTTTGAGATGCGAGCAAGGCTTTTTCAGCCTCTTCTGAATTGGCCCAATAAACAATATCTGCCCATGCACGCCCTTTAATATGGAGAAGCTCCCTCTTCATATATCCGCTCTGCTTTAGCAAAAAATGATCTTCAAAAATTTGCGATCTTTCGATCACTTCAGCATCTGTCACACCTTCTTTAATGATAAATCTGGCGAACTCGACTGTTGTTTTTTCTTTCGCAGAGGGTGCAACAGGTGGGGTTGAGCGAAGATCTGAAGCAATGACTGATTGAAAATTGTCTTTCATGAGCATGTCCTTTTTTGCTTAATCTTGATTGGTAAGGACGCTCATAGCATAGCACTCCTGACACCTTTTGTCAGGAGTGTTGAGGTTTTTGCACACCCGCTCATCCATCACTCCCCTGAATTTTCTTCCTGTTTATTTCGCATGTGATGCGCCAGAGAGTGGATTTGCGGCAGAACCAATTCATCGATGTCGGGGCGATTGCCCACAACTTCCCGCCAAGCCCGCATGAAGCAGGCGAGCCAGCTCTGGATTTCGGGCGTAGCAATGGGGGCGTGCAGATGGCGGGCGCGCAGCATGGGCGGGCCGCGCCGTTCCACAAAAAGCTGCGGGCCTCCCAACCAGCCTGAAAAATATTCAAAAAGCTTTTGATTGCTATCGGACAAATCAGAGGGGTGAATGGCGCGCGCCGCTTGGCCTTCTGGCGAAGTATCCATCAATTCATAGAAGCGATTGACAAGCTTGCGAACCCCCGCCTCGCCCCCGATAATCTCATAAACTGTTTGCCCCTCGCTCATCTCAAACCTCAAAAAACCGCATGGTCCCCGCGATCATCGGCAACTTTGCCCTGCACCATCCGTTGATAATGATCTGAGAGTGTTTGCGTGCCATAGCTTGGCGTTGCATCGCCATCATAACATCCGGTGACGGGGTTAAGCACGAGCATGGATTCGCGGGCATAATAAAGTCCGATACTGGCCAGTTCTGCTTTGTCTGCAAATTTGCGGCTAAACAGGCCAAGCCCCGCCAAACAGGCCCGAATGAAAGACAATAGACCAATCGGCATGCGTTGATATTTGGGATCGCGACCAGTAGCAGCAAAAATGAGAGCGCCCTGCTCACGTGGCGTGAGCGCGGGCCCGGGCCCACCAATCGGCAGGATTTTGTTCCAGCGACTTTCGTCTGTCAGACAATCAGCCATATATGAGCCAAGATCTTCATCACTGATCGGTTTGCAGGCCGTCATTGTCCCATCACCAAAGTGAATATAAGGCTTGCCGGCTTTCACCCGCGCCACTTGTCCAGAGAGCGATTTGAAAAAAGCGGTTGGGCGGACGATGGAATAAGTAACGCCAGAAGCGATTAGCTCAGCCTCGAAGGCGAGTTTTGCCTTTTGAAATGCAAGTAAGGGCTTTTGAACGCAAATAGCCGAGAGCAAAATAACATGTTTGACGCCCACGTTCTTGGCAGCGCGCAAAGCCTCGACATGAGCGCGGTGATCTATTGCCCAAGCATCTCGCTTCACGCCAGTCCGCGAGGCCAAACATGAGACAAGTGCATCAAAAGTTTCGCCCCTAAAACCATCGTTCTCAAGGGAGGCGGGATCAGTCACCCGCCCTTCCCGCAATTCAATCCCCGGGAGAAGCGGGCGCGCTTTTGCACGATCTCTCACAAAACAGACGACGTGATAGCCTCTTGCTTGCAAAGCGTGCGCAGTCGCGCGACCAATAGTACCTGTCGCGCCGAGAAGAAAGATACGCTTTGGACGAGAGCTGTTTTTAAGAGCGGACATTGAGAGAGGTTATTCAGGCTTATGGGCTTTTTATGATGCTAGAAAATGATTAATTCAAACAGACCAAATATTCAAGATCATTACATTGATTGTGAATGGTTGCTTAGGTCAACTTGAGCCCTTCTCGCATGTAATGGTTCCCCATCTATAAAAGTGCTGATGGGACCCTGGTCAAACAACGGCTGCGAGACATCATTGGCTATAACTTCCATCCTGTAGCCAATACCACATTCAGATTTGATCATGCTGTGATGGGTTGAGCAGGTTTCAATTTTGCGCCTGATCTGGCGTATATAAACTCTCAAATAAATAGAAGCATCAGAATGCGCAGGTCCCCAGACAGCGCGCAATATTTCTCGATGGGTCAGCATTTTTCCGCGATTGATTAAGAAATATTGCAGGAGATCAAACTCCTTTGGTGTGAAAGCAATGGGTTTGTTGGCCACAAACACTGCATGTCTTACGAGGTCTAAACGTAAGCAACCATTGCTTAACTCAGGTGCACCGGCTGCCTGGACTGCGCGGGTGCGCAGTGATGCTTTTGTGCGCGCAATCAGAACATCCGAATGAAAGGGTCGACCTAAATAATCATTTGCACCCAGTAACAAAAATTCAACCAGTTCCAATTCGCTGGAATGAGCAGACAAAATGATAATGGGTGTCTGAGTAACCGAGCGTAATGCGGGAATTAAGTTGCTTGCATTACAAACAGGAAATTCATGATCAATGAAAATCAACTCAGGATGCAGCGTAAGACACATGCGCAGGGTTTGCATCCCGGGCGCAATTGAACAGATTTGATAATTTGTATCCGAAAAAACACGTCGCAATATCTTTTCAGAACTTTTATCTGAACTGATATTTATGATTGTTACACGTTTTTGCATCGCTCAACTCCTGAAGGATGCAACAATAATGAATGTTTGAGCAAACAGGATTGTCCAAAGGAAAAACAGCAACTTTCAACAGAGGTAAAGATAGAGATCCAAAACACTATATAAAAAAGGATACGCTTATGCTGAAAATAACGCGATCATTTATCATGACAATCGTTTTAGTCACTTTTGCGGGGCTCTCAAGCCCAGCTCAAGCCGGTACACCAGAAGATCTCAAGGTTGATGCTCAACAAGCCTTGGCGCTTTTAGTCAAAGCGAATCCAATCGCCTCAGTCGTGTCAAAAAAGGCAAAGGCTACATTGATTTTTCCCAATATCGTAAAGGCCGGTCTTATATTTGGCGGCGCTTATGGTGAGGGTGTCTTGTTAAAAGGGAAGCAGTTTGATGGATATTTTAATTCCGTCAGTGTCACCTTTGGCTGGCAAGCGGGCGCGCAATCCTATGGATATGTTGTGTTCCTGATGACGGATCAAGCCGTTCAATATATCCGGGATACGCATGGTCTTGAAATTGGTGTTGGGCCGACAGTTGTCATTGTTGATGAAGGCGGCGCCCGCAACTTGTCATCATCAACATTAAAACATGACGCTTATGCTTTCATCTTTGATCAGCAAGGACTCATGGCGTCCCTCAGTATCGAAGGGACTAAAATATCCCGTATCAAAAAATAATGAAATTATGAGAGGCGGACATGCCGATATCTGATGGACTGGCAAACGAAACCGAATATGAAAACGTATTCCGTCAATATCTGGATGTCTGCAATCAGGCGATTGAGAGGAACAAAGACAAATTTCCCTATACTGAAATTTGGAATGCGCGCCTCAAAGGGCCAGAGAAAAACTCACTCATACACGCTGTTGTGTTTGATGATCGACCGAAACTTGCCTATTTGCTTCGTCTAACACCAGAGATGAAAATAGAAATAACCGAGAAAAAGGAATTACAAACAAATGAGGCCTGGCCTTTTTCTTATCAATATATGAAGCGCGTTATCAATCATCCTGAAAAATACATCACCAATCCAGCCCGATTACAGTGGGGCTGGTTGCAATATCTTCTAGAGCCAAATTAGGATGTTCGAAATAACCTTTGTTTATTTTGGTTTGCTGATGACATGATGTGAAAAATAACAACCGTCCACATAATGAAGCAATTTTTTAATGGACGATATTTTTACATGAGAACCCGTAATTTTTGTGCCTGTAGAATCTCGCAATATATTCAAGGCTCTTGAAAATGTAGGTCCCTTCATACCGAGTAAATTAGCTATGAGACGCTTGTCATAAGGCAATTCCAATTCGAAGCCGTCTCGATGATCTTGGACAAGACATAAATCAAGAATGAAACAACCAATGCGCTGGGGTGCGCTATAAAGCAAGAATTGCTCAACTTGCATCTCATGACGCCGTTGATATTGAATCATCGACGTCATCATATTCATTGCCAATTTCGGGTTAGCCGTGATTTGAGATTTCAGCAAAGAGATGGGCATGCTGAGGATTAGCGCATCCTCGACTATTTGGGCCGTCGCAGCATGGTGACCATTTTCAAATAAAGACGATTCCCCTGTCACGGCAAATTTTGAAATCATAGCAAGGATGACCTCATCACCAGACTCGGTCATATGTAAAAGTTTGATCCATCCTGCAATGATGACATAAAAAAACTGAGCAATTTCACCCTCTAGATATAGGTTTTGCCCTTTGACAAAAGTACGGGAATGAGACGCTGCAGCAAAAACTTCAATTTCAACTTCATCCAACCCTTTAAACAATGGCAAAGACCTTAAGAGATCCATTGCAGCATCGCGAGATGTAATGCGTGAAGTTCTCTCGATCACAGGCTTCATGACACTTAAAAATTCCTTGGTTAAATGAATACTCAAAATAATTAAGGCGTATCAATTTATTAAATAAGAAATCAGTGCAACTGAAAGATCATTTATTCATCGTTTGCAAAAAAGCAACATATCATGCTTCCTGGCTTCAGTTTTATAAAACACTTCAATATTTATGATTGCGACAAAATCGCTTATGCCAATCTTATGATGTTAGATAAATCCAGTATCGTTTCTTTATTTCCGAACATTTATATCGACTTAAGCTGCAAATGGCAGCTTAACCCAGTCGGAGTTTCCACATGAACAAGGAACAGATTCAAGGCAAAGCTGAGCAGTTTGCTGGTAAGCTGAAGGAAAAATGGGGAAAGCTCACGGGCGATGATATCGCGCTTTACAATGGCAAGCGTGAGACTTTTCTAGGAAAGCTGAAAGAACATTATGGTCTTTCCAAGGAAGATGCTGACAAGCAAATCAAGGAACTTGAAAACGCGACACATGATACCCTTGTCAAACCAGCCTGATTTTTAGTCAATTAACAAAAGTCGCCCGCTCATTTTTTAAGCGGGCGATTTTTTGTCTTTACTAATAAGGACTCGTCGAGCTTTAGCTCGCTAGTAATTATGTAAAATAATATAAAAAAACACATCGCATCTTTATATTCAAAGTTACATTCTGTTGATGGCTCTAGTGATGAGGATCACATGACGATATCAACACTGCTCCTAATATTTCTATTTCTTGTTTTAATTGGTGTCTTGCCAACATGGCCCCATAGCCGGGAATGGGGATATTACCCCAGCGGCGGAACAGGAATTCTTTTGATCATAATATTATTGCTGGTTCTCAACGGACGTATTTAATTTCAAAAAAAGGAATATTCCATGACACAGAAAATCAATTTCTCAATCACGCGCCCCATTTGGTTGTTTGCTGTTGTTGCAACAACAAGCCTTACGCTTGCCGGCTGCGCAACTGAGCGCCATTCGATGCAACGTGCGCCCGGATCATATGAAAGCAATGAATCCTTCACGGATTCGAAGGGAACGACGACCACGAATAAAACGAACACAAATGTTTCGATCGACAGTCGTGGTCATCGCAAACAAAGCATTACGTCGGAAAGCAGCCGTGATCCACGTGGTCTTATGAATAAGACGACCACAAAAAAGAACACGACAACATCAGAAGACTAATCTCAAAAAAATCTGTATTCCTCGTAACCATAGGCGTTCAGCCATGTTCATTATCAAACCGATCATTTTAGTGATGACCGGCCTTGTTCTTCTGAGCGCTTGTGGGCGAAGGCCCGTTGATCGGGCAATCAGCGGCGGGGCCATTGGCGCTGGCGTTGGTGCAGTGGCGGGTGCGGTTGTCGGGGGCAATCCCGGCACCGGCGCAATAGTGGGAGGTGCTGTGGGTGCAGCCGCAGGCGGGCTCACGACAAAGCGCACAATTTATCTTGGTAAGCCTATTTGGAGACAATGACCCAGGCCGGTTCAGGGTGATCCGGTTTGTTCCCAACCCTATTTTTGTAATGATTTAGGTATTAGCAGCTTGACCCATGCCGTTCACGCGGGGTCATGCCTGCTTGGGTTGGGGTCAATTTATTTACAAACCTTGACCTGCGCCCAAGGCGCTGATGCAATAGGAAAAACCGGGCGCCCGAAAACAAGACCGCCCGACGGGAGAAGAATATGGCCGCAAGAGCCCCACTGCCCGATGCCTATCTTGAATGGGTGCATAAACAGGGCGTGCCGATCATAGAAGATTTCGGCATCGACATCCGCACAGTGCCTGTCGCACCCTGGGCACGTTACGGGATGAACGGCGCCTTCTGCCATCTTAAAGGCCGGGATGATTATATCTCTATCTTCGCTTTCGAGCTTCCACCCGGGGCAAAATCTGCTCCGCTGAAGCATATTTGCGAAGAGGTCATCTATGTGATCTCCGGACACGGATCGACATCCGTGACGCTCGAAGATGGCCGCAAGCATTTCTTTGAGTGGGGCCCCAAAAGCCTTTTTTCAATTCCGCTCAACGCCACGCATCAGCATTTTAACAGTTCCGGTCGTGAACCAGCGCGCTTTGCTTCGGTCAACAACATGGTTTTCACCATGAATTGTTTCCGGGATGAAGATTTCATCTTCAATTGCCCTGTTCCGTTTAGTGAGCGTGCTGGCAAGCCTGATTATTTTGTCGGTGACGGTGAATTCATCTCTATTTCACCCGGCCGCCATCAATGGGAAACAAATTTCGTTCCCGATCTCTCAGCTTTTGAATTGAAACAATGGTCGCAGCGTGGGGCCGGTGGCTCCAATCTGCGCTTCATGCTGACCGAAAACACGATAGGTGCGCATTCATCCGAAATGCCAGTTGGTACTTACAAGAAAGGGCACCGCCATTTCGATGGCGTCTGCGTCTTCGCGGTCACGGGTCAGGGCTATTCCCTGCTCTGGCATGAAGATGATCAGGAATTCACCCGCGTTGATTGGGAACATGGCTGCGTCTATTGCCCGCCTGATTCCATGTTCCACCAGCATTTCAACATTTCAAACCACCCTTCCCGCTATCTGGCACTCCAAATCGGCACGGTGCGTTATCCTCTTCTGCAGATGAAGCGCGATATCTGGACGGTTGGCGTCGACAAGGATGTGAAGGAAGGCGGCGCGCAGGTCGAATATCAGGATCAGGATCCGCGCGTGCATGGCATATGGCTCGATGAAATAGCCAAACATGGCGTTGAATCGCGCATGGGGCCATTTATCGACGAGACCCAGTTTGCGGGGGCAAAGAAATGAACGAGACCATGCACCCCGACCTCGACAGCAAATTTATGGTCGATCCCTATTTGAATTGGGTGAAGGCCGAAGGCGCCACCATTCATGAAGGGCCCGCACTCGATCTCTTAGCACTCGATGTGAAGCCATGGGCGCGCTTTGGGATGAAAGGCGCCGTCTGCCATATTGACGGACGCTGTGACTATCTCACCGCCTTCCTCTTCGCGCTGGAAGCAGGCCAGTCATCGGCGCCTGTCCGTCACACTTATGAAGATGTTTTTTATGTGCTCTCCGGCAATGGAGAAACACAGATCACCCTCTCAGACGGACATGAGATCACGATCGAATGGGGCGAGAAGAAACTATTTGCTGTGCCGATCAATGCGACAGCCCGCCATAAAGCTGGGTCTTCAGGTGCGCGCTTTGTGGCGCTCAGCGACTTCCGCTATTTGATGGGCCTGTATCGCAACGAAGCTTTTCTTTTTGGCAATACATCACCGCTTCATGGTCGGCAGAAACGTGCGGTTGATGCAGGTCTTGTTGTCGATCCCATGCAGGCACCTGTTTCAGCTGACGAGCTGATGCCGTTGGCGCTGGCTGATCTGTCTGTCGGTGTTGATCTCACCACAATTGGCGCGAATTCATCGACCCTTGCGCGGCGTCAGATGCAGGGGCGTCATATTCTGGGCGTTGATGGGCAAGGCTTCAGCCTCTCCTTCTCCAACCAAACAAGCGACATCCGCCGCATTGATTGGCGCCACGGAATGCTGTTCGGGTCGAAGGGCATGCAGTTTCACCAGCATTTCAATGCGGGTGCTGCCCCAGCCCGATTGATCGGCGTTGAGCTAGGATCTCTCTCTTCACCTATGTTCCGCAGCCGTCGATCAACCTATGGCGATGCATCCGTCTATGCCTCAGGTGCTGCGGTCATCCCAAGGGAACAAGAGCGCTCGGAAGTCAAAACCGCTTTGGGCTGACAATTTTAAACGAGATCAAAAACTCCGCGGCCTTTATTGCCCCCAAATCGCTTGCGGCAAAGCCATGGGTGACTAGAATAGAGACCAAAGGCAGCCCGCTTCACGAGGCGCCATGGGAGGAGAAATGACGGGAGCGCTGGACGGAATTCGCGTGATCGAATTCGCCAATTACGTTTCTGGCCCCTATGCCGGCATGCTGCTGGGCGATATGGGCGCGGATATCATCAAAGTTGAAGAACCCACAAAGGGCGATCCTTTCCGTGGCTGGGGCCGCGTCGAATATTCGCCGACGTTCGG
>Ga0114968_10002180_pt1 | contig 15095 bp, 9 predicted proteins | sample M_130807_EF_Meta_FD_87020 | JGI IMG/M metagenome (GOLD analysis project Ga0114968, IMG submission 87020) | Freshwater microbial communities from Lake Montjoie, Canada to study carbon cycling - M_130807_EF_MetaG | ecosystem: Environmental > Aquatic > Freshwater > Lake | place: Lake Montjoie... | reverse complement strand
GTTGTATGGCATTTTGTGAATTTGATGACATAACCGATTTTATACCTTGTTGTTTTGCTTGCTCTAGAAGGTCTTTTTGCCCGCCAGTTTGTATACCTAGCAATTGGGCGTTCAAGTTTTCTATTGCAGTATCATCTTCCCTTTCCATAACATCAAATTCGGGCTTAATACCACCATATTGCGATAAATCAACCCGGTTATCACCACCACCACTCATTGGTGATAGTGATACACCCTTCTCCATATTAGGTGTGATGGTTGTATTGGTTGGGATTTGTGTACTGGTTGAATTAGTTGGATTAGTTGGATTAGTTGGATTAGTTGGATTAGTTGGATTAGTTGGATTGATTGGGTTGATTGTATTGGTTGGATTAGTTGAATTAGTTGGATTGGTTGGGATTGCTGTGTTTGTTGTGTTGATAGGTGGAATAGTATGTGTGGTTAAAACTTCTTCATTATCAGGTGCCGCGGCAGATTCTGCTTCTTTATTATCAGGTGCCACGGCAGATTCCGATTCTGCTTCTTCATTACCAGATTCTTCAGTTGCTTCTTCTGCTTCTTCTGCCCCACCTGCTTGGCTAGCATCATCACCCATATCAAATTCGTATGCATCTGCGTCTGTACCATCATCATCGCCATCAATATTGCCGTCATCCATCATTTCATCTATCATTTCATGGGAGAGTTCTGCGATTTCACCATTAGAGATGTTCTCTGGTAAAATCCGTCGCAATCGGGATACATCAAAACGCACTTGTATCATCATACCCTCCATTTCCTGAATTAGCAACTTAAATGTATAAGGAACAACCAACGTGATAAAATCTAGTGATTTTTGGTTATAGAGATTCAATCCTAGGATACGATCTGGTGTCAATCCCTTATTTCCAACACCTTCAACTAAATGATATGATACAACACCATCAGCCACATTATCATAAAAAAGCCCTATTTCTGGATTAGCAATAGATATATCCCCCGACTTTACACTCACTTGTATTACAAATTTATCACAACGTTCAATATAACTTTCCTTTATAAATCCCCATATACCATGCGCAATCAAAGCATCCCTCTCCATTTCACCAAATTTGAGACCACCGCCATTCGCGCGCCCTGAAACACTTTGCCGCTCCTTTATTGTATATAAACCACCCGGAACAGGTATACCATTATCCCGATGACCGGAAATTCGTGTATTTATCTTATCAAGCACCATATATTTCAAGCGTTGATAATAGATACATCCGCTAAATATTTTTACATCCATCTGTTCCCCAGTATACCCATTATAGAGTATGCGATCTCCATATGAAGTAAAACCTAGCATATCCTCCATAATATGGTTAATTTGTTCTACATCTACTACTTCAAAAGCATTAAATGAACCCATAAACCCTAATTCACTAGCCATATTGCCAAACAAGATTTCAATGAATTGCGATACTGTCATTCGCTTAGGATAACTACCTGGATCAAGCACAAAATCAGGAGTAATACCATCCTCCGTATATGGTAAGTCTTCTTTCTTAAGTGTTATTCCAAAGGTTCCTTTCTGTGCACAACGAGAAGCGAATTTATCACCAGTAATGGGTGGCCGATTCTGGCAAGTACGGACTTTTACTGCACGATCACCCGCTGCATTGGTTTGCCAGGTATACACTTTATCAATAAAACTACCTTCGCTGCCTGTTTTTGTAGTGGTAGAAAGTTCACGCTCTACATCTGCACCCGTTTCATCCTTTGTTTTAATATACTTACAAATTACCACATCATCCGGTTCTATAAATTCACCCTTAAGAGGAAAACCCCATTTATCCAACTTACCATAATTATTACGTGTTTTCTTATTTAATAGTTGCGGATATTGTGGCATTTCGTGTGTATATAATGGATTAAAAAAACGGGTTTCTTCACCGGTTTTAGATTCAGTTATTTCCATATCCTTATAACTCTTATAATAGGTAGTGTGAAACAATCCCATATCTACTGAGGATTGATTACCTACTATTGCATCTTCTTGATTATAATTATAACTAGCAATTGCTACATATATATTCATTCCTTGCCCGAATATATCTTGTGTAATATACTTTTGCAATCGTGATTGCACGAGAGGTCGCTGAGGGTAATTAAGAATATGAGCCGATGTATCAATTCGGGAATTGAAATTGAGTGCATAAGTAGATATACCCTGTTTTACATATTTACTAGCAAAAATTGTTCGGCTACTTAAATTATGATCACTAAATGGCAGTAAATGCGCATTGAATGATAGAACCATACTAGGATGTAGCTCCATATGTGTAAAACGCTGGAGGCTTGTATGGTCGATACTAAAACCTATTGACAACATACAAGTATCAAATTCCTGACAATCAATATATTCTATAACTGATTGGGTTTCTGTTAATTTTGCTGGGTAAAGAGCATCTGTTTTATCTAACCCTAACAATGAAAGGGGTTTAATATCTTGTGAATAATAATCATATTCTTCTTTCCTCTTACGAAATCCGGCCACTAAATCAGTAAATACAATCTCGCCCGATTTAATGGCACGGATATGACGTGGTTGTAATAATAAATTGTTGTTCTCTATTACATAGAGGGGGCGAACAAATCGACCGCCATCGGTAAATATTTGGATTTCGTTAGTACTACGATCCCAAGAGAAAGATATGAATGTATTAATAAGACCATTGCGCCGATAAAGAATAAACGTGCGATGCAGTTCAACCGGATTACGATGGCAACCAACCCAATTACCGTTAACAAACACTTTGCAAATACGTTGAGCTTCAACTGGTGTGAGATCATCTATCACTTCAAGACCTTTTTCAATTAAGAATTGAATTACATATTTAGTTGGAGTACCGAATGTAATATGAGATATCAATGCAAGACCCTTATTAAGACCAACCTTGGGACCTTCTGGTGTTTCTACCGGACATACACATCCATATTGACTAGCATGGAGCCGGCGTCGCGGAATGGTCGCCCTACCACCTGCCACATTATCAATAATTCGACGTAGATGGGCGATTGTTAGGTTTCGGGAAACACGATCTAGCGCTTGCACTATACCCTTCTTTTGTCCAATGGTTCCAATCTTAAGGGCACCGTTAAAATGTTTTTTAAATACTTCACTACTGAATATCTCACGAATATTACTATCATTTATAATACTAGTAATATGGTCTGCACCACTATACTCTTTTGCTGCGAATGTGTATTTACTGTTAATTTCTACACGAGCATTACGGATAATTTGTTGAAAAGCATCACGAAATAATGTGCTAAGTAGAAAACCTGATAAATCTATACGTTTATTACAAAAATTATCGCGGTCAGTCTCTTGGATCAAGCCAAGCCGCAAAAGTAATAACTTACGAGTCATATATCCCAGATAATATGATTTAGCCTTATAGATATCCCCGGTAGTGCTGCTTATATGCGGGAACAACAATTCACGAAAAGTATCATATAAATAGCATAATCGCACTTTCTTATTCTTAATAACCTCACTGAAATTGGATGCTGTATCCTTTCGGTCGGATTGTTGGGCGCGCGCTGTAAATTTCATTAAATATTCTTCTGCCCGTTCACGATCATAAATCTCCTCTCTTAAGATAAATGGGTCTAAAATACTAGGGTGCAAGAAATCCATCATCTTCTCCGCCAATTCACCCTCTAGAGAACCAATTATATATTGCATAATTTCTCGGTCAGATTCTACACCCAGAGCCCGAAACATAATAAATAACGGTACATCTCGATGTTCGTTTTCATTAATTAAAGGTCTATCCTGACCTAACCGTACAGTAATCGCGCCTTTAGTTTCTAATTGCAAGCGAACAGTCCTAGCATTGGCAAATGCTTCATCACTTACGCACTTTACTTCTGCGGTATGAGTATATTTTTCATTACCACTAGTTTGATTTATTTCCTGTAGAAATACTATATTTTCTGCCTTACGTTCTTGTGAAACTATTACTTTTTCAGCACCGTCTAGGATAAAATAGCCGCCTAAATCATATTTATCTTCCCCCATTTGTGTTAGCAATTCTGGATTGCGTTCGCCAGCACTAAGGGCGCACATATCAGACCGCAACATAATAGGAATCTTACCTAGGTATATATTACGTAGGGATTCTGAATAAGGAGATAAAACACGATCCAAGATTATCTGTTCCCCGCGTCGCATAGTATATTCAATATCCACGTCATAAAAGAAATCAAAACCATATGTAATATCTTTCAAACGTGCCTCATTAGGATATAATTGTCGTACTTCGCCAGATGGATAATTTACCACTGTGGGACGTGTAATTTTATAATTATCGTGATTTTTCCCACCATAAAAAACTTTGATTTCGTACGTGATATTACGGTCTTCTTTATCTATTAATACATACGGCGGAATCTTTTCAAAATTCTTCATAATTTGGGGAATCTTATTATGTATAAAATCATTATAGCTATCTATATGATGCCGGACGAGATAATTAGGAATTGCAGGGTCTTTGAAATATGATGTAATAACATCCCAGGTATCTACTTCTAGATTCATTGTATTATAAATAATTAAATAAAAAAAATATTTATTGCTTTCTAGAATTGATGATACTTTATATTTTTATTATATTTTATTGCCAGTAGTTAAACCTTTCCTATTATGCCGACTGAAAAGAAAAATTAAAATTGCAAAATTAAAATTAAAATTAAAATTAATTTATATCTCTCTTTATCTCTCTTTATTACTTCATATATCTAAGTTTCTAGATTTATAGAATAGAAAAGTTTCTAGATTCCTAGAATAGAAACTTTTAGAATAGAAAAGTGTAAATAAACAATATCACTAGGATACCAATAAATATTTTCAATTTAACTATTTGCCACCAGTTCTCATGATGCATATTTTCTAGATACTTAATCCTATTATTACGCGCGTTTAAATCTTTCCTCAAAACAGAATTATCAACCTGTGCATTACATAAATCCAATTTCAAGAAATGATTCTTACGCTCTTCTTCTTCTAGAGCATTTTGTAATTGTTTCTTTTGATTTTTAAGTTTTTGTATTTCTTGCAAATCTAATTCCCTTTGTAAATAGATAGTGTTTGATAAACTATTTGCTGCTGCACTTGCACCTATACCTTCGCCTTCACCTATTGATTTAGAAGGCACACGGCGTTTTCTTAGACCCTTATTATTATTATTATTATTATTATTTGTATCCTTATCTCCAGATTTTGTAGAATCTGTATAGGTTTTAATTATGACATTGATTCCTGCAGATTGCTCACCAGAACTGCAATCATCGGAATCATTTTCACTATCGCTTTCCGCATTCTCATTTTCAGATTTACGTTTAAATGTAGCCATTTGTGATTTTAATTCTAGAAGCGCTTTTTCAGTATATTCCTTTTTTTGTATATTGTATTCATCTAGAGAGATTTGTTGTGCAAAATTACGGGGCGATGTTGATGTTTCCATATTGATTTTGAATTTGGGTTTTGAATTTGGGTTTTGATTTTGGTTAAGTTGTTTGGTTAAGTTGTATGGTTGGTTATTGTAATAATTGGATGTTATGAAAAAAAATTCAATTTTTTATTTTCATCTAAAGCAGATTATAAAGAAACACACTGATTTAGCAGGTAATCTAGCCGAACAAATCCTAGATAGCAATTTACTTTTTTAGCGCGCTCAAATATTTTATGATTTATTCCATTGTCATTGTCTATCTTGCCGCGTTGGCGGATATCATTAAACCATTCTAGAGGATTAGTTTTTAATTCATCATTGTAAGTTTTAAATTTATTGATTATTGGTGTTATATCCAAATCGCTGGAATTTGCCTCTGTTATATATTTAACTGTTTTAAATTGTTCTTTGATTCTGTCTTCTAGCTTAGTTGCAAAATATTTTCCGTGGATACTCGGTTTCTTTGTCCACGCTTCATTATTCTTTATGAATACAAAATGCCGCGACTTACTATCAAATGAATTGCCTAGAGCAATGATAATACGTCTTGCTAGGTCTTTTGCAGGCCATAAGGTTTGTTGTGGACGAACCGCATTAAATGCTTTAAATAATTTGCTTGTATCATCACTATTAGGATTATCTAGATGATAAATATCTAGCCGCAATGTGATTTTATAATGTACTAAATCTGCAGGAAGTGTTGTAGTATAGAACCTTTTCAATGCCTCGATACGATGATGACCGTTTATAATTTCTAGCAAAGATTCAGAATCTTGGCTTAAGTGATTATCATATTGAACTAGAGAGACCCGGTCTAAAAAATATATACCTTTTTCTTTAATTATTGTATCAATAAAATAGTTGATATGTTCTTCATTTAGATTATCATTCAAAATATATTCTTTAATATGTGATACAAATCTCTTAATCTCCCCTAAGTCTTCCAATTTGAATGATTCACAAAAACCATCAAATGGGGATTCTAGAGAACCTAGAATACTTTGTTTATATTTTCGAAATTTGGTAGATTTAGTATTTATAATAAATTTTGGTTCGTCATCTTCAATTGAAGTATGATATTCATCATCACTATCTATCTGATTTGCCATTGATTGCTTGCGATTTGCTTGCAATTTGTGCGCAATTACTTTTTAATTTGCAATATATGATGAAAAAGAATCAATTTTTTATTTAATCTAGAGAGGATATGCAAAATTAAAGCAAAATAGTATTTTTTGCATACTATCTGAATAATTAGGTAAATAAATTTGTTAGGTTATACGGATATAATAAAAATATGTAGTAAAAATAGTATTGCAAACGAACAAAAAAGATTAAAAGATGGGTGGAGGTCTTATGCAATTAGTAGCTTATGGCAGCCAAGATGTATATCTCACCGGTAATCCACAAATTACTTTTTTCAAAGTGGTTTATAGGCGGCATACCAATTTTTCCATTGAGCCTATTCAACAAGTTTTTAATGGAATTGCAAATTGGGGGCATAGCGTTAGTGCTACTATATCCCGTAATGGCGATCTTCTATACCGTACCTATATTACCATCACATTGCCACAAGTTCCAGCAGTTGGAAATGTACAATTCCGTTGGCTCAATTGGCTAGGGCATATCTTAGTTCAACAAGCTGAAATAGTTATAGGAGGTCAGCGAATTGACCGGCACTATGGGCATTGGCTACATATCTGGAATGAACTAACGCAGACATTTGGACACCAAGCCGGATATGCCACTATGGTAGGTAATGTTCCAAAACTAGTTCAATCTACAATTGATACAGTTCCTAGCATCACTTTATACGTGCCGTTGCGATTCTGGTTTAATCGTAATCCCGGGCTTGCTCTGCCTTTAATAGCATTGCAATATCATGATGTCCAAATTAATCTTACCCTAGCAAACGTCCAAGATTGTTATTGGTCTAGTGGTGCTTCTCGGGTACCTGGCGACTTAGTGGATGTTAGTTTATGGGTTGATTATATTTACTTGGATACTGATGAACGCCGCAGATTTGCACAAGCCGCACACGAATATCTTATTGAACAACTACAATATACCGGCGATATTCCGGTTCAAAGCACTACCGAAATTCTTAAAATGGCATTCAATCATCCAGTCAAAGAAGTAGTGTGGACTATTCAAAAAGGTAGTCTTATTGATTCCACTCTGACATCTAACGTGGGCGGGCAACAATGGTTTAATTATACAGATTCTGTTGATTATACTTATTTCTCAGGAACACCACAAGATCCCCTAGGTGGAGGTATCGGCACTGCTGCATTTAATGTAGGCAATTGGTATGCTAGTTTACCAATGACTGGAACTGCTAATGGTAGTCTTGCAACTGCTGGTACTTATGGTGCCAATGGTTCTAGTATTGCGGCCTTGAATTTTAATGATTTATTTGGAACCTCGCCATCACAAGCTGCATCTCGTGCTTGGACTGCTAATTTACCAGTATTCGATTCCGGGGAAAACCCTATTTCATTGGCAAAGATTATGTTGAACGGACACGACCGTTTAACTGCACGAGAAGGTCGATATTTCAATACGGTGGTGCCACAAGAATGCCATACAAATTGCCCGGCGGTGGGAATTAATGTGTATTCATTTGCCCTTACTCCAGAAGAACACCAACCTAGCGGAACTTGTAATTTTTCTCGAGTAGATATTGCACAGTTAAATATGAATATAACATCTGCAACATACACATCAACTTTAACACCAAGCGGAAATGATACTGCGACCTGTCGTATCTATGCTACCAATTATAATGTTTTGCGGGTTCTATCAGGAATGGCAGGATTGGCTTTCACTAATTAATTTCGGCCAGATAATTAATTACGAATTTATTCTAGTTGTAAATTATCTAAAAATAATAGGCATATGGATATTTGAAATTGAAAAGACAAAACAAAAAGATAACGATTGGAACTTATATATGCATTGTATTGAGTAATTTGCAATATCAAGTAAAATTCATATAAAATTGCATAGATGGCATAGATGGCATAGATGGCATAGATGGCATAGATGGCATAGATGGCCGTAGTTGTTGATGTGGTTGTGGCACTATATCTGATGCATTTATAACATTGCGTAGCGGAGAAGGCTTACGGCTACCATCTCGTTCACAAGATAAAGGTAGTCCATTATTTCCCATACCATTTGCAATAGTGTAGTGTCTGGATAAACCATTATCGCGCCGAATTTGTTGAATACGTTTTTCCTCCTCAATTCTTACAAGAATCATTTTTTTAATAATGACTGTAGAATTATGCATCATCTGATTTTCACCAACAAAACTAGACATCTTATCCAAAGCCACAAAAGCCACCAAAGCTACCACTAGTGGTGCAAATTATAATTATTTAATATACATATACACAAATCAATTTTTATTTATTTTATTATATTTTTTGCCATATTTTATTCACTCCATTTATTTACATTAAATGGTGCTAGTGTCATATTATTTACAGTCTTTTGAAATTGTGCAATCTTGGCTTGGAGTGCAATATCTGCATCATTTTTCACGACCTCTTTTATCAGTTCACCATTTTTGGGTTCTGGTTTAACACCATAGCAATTAACACCATATAGTAGACCTGCATCGCTACGTGCCATATTAATACCTGGCTGTCCGCAAATATTGCGATTCTGTGGGTCATTTCCTTGCATCTTTTGCCAGAATTCTTTCTGTATTGGATATGCAGCTAGCCCTTCTTTAGTCCAACCTACATTACACCAGTTTGCACCCTGACGATGCGCATCTACTAATTGTTGTAGGCTAGCAACATCAGCACCTAGAGCACCACATACACCACCTGCATCATCCGCTGCATAGATATTTTCTTTAACATTAAAAACCTGCTTTATACTAGGATTACTTTGAGTAGGTCCGCTAACAGAAACACTAGGAACTGGCGCAGCTGCAAAATAACCACCAGAATTAATAGGAACTGGCATTGTGCTTGTAGGTAGTACTGCAGCTACCGAATTTAGATTAGCATTATTGATCTTTGAATTGCTAGTTTTTAACACTATATTTGATTGCAAACCACCACGATAAAGCCTTGAAGGATTGTTGCTTTTGCTAACAACTATGTAATATACCATTATAATAACTAACAAGCCAAACACTGCAGATACACCAATTAAAATAAAATTAGGTTCGCCTGTTATTTGTGGATAAAGCATTTTAAATTACTTGATAGGAACTATGACGTATTACTATTATTATATAACAAATAAAAATTAAGGAACCTAGGTTCCTTAAAAACTTCCTCTTTCTTTTAGAACTTCCTCTTTCTTTTTAGAACTTCCTCTTTCTTTTTAGAACTTCCTCTTTCTTTTAAGAACTTCCTCTTTCTTTTAGAACTTCCTCTTTCTTTTTAGAACTTCCTCTTTCTTTTAGAACTTCCTCTTTCTTTTAGAACTTCCTCTTTCTTTTAGAACTTCCTCTTTTTATTAAAAAAAAACTTTTTCTTTCAACAAGTCTATTGAGTTGTTGGTTTAGCTGGAACTATGATAGAATAACATATAAGCATTTTTAGAATTAATTGCGTCCTTATCACTAAGATGTGATACCCGGGCATCATTACATTGCATCCAACCCTGACTGAATCTTCCATTCCCATTTGCCAAAGCATAATCCCTGATGAAGGAATAATAATGCCCACCATCCATTAATCCAATATGATTAATTACACCATATAATTCATAAGCGCCTTCTTCACCCGAACATAAATATTTAGTTAATTTTAACATACTAGGATATTCAATAAACTTATTAACCTTATACAAAGAATTTCCCATTTGAGTATATCTTTTTAGTTTGATAATGATGGTCTTTGGTCGTGTTAGTAATTTCTTATCTTGTCGATTATTTACAGAATTACCACATTTTGCGCATTTATAGTCAATTGCTTCAACCTTAAAATAATCAGCAATACATTCATCCAATGTTAAATTGGGGTTGCTTTGCCAATCATCAGGTAGATTTACACACATAATATCATTTGGGCTTACATCATAAGATATATGATGGCAATTATTACATTCTATACACGTAAGCATATAATAGTAGAAATTCTTAACAAACATTGAAAAATCATTTTCATATCTTTTCTTAAAATGTTCTAAATATAATTTCAAATATAATTTTTCTGGCTCATAACCAACTGGTATATCTATTTTAACAGTGCTCGACTTTGCAGTATGAATTCTATCAAGAAGATATACTAAAAATTCGTGTGGGTCATTCTGTTCACCACTAAATAAATGGGCGAATCCAGATTCTTTAGTGATATCACTTGTAATGGAAAGAAATGTAGAACAACTTTCAACTGATTTGCGCCTTGTTTGCAATCCTACTATTATGTCTTTGAAACATATATATATATAGAAATCCGCACATTTCTTAGAAATCCTAGATAATAAAAGTCTCTCAGGTTCTGGTATAGATTCATTAGTTTCTAGAAGAGTTTTAATAGCATCAGGTAATATATCCGTTTTTAACCTGTTTAAATCATATTTTTTAATTAGATTTATCATATCTTCATCATCATTCCTGTATTTTTCTATAAATCCGTGTATAAATGGACTTACTGCTAGACATTGCATTACAGAATTAATAAAACATTCATTTCCATTATTTGCTAATCCTGGTCTCAATGCAAAATCCATTAAATTAGTATCAGGTATAACTTCCATTATAACTTCCACATCTGTTTCATTTTGCATATCCGCCATCTTTTTGAAGACCTAATCTATATTAAAAGTAAATTATTTATTTAATTTTATTATCCGCTAAATTATTTCAATTTTTTATTTGTTTTAAGTTTTTTGTTTTAAGTTTTAATATAAAAAGAATTATATATACTTCTTATAAATTTCCTATACATATATTTCAAAATGGAACAAAATATAGTTATAGAGCGTCATTATTTAACACCTCAGATGTATAGAGAAATATATCTAGGATATCCATATTATTTTACCAATAGATATCCACAACCACAACCACAACCACAACCACATTCATATAGTCCCTTTATTAATCAAAATCCAATATTAGCACCTAGCAATAATCAAGGTTTGCCAGTATTTCATCAACCAAATATAAATACTAATACACTAAATCAAACTAATAATAATGTAGCGCAAAATAATAATGTAAATAGAAGCACGCATACACATACTACTACAAATAATAATCCTGATACTTTATTATCTAATCCGCCAGGGTTAGGTAATCCGCAAGCATCTGCTGAAATTAGAAATCTAATTAATAGCCTAATTAATAACAATACACCTTTTCAACTAGAGGTATCTACTTTACCTATTACGCGTATTTTGAATCAATTTCGAACAACAATAAATGCCAACGAAGATAATGATAACAATAATTCTAATATAAATCTTGCAAATATTAATAATATTTCCAGTGTAAATGTATTTAGTTCTTTAAATATTAATACAGCACGCTCAAATACTAATTCAACTGCTAATTCGAATACTACCGAAGAAATATGTTCTATTTGCCAAACAGATTTCGAAGATCCCGATATTGTGCGACGTTTAAATAATTGTGGTCATTTATTTCATTTAAATTGTGTAGATACTTGGTTATCTAATCATAGTACTTGTCCTACTTGCAGGAATGAACTAACTGAAAATATGACTGAAAATATGACTGCAAATAATGCTGAAGACCAAGATGAAGATGACGACGAACTCTATGAAGACGAAGACGACGAAGAAGGAGAAGACGAAGAAGACGAAGAAGACCAAGAAGATGATGATGAAAGTCAAACATGCCAACATTATTGCAATTGTCATGAAGATTATACCGATTGCGAAGACGATGAAAACACGGAGGATGATGAATTACCAAATAGCAATACTACATATACTCTACTTACAAGCAATCATATAGTAGATTCGCAAGCAAATAATAGTTCAAATTCATCACAATCAGCAAGTCAAGCCGGAATAATAAATAATAATTCCAATATACATATTTTTACTTCTAGTAGTATATTTGGAGGTGATAGTGTACCCGGAACAGCTTTCGGTGAATTTCAAAATGATATAAATCATATTATCAATCTAGGAACACCATTAATTAATACTATAATGGGAACAAATAATACATCATCGCAACTTAATTCAACACATATCAACGGTCAAGTAAATAATATGATTAATGCAATAAATCCTTTACTAGCAGCCTTTAGTAATATGATAATAAATGGCGCTAATAACAATCAACGATCATAGCTTTATTCTTAATTATGATAGTTTTGTAGTCTAGTGCGTTTTTGCTATAATCCATTAATATATATTAATAATACAAATACACATATAAATACAAATACAAATATAAATACAAATACAAATATACATACACATACAAATACAAAATGTCATACGATAATATAAACTGGAGGTATAATATACCTATTGGCTCTAAAATTATTATTGATGATAAATTGGAATTATATATATTCTACGGATACAATTTTAATCAATCCATCGCATCGTGCTTCCCTGTTAATTCCACGTGTATGATTGATAAGATGATATACGTTCCTATTAAAGCTATTTTATCAATTCATAACACAAATTCTACACTGATAGAAAAAGAAATGGAAAATAAATTAAAAATAAATTAAAAACAAATTAAAACTATAAATAACACTGGATCAAAATAACACCGAATCAAAATATCCGGCGCTAAATATTTAGGAATTACTAGGAAGCATATTACGCAATCTTTCTAGAATCAATCCACTAAATCCAAATGCAACTGTATCTAGATTGCCATACATTTTAAATCCCAATGAATTAGAATCTCCATACACGACTTCTCTAAAGTAAACATTCCCCTTTTTCTGCATAGTTTTTAGTCTTTCAGTATCCTGAATAAGTTTATAGCATTCAGTATATATATGGTTCCAGGTATGAATACGGGTATCAAATGCTAGTGCAACTCCTGCATCTTCCCATAATACGTCGAATGGTGCACTAAAATCATCTATAAGAACGGGAATTGAGCCACATGCTAGAGCTTCTACAATACGCATACTACTATTTCCATTGCCCTTGGGACATAGGCAAAGGAGCGCATCTTCCATTGTCTCATATGATTTATATGCTGTTTTTTCTATATCTTCTTGTGTAGGCTTGTTTTTATTATTTAAACGCCATCCCCAATAATCATTATTTTTTTCAATTAGACACGACATTTCCGGAGTGCGTGATTTTGAAAAATAATCATACATAGCCTCTCGCATTCCATTCCATATAGTTCCTTTAAAATAAATATCTATATAGCGCTTCCGGATTTGTGTAAATCCACGGCCTATCTTTTCATAATATTTAAATATTGCAGGATTGGAAACGAATATTTGTGTTTGGCGTACAGCTAATCCACTAGGTTTCACTGCATTACTGAACCAAATACATTCATCATTAATATGGACTGATTGGTCGCCACTTAAGATGAATACTAGCTTGTTGCGAGGAAAAGTAGCTAATATTTTCATTATAACTGGTACCGGATCGCCATTACTTTCATAGATAATATAATCTGCATCATCCACTCGGGAGACTTGTTCTATCGTATCCTTATATAGATGCACCCATTCTGCGGATATCGAATTTAGAAATCCAAGTTTTAATTTACGGGATTTGGATTCTTGAGATAGAGCCATGTTGTTGAGATTTGCTAGTGATATATTGCTAGCGATATAGTTTCAATTAGTTTTTATATTCTAAATAAAACAATAAAATAAATATAAACATTTAGTTCTAGCATCTTGTATCGAATTATTTGCTATTAAAAACTTTATCTAGGATGGCAATTACTAATAAACCCGTCCGTATAGCGATTGATTCCATTTTTTTTAATATGCCATATAGCGGTATATCTAGAGTGTGGGAAGGTATTTTATCACATATAGAATTAGACTTTGACTCGCTAGAGGTTGAATTAATTCTTCTCATCCGTGGAAAAGATATACCCAAGAACATAGCTAAAAGCGGATTTCATACTAGATTTCCATCATCTAAAATAATCCATATCAATGAGTTTGCATATCCAATAATGCAACAAGACGTAGATTATTTAAATCAACTAGCACACCAACACCAATGGGATTATTTCATATCCACTTATATGACTTATTGCACCGTAATTCCTAATATTCTTCTAGTTCACGATATGATACCAGAAATCTGCAATCTGGTTATTAATCATATGTGGATTCAAAAAGACCTTGCCATTCGTAATGCCTCTCAATTCATATGTATTAGCAATACCACTAAACACGATTTAATACGTATATACCCATATCTAGCTACAGAATCGTATCCTATTACAGTAATTCATAATTCCATAACTATGGAACCTAACCTAGCAAATACTCCAGAGGCAGAACAGTTCTACCAAAATATTCTTATCAGTCGAGGGATACAATCTAAACAATATATTCTAACAATAGCCACCAACCAAGAAGCCTATAAAAATCAGTTGCTTATAAAAAGCTTGCTAGATAAGTATCAAAGCCAACTAACCCAAAAACTTGGTTGCCC